>ERZ773248.355-NODE-355-length-62695-cov-6.125048_pt1 | contig 62695 bp, 58 predicted proteins | sample MGYA00580518_ERZ773248 | MGnify/ENA primary metagenome ERZ773248 (study PRJEB29015, sample SAMEA2737762) | human gut metagenome | biome: human gut; feature: human-associated habitat; material: faeces | place: China | collected 2012 ...
ACAATCTCTGATACAGGAGAAGTTCAAAAAGTAGTTATGAAAGATGAAGCAAAACTTGTTGTAAAAACAGGTGATGATACAGACTATAAATCATTGAGTGCGTTACTAATTGCCAGTGGATTATTAATTGCAGCAGTGATTTGTAAAATCAAAAGAGGTAAAGATGAATAGGAATCAGAAGGTAATGTTTATGCTGTTAGTCATTTTCATTACCTATTTTCTTTACATTGTCTATAAATACTGGATTGCAGATATTGAATGGTTTTCATTTAAGAATATCTGTCTGTAACAAAGAAAAATAATTTTGAAGGAGGTGATGACTATAAGATGAAAATGAACAGTTTGATTTCATGGGTAGGTGGAAAGAAGTCTATTAGAGATTTGATCTATGCAAGATTTCCACAAAGCTATGGAAGATATATCGAAGTGTTTGGTGGAGGAGGGTGGGTACTGTTTGGAAAAAAGCCAGACAAGTTTGAGGTATACAATGACTTCAACAATAATCTATCAAATATGTTTGCTGTTGTAAGAGATCAGCCATTGGCTTTTATTCAGGAACTTGGTTATCTTCCTGAAAACGGAAGAAATATCTTTAATCTTTATAAAGAAATTATAACCAAGCAAAGAGTGGAAGATAAATTTTTACAGGAAGAAATGGAAAAGGTAAAGGTTTATTTTACCGAACTTCAGCAAGAAGAAATCATGGAAATCATGAAGCAAGAACGAATTGAAAAACAGGATGTAAAACTTGCTGTTGCATTTTTTAAGCTTGTCAGATATTCCTATGGTTCAGGGTGTAAAACTTTTGGATGTCGACCTTATGATGTACGTAAAGCATTTAATACGGTCTGGCAAATCAGCGACAGATTAGCAAATACAGTTATAGAAAACAAGGATTTTGAGGCACTGATTATTCAATATGATCGATCAGATGCCTTTTTTTATTTAGATCCTCCCTACTATGAAACGGAAGGACATTATTCTGTCGTATTCACAAAGGAAGATCACATTCGCTTAAGGGATACCTTAAAGAAATTACAGGGGAAGTTCCTGCTTTCCTACAATGACTGTGAATTTATACGAGATCTGTACAAGGATTTTTATATTGAAGGATTTTCAAGAATCAACAATATGGCTCTTCGTTATGATAAGAGTTCACAGTTTCCAGAAGTGTTGATTTCCAACTATAATCCCATGAAGAATTCAGGAATACAAAAACAGCTTGATTTATTTGAGCAGGATGGAGGTGATGAAAATGATGAATGAGTATCAGATGAAACTTGAGGAAGGGAATAAAGTGACCCTTCCTGAAAGTTTAGTTAACAAGTTGCTGTTAAGAAAAGGTGAAACAGTCTGTTTGATTCAGGAAGATGGTATCAAGGACAAGTGCTTTAAAGTAACTGCAGAAAATGAAAAAGAACTGTTCGATGAAGATTTTTACTGCATTCCCAAAAGGGTATTTGATATGTGTCATTTGGATTATGAAAGTATTCAAATCATCGTTGAACAGGGACAAATGGTCATTACCAATCCACAGTATGTGTTGAGCTATTTAGGAAAAGATATGATTACCTGTCTTTTAAAGCAAAATGTGGATTTAGGATTATTTGCAAAGGATCTTGTAGATTTATTAAATGAACAGACAATCGAAGAAGCTGTTTAGAAAAGGAGGAAACAATGGTACAAATTTTAAAGAATAAAAAAGTAAAGGTCATTATCTGTTTGATGATTATCTTAATAATGCTTGTATTAACAATGAAACAGTCTTATGCGGCAGGAGATGTTTCAAGTGTTATCCAGCAGGCTTGGAAACAAATGGAGTCGCAGATTAAAAACATTGTCAACAATGTTGTGTTTCCTGTTATTGATATCATACTTGCTGTCTTTTTCTTTGCTAAACTTGCAATGGCATATTTTGATTACAGAAAACAAGGACAGTTTGATTGGACAACACCAGCAATACTGTTTGCATGTTTAACATTTTCCTTGATTGCACCAAACTATATCTGGAAAGTCCTATAGAGGAATAGATTATGTTTTTATGGGATTTTGTCGCAGATAAGGTCATGGGTCAGATCGTTGACTGGATCTACAGTAAGTTACTTGAATTTTTAGGTGAATTCTTTGGCATGATGGGATCAATGGGAGCTGATCTGTTTGACTATGACTTTGTAAGAGCCATTATTGAACTGTTTAGACTTTTTGGATGGGCGCTGTTTGTTTCAGGAATGGTCGTTGCAGTATTTGAAATTGCTGTTGAATATCAAAGTGGTCGTGGCAGTATCAAAGATGCCTGTCTTAATGCTATGAAAGGGTTTATGGCTGTGTCTTTGTTTACTGTATTGCCTGTAGAATTATATAAGTTCTGTATTTCTTTGCAGGTAACCATGTCCAATGGACTTGCTAAACTTGTAGGAAGTCAGTCCGTAGGTGATTCGGCAATTAAGTCACTGTCGTATATGCAAAAGCTGTCGCTTGGAACGGTATTGCTTATCTTTTTGCTGATTATGATGGGCTATTCCATTATCAAAGTGTTCTTCGCAAATCTAAAAAGAGGAGGTATCCTTTTAGTAATGATTGCAGTAGGATCGCTTTATATGTTTTCAATTGTGCGTGGCTATACAGATGGTTTTATTCAATGGTGCAAGCAGATCATTGGTATATGTCTTACTGCATTTTTACAGGCAGTCATTTTAATTGCAGGTCTGGGTGTTATGAAAGAAAACTGTCTTTTAGGAATCGGCTTGATACTGGCAGCCAGTGAAATTCCACGAATTGCAGGACAGTTTGGACTTGATACAAGCATGAAAGCAAATATCATGTCTACTGTTTATGCGGCTCAGTCAGCTATGAATATTACAAAAACAATTATGAACAGAAGCTAATAATCATCTTGCATTTTTCCTGCTTATTTGGTATTTCTGTTGTAGGAGGTACAGCATGACTATCGAAGAACTGAAAAAATATAAATGGTTTGTTGCAACATGCAAGTATGAAGGTATCGTTGGGAAAAAGCATTGTTTTACATATGATGTTGATAATTTAAATACAAATTTGTTAAGTGGAATGATTTTAGTTGATGATGAACTTGTAAAAGAAACAGAAGAAAAGGGTGTCTGGCAGGACTGTGTTTTTGATGCGATTTGTGATGAAAAAGTTCAAATCGTACAGCAATGTTCAAAGCCAATCATTCTTTATGAAGAAGTTCCAGAATATGATGAGTGGGTGAATCTGTTATTGTATCGCTATCTTGAACAGCATTATTATGAAAAGAAATGGATGACCTATATACAGGTCGATAGAAAAATGAATGATGAAATGAGGTTGAACTAAAATGTATATGTATCCCGATAATTTAAAAGGGAAGGCAACATTATGGCTATGGTATTTAAGAGATATTGGAATCGTAGGTGTGGGGGCAATCATTGGAGTGATTGCCATTTCTCATGCCAATTTTTATATGCCAATGGCATTAGTAGGGTGCTATGCTTTTTTAACTATCCGTATGGCTGATACCAGTATCTTTGATTTTTTATCATATGCCTTTGCCTTCTTTATATTTTCACAACAGCTATATAAATGGCATTTTACAGGTGAAATAAAAACACCCTTGAATACAGAAAACAGGAAAAAGAAATGGAGGCTATGATGAAAAGAAAGAAGAAAACAGAGAAGAAAGATACCGTGAAAAAGAAAACAAAGAAAAATAAAAAAGTATCCAGTACAAGGATGCTAATCAATACTAAGACGATTACCGATTACAGTTTAAAACTGTTTAATGGAGAGGAAGTCGTCTTTTTTGTTGTTCAGCCACAAAATCTTTCTGTTATGTCAAAAGAAAACATAGGTGCAAAGATATTTGCACTTACAAATGTTGTAAAAGGACTAAATGATATTGAAATTATCTGTCTGAACAGTCGAGATAATTTTGAAGAAAACAAATATTTTCTGAAAAAAAGAATTCAGGAAGAAACAGAAGAAGTTGTTATCAAGCTTCTTAAAGAAGATCTGTATCATTTGGATAAGATTCAAACACAGACAGCAACAGCACGACTTTTCCTGATCGCTGTTCGTATAAAACCTGATGATCAGTTAGAAGTACATTCTTTGATCCATCGTATTGAAAAACTCATTCGTATGCAAAATATCTCTGTAACACGAGCAGATAAGGAAATGATTAAAAGAATGTTGGCTGTCTATTTTGAACAGAATGTTACAACAAGTCAGTTTGAAGATTATGACGGAAAGAGGTGGTATGATGGCATTCAATAAATTATTTGGTAAATTCAAAAAGAGTGAAGTTGAAGATGAAGAAGAAATCAAAGTGCAGGATTATCTTGATATGATTGCACCTTCAACAATACGTTTCTATACAGAATATTTTATTTGTGGAAACAGCTACAGAAGTGTCTGGGCATTACGAGAGTATCCAACCTCTACAGATGAACAGGCACTTTTACGTTATATGGGTGAAAAAGACGGAGTCACCTTGCATATTTATGCCAGACAGGTCACTTCTGCAGAAGAAAAGAAGATTATTGGAAATGCAGCTAATAAAAACAGGCTCAGACAAAGCAATACGCAAGATCTAAAAGAAACAGTAACTGCTCAAAGCAATCTTAATGATGTTATTGAGCTGATTGCCAATATGCATCGAAACAGAGAACCACTTGTTCACTGTGCTGTTTATTTTGAGTTGATTGCTGACAGCTATGATGAACTTAAACTTATTCAGACTGAAATGATGACAGAACTTGTGCGAAGCAAGTTGAATGTTGATCGTCTTCTTTTAAGACAAAAAGAAGGATTTCTAGCGGTTACTCCATCGGGATATGATGGATTCAAGGAGCAGTTTGAACGTGTTCTTCCAGCATCAAGTGTTGCAAATCTTTTTCCATTTAACTATTCAGGTAAGACAGATCCGCATGGAATCTATATAGGTCACGATAAATTTGGAAGCAATATTATTGTTGATTTCAATGAAAGAAGTGACGACAGAACAAATGCCAATGCTCTTATTCTTGGAAATTCAGGACAGGGAAAATCATATCTTTTAAAACTTTTACTGTTGAATTTAAGAGAACAGGGAATGTCTTTAATAACTCTAGATCCTGAACATGAATATGAAGAAGTAACCTATAATCTTGGCGGTGTTTTTATTGATATGATGGCAGGACGATATATCATTAATGTTCTTGAACCAAAACAATGGTCAGAAGATATAGAAGATTCAGGTGAAGATGATGTTCCTGTTGCATTTAAACAGTCAACAGTTCTTGCACAGCATATTTCCTTTTTAAAGGATTTTTTCAAGACATATAAGGCGTTTACAGAAGAGCAAATCGATACGTTAGAAATTATGTTGGTAAAGGTCTATCAAAGATTCAACATTAATGAAAAGACGGATCTTAGTGTTCTAGAACATGACGACTACCCTATATTGAGTGATCTCTATGATTACATTGATGAAGAATACAAACATTACAACACAAACAGAAATAACATTTATACAAGAGAATCACTGCGTGAAATATTGCTTTTATTAAATTCAATATGTGTGGGAAGTGACAGTCGTTTCTTTAATGGGCATACCAATATTCATTCACAAAAGGTTGTGACTTTTGGTGTTAAGGATCTTTTACAGGCAAATAAGTCTTTAAAAGATGCGATGCTTTTTAATATCCTTTCCTATATGTCCAATGAGCTGTTGAAAAGAGGGTATACAGTAGCTTCAATCGATGAACTTTATCTTTTTTTAACAAATACAACAGCAGTAGAATACATTAGAAATTTTATGAAGCGTGTTCGAAAAAAGGAAAGTTCTGTTATTTTAGCTTCTCAAAATCTGGAAGATTTCAATATTGAAGGAATCAGAGAACTAACAAAACCATTGTTTTCAATACCAACACATACGTTCCTGTTCAATGCAGGAAATACGGATGCAAGATTTTATATTGATACGTTACAGCTTGAAGAAAGTGAATATGAACTTATTAAATATCCGCAAAGAGGTGCCTGTCTTTATAAATGTGGAAGTGAAAGATACAACCTTATTGTTCATGCACCAGATTATAAATCAAAACTGTTTGGTGATAAAGGCGGAAGATAGGATGATGAATATCCATGAAAAGTCAGCGTTTTGGAATAGAAATAGAAATGACAGGTTTAACAAGAAGAAGCGCTGCTTTGATTATTGCTAAACATTTTGATACAGGCATTAAGCATGAACGTGGTATATATGATACCTATTCTGTCTGTGATCAGGACGGAAGAAAATGGAAAATTGTACGAGATGCAAGTATTACACCGCAATGTGGAAATCGATTTAACTATGATCCTGATTATAAAGTAGAGGTCGTTTCTCCTATCTGTCATTATGATGATATAGAAACGATACAGAGCATTGTTCGTGAATTAAGAAGGAATGGTCATGCTAAAGTCAATGAAAGCTGTGGAATTCACATTCATGTGGATGCTTCAAAACACACTGCCAGATCATTAAGAAATATTGCAAATATTATGTATTCAAAAGAGGATCTTATCTTTAAAGCTTTAAAGGTAAGACCGCAAAGAGAAGTACGATTCTGTAAGAAAATAGATGATGATTTTTTAGAAATGCTCAATCGAAAAAAGCCAAAGGATATTGAGGAAGTTGAAAATCTCTGGTATGACGGAAATACCAGCAGAAAATACGAACACTATGATGATTCGAGGTATCATGCCTTAAATTTTCATAGTGTTTTTTCAAAGGGAACAATAGAATTTCGGATGTTTAATGGAACACTTCATGCAGGTGAAATCAAGACCTATATCCAGTTTTGTTTGGCAATATCTCATCAGGCATTGGTTCAAAATAAGGCAAGCAGAGTTAAGACACATTCGTCTAATGAGAAATATACGTTCAGGACTTGGCTTTTACGACTTGGACTTATTGGCGATGAATTTAAAACAGCACGACATCATCTTTTAAAAAATCTAGATGGATGTATTGCATGGAAAGATCCACAACAGGCAGTTATGCAAAGAGAAAGATTGCAAAGTGCACAGGAAACAAATAATGAATCATTGGAAGATGTTCAAGAAGAACTTGGAATGCACATGCAACAGATGTAAAGGAGGAACAGAAAAGAATGAAATATTATGTGGCTTATGGCAGTAATTTAAACAGGGAGCAGATGGCACACAGATGTCCAGATGCTAAACTGGTTGGAACAGGTATGTTGTCAAATTATGAAATGGTGTTTAGAGGAAATAAAAGTAATGCAGTTGCGGCTGTAGAACCAAAAAAGGGAATGGAAGTACCTGTAGGTATTTGGGAAATTTCAGAAAACGATGAGCATTTCCTTGATCGCTATGAAGGTTATCCACACCTCTACGAAAAGAAAAATTTGAGAATTTCTAATGGAACAATTACAACTGAGGCGATGGTTTATGTGATGAATGATGGTTATGAATATGGAGTACCAGGTAAGGAATACTATGAAATAATCAAGCAAGGATATAAAGACTGTTCTCTTGATGAAAAGTATTTAGATGAGGCTGTTGAAAAAATGAAAGAAACTGTTTTAAATCAAACAGAAGCAGCAATGTATCCTTATGGTTATAGAGATGTCAGACAGTAATGAAAACAAAACTTATAAAGTTAGCTCTGTCTTTTTTTAGCAGTGATGATGGCAGGAAGTTTGCCAGAAATGTAGCTGTTGTTATTATTTCACCTTTTGTTGCTATTACTGTTTTAATTGGTGCTATTTTTTCAGATGGTATTTCATTCAATCACAATCTTGTAACGGATCTGTTTGAAGGCAATCCAATTAGTGAACTTACAGATGAAATGAAGCAATATGTTCAGGAAATACAGGATGGACTTGTGTTGATTGACAGCCATATTGACAAAATTAATCAGACTTTTACAAATGGATCATCGCTTAATATTTATCAGGTTAAAGGCTATTTTATTGGTTATATGGTTTCTTCACAGCATAAAGTATTTTCAGATGAAATGGCAGAGGCATGGGTCAACAGTTTTACAGAGGGTGAAGAAGTCAAAGTTCCTACTTCTGTAAACGCCGTCATCTATGCCAGTCTAGAAAAGAATCTGAATGAAAAACTGCTGAAAGATACAAAAAAGTCAATGGAAACCTGTTATGGTGCATTGATTGGAAATGATGGAAAAACAGTCACAACACTTTCCAAAGAGCAGATGGATGAACTGATAAAAAATATGCCTGAAGATACAAGTGAAATCAGAAAGAAAATAGTGATGCAGGCTGCGGATGCTGTTGGAAAGATACCTTATTACTGGGGTGGTTCTGCCAAGTGTGCAGGATATGATGGTAATGATTTTGGAGTAACTGTTGCTCCAGACAGCAAAGGAAGAAATAAAAAAGGACTGGATTGTTCACATTTTGTAGACTGGGTCTATTGGACTGTTATGAACAATAATCTTGGCAATACAAATACATCAGGACAGATAAAAATGTGCAAGAAAATAGCAAAGCAAGATCTCAAAGCGGGTGATCTTGCCTTTTTAATTAACAAATCAGGAAAGACAACTCATGTGGGAATCTATGCAGGAAAGAATGCAAAAGGTGAAGCTGTGTGGATACATGAAAACAGTAACGACAGTAATGTTGCTATGAATACTGTGTCTTACTGGAGTGGTTATTACAGACTGAATATGATGGAAGGAAGATAGCGATGAATGAACAAAATGAATTTATAAAGAACTACTTGCATACAGAATATGTTGGCTGTTTAAAAACAGATCATGAAAAATGTATAGATCTTCAGTATGAAGAAATTGGAAACTTTGTACAGAATGCAGGGATGTTTGGTAATCTTGAAATCTCTATAAAGCACAATGGCTTGGTACTGTTTGATACAAATGGCATTTATATCAACAAGGTGTTTCCTAATACAGAATATTCCAGAGATTATCTTATGGAACTTATCAATTCTGTTGCGATGCAACTTCAAAGTGATTTCGATGATGGAGATATAGGACATCCAACAGGCAAAGTCAATGAGTTTATTAAAGAAAATTTTCAAGTTGATCTGTTGAATATCGAACAGGAAAATAAAATAAATTTTAGTTTGCAAATGTAAGGAGGTGAGGAAAGTGAATCAAGATAAAATTAAGGAAATCAAACAGAAATATCCAAAGGGAACAAGGATCATGCTCAATTCTATGGACGATCCTCATCATCCTGTTCCTTCTGGAACATTGGGAACTGTAGAAACAGTTGATGATATTGGAACAATCCATATGAAGTGGGATAATGGACAAAGTTTAGGTCTTATTGTAGGTGAAGACAGCTTCTATGTTATTGAAAGTGTTCAAAATCAAGAGAAAATACGAGAAGCCGATGAAAAAATACGTGTACTCGTTGTTGAGCCGATGAAAGAACCAAAGGTTGAATATATAGAAAATACATTGGATGATATGCAAAGAGTTGTTGGTGGTCTGATTGAAGAAATCGACTTGAATGATAATACTGTTCTTGTCTGTAACGAGGAAGGAAAACTTATGAATTTACAGGCAAACAGACATGTTGGCAGAGATGTTATTGCTGGCACTTTTTTTATTGCAGGAGATGATGGATCAGAAGATCTAGTTTCTTTAACCGATGAACAGGTCAATGAATATAAAGAAAGATTTCATGAATTAGAAGAAATCGAGCAGCAAGAAGTGTTTGAAAAAATTGAAATAACGATAAGGGGGTTTTAAAAATGGCTAAACAAAAAGAGATAAAAATAAAATATCCTGAAGCAAGAGTTCGAGCAATCAACTCAAATCTTGCAAAGAAAAATACAACAATTGAAGTAGAAATTATGGAAAGCTTGAATCAAATCTATAAAAAGCACGTCAAACCAGAGGTCAGAGAATTCATTGAAGAATTAGAAGGAGATGAACCGGTCGTTAGTAAAAAGCCCAGAACAATCATTGAGGAACATCCATAAATCAATGTATCAAGGAGTGTTTGGCGGTAAATTTTGATCGTGTGCGCTTTTTATAGAAATATGGAATAAGTATGCCAATTTTATTTGTTTAAAAACGTGTGCCCTTATTTTAAAGGTTTTAAAAAATAGATGGATAGAATGTCCAATTTGAATTGAAAAATAAGGGTAACTTTTAAAAGATGTGGCGTGTGCAGGTTAAAGAAGCGACGTCGCTTCACCTTACAACAACGGGCAATGCCCGTTGTTTCAAAGAAGTTCACAAAAGAAAAACAACGTCATTATTGAAGACAGTGCGTCAATAGTGGCGTTGAACATTAAATGTTCTCCTAGAAACAGCAGGAGATAACAGGTCGTCAAAAACAGCGTAAGCAGAATTTTGACGAAAACTGTAGTTTGAAAATATGTGATATGTTATAATCATAAATGGAACAGCCGTATACGGTAGGTGGTTATCCTTGGTCGTCATGACGAAGGTACGCAATCCTTCGAAATTCACATTCCTAGAAGTTTTGGGAAAATCTGAAAAACGGAGGTGATGCGCAATGACAACATATGAAACAGTCATGGTGGTGTTAACAGCGTTAGCATTTATTGTGTCTATTATAGGAATCATTGTAAAGTTACTTCTTATCATTATAGATAAAAGTGCAAAAAAATAACTACCTCACTCCTGGTCAAAGTATGAGTTAGTTATTTTAACAAAAATACAAAATCCAAGGATAACCGCTTACTGGCAGTTCCTTTTTTCAACTACATTATAGTTTATACAAAACTGAAAGTCAATATACCAGATATTGAGAATTGCTACCTATTAACTACCTATGCACTACCTACGACACAAATGGAGTCATTTATTATTGCTTGTAAATTCAAAAATATTTAATGAAAAAATGAATGTAAAATTGTAATTAGAATGATGAAATTTATAAATTTAAAATTATATATAATAGAGAAAAACGGATGCAGATGTATCCTTTTTTTGTTGGAGGAAAATAAAATGTGAATAAGAAAAGAACAACAATCTGGCTAAGTCAAGATGTGATGGACAGACTGGATGAAATGACAAAAACGGATGACAGCAAAAGTCGAAGTGAATTTATTGAAAGAGCAATTAAGTTTTATGATGGGTACAATCGTTCAACGTTGGAAAATCAGTATTTGCCTGTTGCTATTTCAAGTGCAGTTCAAGGAACTGTTAAGTCAAGTGAAAATCGTATTTCAAAATTGCTTTATAAAAATACAGTAGAGCTTTCAATGGTCATGAATGTTCTTTCAGCAATAGCTGATGTTGATAATGACACTCTTAAAAAATTAAGAGTGAAATGTATGAACGAAGTTAAAGCAACCAATGGCAAGATAAGTTTTGAAGAAATAAATAAATATCAAAAAGGTTCCTGATTCATAATAGCTATATAAAAACTGTTGTGATAGTATGTCGTCTAGAAAGGAATGATCTACATGTCAAAACAGGATGAATTTATAAAACAGCTTTATTATGGAGATGACTTATTCTATGAAAATACTAGAAAGGATTCTTCAAAAAAATGTGAGTTAAATAAAATCAGAGATGAAATTCATAAAAAAATTATGAAGGCATTGATACAAGTATATGGTGAGGAAGAAGCGAACAAAATAAATGAAGAATGGATAGGATGTTCATCAGAAATAGAAATTGAAAATGAAATAGTTATTTTTAAAGAGGCATTGTATTTGGGATATGATCTTGCAGATGTATTTTTTAATAGAAGATAGGAAGTATATGTTAGGAAACTTTAAAAAGGTTTCCTTTTTTATTTGGTAAAGATTATGGTAAGAATTATTGTTAAGTCAGGATATATGAAAGGTAAAAGTCATAAAGAATATTATGTGAATTATATTGCTACCAGAGAAGGTGTAGAAAAGTTCAAAAGTGATTATGGAAATATGAATGCAACAAAGAAACAGCAGAAACTTATTCAACAGCTTATAAAGGATTATCCAACTGCAACAGGAATGTTTGAATATAATGATTTCAAAGAAAATCCAACAAGAGAAAATGCCAGTGAATTTATATCGAGTGTGATTGATACTAATCTTGATGATATTACAACAAAGGAAAATTATATAGATTATATTTCACATCGCCCTAGAGTAGAAAAACTTGGTGAGCATGGTTTATTTTCAGATGCAGGTCTTCAATTTGAACTGAATGATGTTGTCAAAGAAATAGGAGAGCATGAAGGCAACGTCTGGACACATATCATTTCTATAAAAAGAGAGGATGCTACCCGTTTAGGCTTTGATTCAGTTCAAAGCTGGATGTCACTTTGTCAGGAAAAAAGAAATGATCTGGCAAAGGCAATGAAGATAGATCCGAACAATCTCAAATGGTTTGCTGCTTTTCATAATGAAGGTCATCATCCTCATATTCATATGGTTGCCTATTCAAAGAATCCTAAAGAGGGTTATTTAACTAAAAAAGGAATAGAGTCAATCAGAAAACAGTATGCTGGAAGTATTTTTAAAAATGATCTTTTACATATTTATGAAAATCAGACTGCCAATCGAGATGAAATAAAAAAATACAGTAAAGAAAAAGTCGTTGAAATTTTAAATGGAATGGATCATGAACATTTTGACAGTTCGCAGATCTTTAATGACCTTTTAAAACTCAAAATGAGCTTGAAAGATTATCGTGGAAGAATGATGTATGCCTATATTCCAAAGGAATCAAAGCAGATCATCAACGACATTTTAAGAGAGTTGGAAAAGGATAAAAATATAGCACAGCTATATGAACAATGGTATCTGTATAAACAACAAGTCAATGAAACATATAATGATACTGTCCTTGAACGTTTACCGCTTCTTGAACAAAAAGAATTTAAAAGCGTCAAGAATATGATTTTAAATATGGTCATGCAGGATTTTGAAGATATTCACAATTTCGGCAATAGTGAATTGGATGATGTGACTAATGAAACAGGTATGGAATTTAATGAAGAAAATAGTTTGTTAGAAGAATATAAAACAAGGCGTGACTATAGAAAAATAGGTGATATCAATTTAGCAATTAAAAACAATGAATTTGAAATGATTCCAGAAAGTATAGAATGGCTTGAAAAATGTGAACTTCCATTAGCTAAATATATACTTGGTAAAATCTATCATGATGGATTCTATATAGATCGTGATTTGGATAAGGCAATAGAATGTTATAAACAAAGTGGTGATAACAAATTTGCTTATAACCGACTTGCAAATATCTATAGAGAATTAGGAGATAATGATTTGTATGTTCATTATCTTTATCAGTCGGCAGAAGAAAATTTTTCAGTAGCACAATTTAAAATTGGTAAAATTCTTGTTGAAGGTGAAGTTACTGAAAAGAATGTGGAGCAGGGAATTTATTATTTGAATAAAGCCTGTGAATATAGAAATGAATATGCACAGTATTATTTGGGTAAAATGTACCTTTTAGGAAAAGATGTTGAAAAGGATAAAGAGAGAGCTATAGAGCTATTAACATTGGCCGCTGAAAATGGAAATGAATACGCTCAATATTTTTTAGATCATATAGATGATATAAAAGAAGTTCCATTAAGTATGATGACAACAAGAATGTTTCGTCATATTGGAAGAATCATTGAAAATGAGTTGCCAATAAGAAATACGATTCTTACAGGAGTCGAACATAAACTCAAACAGAAATTAATAAGAAAACGAAGTGCAACGGGTCATAGAGAAGATGATCATTCACTTCGTTTTTAATTTGAAGAAAAAGGTGAAAGATATGAAGGATAAAATTAAAAGCATTACGCATATACAAAAAGATGAATCTATGAAAGTAAAGTCAATCAAAGGTAAAAAGCAAAATAAAAAGAAAAAAGCAAGGAGGCATCAGTAATGGCAAGAATGTTCAGTGAAGAACAGATTGCAATGGCTAATTCAGTTGATATTGCATCTTTTCTTCAAATGCAAGGTGAAGCACTTATAAAGTCAGGAAAGGATATGAGATGGGCAAGGCATACAAGTATTACTGTAAGAGGTAATCGTTTTTATGATTGGAAGGCAGAAGCAGGTGGTTATCCAATAGCATTTGTTCAAAGATATTTTAATTATAATTTTAAGCAGGCTGTGGAATTTCTTCTATCCAATGTGGGTGATCTTCAAATGTCAGTTCCTTATGAAAAAACAGAGAAGGCAGAATTTAAACTTCCTGAAAAAAATGAAACTTTAAACAGGGTCTATGGATATCTTTTGAAAACAAGATTTCTTGATAAGGAAGTCATTGATGAATTTGTAAGGAAAGGTTTGATCTACGAAGATAAGGAATATCACAATGCTGTATTTGTTGGTTTGGATGAAAATGGTGTTGCTCGTCATGGACATAAAAGAGGTACTGCAACTTATGGTAAAAATCAGTCATTTAGAGGAAATATAGAAGGCTCTGATCCACTATATCCATTTCATTATAAGGGGTCATCCAATAAGGTCTATGTTTTTGAAGCACCGATTGACATGCTTTCCTATATTTCTTTAAACAAAGAGAATTGGATGGAAAACAGTTATATTGCTTTGAATGGACTTTCTAAAATAGGACTAGATCATTTTTTAGATGTTCACCCAAATATTAATAAAATTTATTTGTGTCTGGATCATGATATTGCAGGTATCGAAGGAGCAGAGAGAATAAGTGATTTTCTAAATGAAAAAGGCAGTTACACTATTTCATGTATTCGAGCAAGAAATAAAGATTTTAATGAAGATCTGAAAGAACAAAACAATGTTGAATTTATTAAATCAACGGACAGTCCCAAATATCAGGAAGCAATGAAATATGTTTCAAATATCAAAAGTGATTTTAAAACAATTGTAAAAGACAAATTTCAAGAAGATGAATTTGATTCGCTTTTTGCCAAGTTTTATTATTCTTTTAATGGAAAAGAACCACGAGATGATTTTAAGTTTCAGGCGCAGTTGGATAGACTTTTAAAAATGACAATGATTCATGAACATTCTCTTTTAGGATTCTCTCATCCATTATCAGATAATTCACCAGTCTGGTCATATTTAAAACAGGATTATAGAAGTTATAGGGACAATGGCAATACAAAAAAGATGTTTGAAAATGTTTGTCAGTCAGTAGCTGACTATAAAAACTGTGTTAAAGAAAATAACAGAAATAATCTAGTAAAGGCTTGTAGAAATTTATCTGCAGGTCTTTTTTATATGGATGTTCATTATAGAAGGGAGATTTATAAAGCTATGGAAAATAAACAGGCATATGGTCTTCTTGAAGAAGAACGACCAAAGGCAAAGATGATAGGTGAAGATGGAAATATTTTTAATCTTATGGGGATTGCTTCAAGAACATTAAAAAGTGCAGGGTATGAAGAAAAAGCCAACGAGATGTTTGAAAGAATAACTTTCAATGCGAAAAGCTATGATGAGGCTTTGAATATTATCAGTGAATATGTTGATCCAGTTGAAAATTATGAGGAGCCTTTTCAAATGAAAGGATTTGAATGAATAGGTGAAGAAGGTGAGAAAAAAGATGGCAAAATCACAAGGAATATTTATAGCGTTTGGTATTTTATTTTTTCTTTTTATAGGATGTGCTGTGTATTTTAATGGAAACTATAATCTGAATAAGATCAAATCGAAAACAGTCGGTGATGGACAATATGGAACAGCGCGATTTGCGACAGATAAAGAGGTTCATCAAAGCTTGAAATATATTGAATTTGACAGTGTGAAGTGGAGAAAAGGTATTGATCTTCCGAAATCACAGGGATTGGTTGTAGGAAGTAAAATAAACTTTGGAAAAACATTTGGATATGTTGATTGTGATGATATTCATTTATTGATGATTGGTGCTGCTGGTGTTGGAAAAACAGCCCATTTTTTATATCCAAATTTAGAATATGCCTGTGCCAGTGGTGTCTCTTTTATAACAACAGATACAAAAGGTGATCTGTATCGTAATTATGGTGGAATTGCTCATGACTATTATGGGTACAATATTTCAGTTATTGATTTAAGAAATCCTCTTTTTTCAGATGGGAACAATATGCTTCATATGGTCAATAAATATATGGATCAGTACAAACAAAACAGAAATGATTTGTCTTTAAAAGCCAAGACAGAAAAGTACGCCAAAATAATTGCTAAAACAATTATTTTTTCTGATGGAGAAAGTGCATCAAGCTATGGTCAGAATTCATTCTTTTATGATTCGGCAGAGGGACTTCTTACAAGTATCATTTTAATTATTTCTGAATTTTGTGATGATGGAGAAAGACATATCGTCAGTGTATTTAAACTTGTTCAGGATCTGTTGAAACCTTCTGGAATAAAAGGGAAAACACAGTTTCAGATCCTGCTTGATTATTTGCCTGATAACCATAAAGCAAAGTGGTTTGCTGGAGCTGCTTTGAATACAGGAGAACAGGCAATGATGTCTGTTCTTTCTACTGTTTTATCTCGTTTAAATGCATTTATTGATTCTGAAATTGAACAGATATTATGTTTTGAAACTACAGTTGATATAGAAAAATTCTGCAGTGAAAAATCTGCAATCTTTTTAGTAATGCCTGAAGAAGATAACACAAAACACTTTTTGATTTCTCTTTTTATTCAACAGTATTATCGTGAAATGTTGGCTTGTGCTGATAGTCAGGGTGGAAGATTAAAAAGAAAGGTCATTATGTATCTAGATGAAATTGGAACTATCCCTAAAATCGAATCAGCAGAAATGATGTTTTCGGCATCGAGATCAAGAAATATTTCCATAGTGGCAATAATTCAATCATTAGCACAGTTAGAGAAAAATTATGGAAAAGAAGGAGCAAGTATTATTGTGGATAACTGTCAGGATACACTATTTGGTGGTTTTGCACCTAATTCAGAAACAGCGAAAGTAATGAGTGAAAATCTTGGGTCAAAGACGGTTATGAGTGGATCAGTTAGTAAAGGAAAAAATGATCCATCTCAGTCTTTACAAATGATAGAAAGACCTCTTATGACAACAGATGAATTAAAGAGTATGCCCAAGGGACATTTTATTTTGATGAAGACAGGAATGCATCCAATGAAAACAGTATTAAGATTATTTATTAAGTGGAAGATAAAATTGGACAAGGAATATCAAGTCAATCAAAGAGTACAAAGAGAGGTTAAGTATGCAGATATAAATAAGATCACATCAATTTTAAAATATAAGTTTGAAAAAGATGACAATATAAAATTTGATCTTAAAAAAATAATAAATGAGGCGGGTGTCAAAGTTGAATAAGGATTATATGTATTTTTATACAAAAGTATCAAGTGCCAATGTAACTCCAGCAGGAAGAATGGTTTATAGAGCATTGCTACGATACGCAAACAGGAAAACATGGTCTTGTTTTCCATCAGTTAAAACAATTGTCAATGATACAGGACTTTCAGAAAGAACAGTAAGAAAGCAAATAAAGATACTTGTAGAAGAAGAACTCATAATAAAAATCCCAAGAAAAAGAGAAAACAATGGAAATACATCTAATATGTATTTTTTTAATTGATCTTTATCTTGGGATAACTGTAATTATATAAGTACATAGGGTTGGTGCAATTAGGACATCCCTGTAACTAGTTTGTTGATAATTGTTACAGAGCACATATTTATACATATTATATACCAATAAAGAATAAGAAATATGCATGTTAGACATGATTGTTACCTCTTAATCAATTTGGCTTTTATTTTTGAAAATACAAATGTAGTATTTAGGTAGTAAGGAGATAACATTACTAAAAAGAATTATGGTCATTCCAAAAAAATAATTATATTAATTCTAATTTAGCAGTTTAATTTATAACAGAAAGAGGTGAATGGTGATGATAAGTATTGATGGATGAATGAGAACAAGAGCAGTATTTCATGGTATTAATGTTAATTTTTTATTCTTTTATATTTTTATTGGATAGAATTAGTTTAGTTATGTTAATAGAGAATATGATAGCAAGAAGGAAAAATGAACACGTAATACAATTATTTGAAAATGATTGTGGAACAGCAGTTGTTGTGGGTATTTTAAAGTATTATGGATGTAATGCAAATTATATAAGAATTAGAGATGCAATTAACAACTCAGATAAAGGAACAAACGTTAAAGATATAAAACTTTTTTTTAATAAATGCAACATAAGTTCTAAAATATTTAAATTACCTAAAAGTAATAGATTAAATATGTTAATGAATGTTTCTGAGGAAAATTTTCCCTGTATATTGATGTTAAGTGGAGAGGTAGTAAATCACTATATAATATTATATAAAATTTATAATAATGGTAAATGCTTGATTTCAGATCCTGAACACTCAAAAATTGAGAAAATAGAATTGAGAGAGATAGTAGAAACAATTCAATTAATTATCAGTTGTAAGGTAAAAAATGAATTAAATATTCCAGAAAAATATATTAATAAAAATGATAATTCACTTATGATGAAACTTGTAAAAAAATATATTCAACAAATAATAAATATATTTTTGATATCAGTTGTTACAGTTATTATAAACATTTTCATAACTTCTATATTTGGATTAGCAATCGATCAAATCATTCCTAATATTAAAACAATTTCATTTTTTCTGATTTTACTAATGATAATTATCTTTAGTATTTTAGGTATGAGTGATGCGTGTTTAAAATATTTTAAATTTACAATAGCACAAAGATTGACAAATTCAGTAGAAAAATCTCTTTATAGTGAATATGTTCATAAAATATTTAATTTAAAATATAATTACTATCAAAATATAAAATCTGGTGAATTAATGACAAGATTGAAAGAAGGAATACAAATAACAAATATGATTTCAACAATTTTAACTAATTTAATTGTTGATTTTCTAACGATAATTATATCGATAATTATATTATTTTGTATTAGTTCGACATTGAGCATAGTAATAGTTATTTCTTGCTTATTATGTGGATTAATCATTAACTATTTTTTTAACAAGATGGTACATAGTGGATATGAAATTTCAAAATCAAAAGCTGAACTCGATAGCGAAATTATATCATCATTATCAAAAATTGAAACTATCAAGACTTTTAATGAGGAAGAAGTAGTTGAAGAAAAAATTAATAAGTTGGTTGAAAGTTACATTGAAAAAAGAAATTTAAACTTAGAACTATCAAAAGACTCAATAGCTTATCAAAATATAGTTATCCAATTATCCAATATTATACTAATTACTATTGGAATATTGTTTATTTCTATAAATTATATGAGTATAGGATCATTGGTGATTTTTTTGAATATTTCAGGAATGTTGTTTTCAAATATATTAGAAGTTGTAGGAATACAAGTAGACATAGAAATGTTTGTAGTTGGCTATAAAAGATTTTTATTAATACTAAATGAATTTGAAATAGATAATGAAGATGATAGTTTATTTGTATTTAACGAAAAAATAAAAAGTATTGAATTTCAAAACTTTTCATTGTCTTATGAAGCAAATATATTATTAAAAGATATCAATTTAGATTTATTTCAAAACTCTAAGAATGTAGTTCTATATGGTGAAAGTGGATGTGGAAAGAGTAGCTTAGTTAGAACTTTGATAGGAATTAACGAAAATTATACAGGGCGTATTTATTTAAATAATATATGCATTGATAATATTAATAATAAAAGTATTAGAAATGAAATTATTTATTTATCAAATATTTCTACTATTAGGGAAACTAGCATTATAAATTTTTTAACGGATGGCAAAAAAATTCCTATGAGAGAAATTATAAAAGTATGTAGTGACTTAAATATATTGGATGTAATAGAAAGACTACCAAATCAATTCAATTACTGCATTTCAGATGATGGTATGAATATTTCTTTGGGACAAAAACAAAGGTTGTTAATAGCGCATGCAATATTAAAAAATCCTAGTTTAATAATATTTGATGAAACATTTTCAAATATAGATTTAAAAAATAAGAGATTAATATTAGATAAATTAAAAAATTATGACATTTTGAAATTATTTATTACACATCAAAGTTTAGATTTGGAGGATGCAAATATTTTTTATTTTAAAAATTTAAAATTAATTAAAAAGGGGGAATAGATAATGAATATATGTAAAAAATCATTAAATGTTATAATGATGTTATTTATTTTATTCAATATATGTGCTTGTAAAAATGAAAACAAAATAAGTGAATCATATCCTAAAATTTATGATTATTTAGATTCAATAACAATTGATACATTTAAAAATAAAATCAAGAATAAAGACACATTTATTGTTTATGTAGGTAGACCAACATGCTCGGACTGTGAACTTTTAGATGATAGATTGATTAGTAATATAGAGGAGGATAGCAGTCTAAAAAAAATATTATATATGAATATTACTATTATCCATGAAAATAAATCAAAATGGAATGATTTTAAATCTACATATAATATTAAAGGGACGCCAGCATTTATATCAATAAAAAATGGAGAAATTAAAAGCAATTATAGTTGGACTAAAGAAAATGGTTTTGATTTTGAAGTGTTCATGGAATGGATAAAAAAAGAAAAACAGGATTGTTTATATGAAAGTTAATAGAGTAAGTGAGATAATTGAGTGCTTATATTTAAATAATTTAATATCAAAAAAATATAAAATGATATTTCAAAATCAGTATGATTACTTAGAAAATGAAGAATTATTAAAAAAAATGGGAATTATTTTAAAAAAGGATAATAGTATTTGTGACAAACGTGGATTGATTGTAGATGTTAATAATAATTTAAGATGTTATGATCAATCATACGATAACAAAATTCGATGTAAATATAAAATTAAAGAATTTAATTATGCACAATTTGTTAAATTTAGAAAAAGCAGCTTAATTAGATTTATTATGTCTTTGCTAAATGAATGTAAAATATATTTTTTATTTGGCTTGGTATTATATATGATTTTATTATTAGGTATATATATTATTATAGCAAATTTAAAGGCGATAATTGATACAGCATTTACTATAAATTCGAAATATATATTTGAAACTTGTGTAATTGTTAGTATCGGTGTTATATTCTTGAGTTTTATTGTTATTTTATTATATAGATATATCTATAAATTAATTACAAAAGTGTTTTTAATAAAAAGACATATTTATATAGAAAAAGATGACGATATAAGTAATTATGAGGATATCAAGTTATACGTAATTAATAATTTGAACGGATTTTGTAATAGTATTATCTCTGTTATATCTATATGGATTGGTTTTGTTGTTTTATTTTTTTTCAGTAATACAACTTTAAAATTCTGTTTTATAAATTTACTTTCGTTAATATCTTTATGTGTTTTAATGGGTGCTATTCTTAAACCTCTAGGCTTTTATGATTATATAAAATGTATTAGAAAGTATAAGAAATACAAACAGTCCAATGACTTAGAGGTTATAAAAAAATTTAATAGAATAAAAAGTTTTTTGGCAGGATGCACAACATTATTTTTTATTGTTATATTAGTAGAAACTTTTGTGTACACATCCTATCAAATATTTAATGATAAATTGAGTATTGGTTCGCAGTTTCTCACAATTGTATTCAATTTTCTAATTAGCTATCCATTTTATACTATTGCACGTAATTTTTCAAATTATGTTGAAATTATTATTTTTTTGCGAGAAATGAAGTTTAAAGAAAAAGAAGATAATAGAGATATAGAAGAAATTATATTACCTCAAAAAATACAATTAAATAATATTTGTTTTGGGTATGATGAAAATGTTATTTTAAAGAATATATTTCTAAATATTGATCCATTAATAGTTATTGAAATATTTGGAAAATCAGGATGTGGCAAAAAGACTTTAGCAAAAATTCTAATGCAAAAACAAATTGCTGATAGTGGAGAATTGCTATTCAACGGAGTTGATTCAAAATATATTAATTCAGATTTGTTTGATTGCATGTTTGGATATATATCATTTTGTTGTGATTTTGAAGGAATATCAATAAAAAATTATTTTCTAAAAGGTAATAATTATTCTCCAAAGGAGTTTACTAAAATATTAAATAAACTACAATTTCTTAGTTATTTACGACGCTATCCAGATTATGTGGATACTGTTATTAATGAAAAAAGTGAATTGAGTAATTCTGAAATAGTTTTGATATTAATAGCTAAAGCGATATTTGATGACAAGAAAATACTTATTTTGGATAATTTATTAGGATTAATTGATAAAAAAATCATTGATGAACTTTTTATTGTTATCAAGGAAATGAAATTAACAGTTGTATTGTTGGAAAATAACTATATTGAATGTACGCATATTTCAAAATACTATGAGTTGTCTGACTGTAAATTAAAGGATGAATTATTATGAAGAAAAAAATTTGCGTTATTATGATTCTACTTGTTTTTTTTAACTATGTGAATATTAATTTAATTGTTTTAGAAAGAAAAGATATTAATGAATACATTATTTTAAAAGAAAGCGCTGAACTAGATAATTTATTAAAAAAAGATGACAAAATACTTATATATTTTTACCAAAAGGACTGCATGGCATGTAATGATTTTAAAGGAATATTAAATGAGGTTATAGTTGATAAAAAATTACAGGTATATGGTGTGGATTTAAATGGATCGGGTTTTAACTATTCAGATTTGATTACAAAATATAATCTAACAAAAACGCCAAGTGTTATAGCTTATAAAAATAAAATAGAAGAAAAAAGAGTAGAAGGAACCATTAGTAAAGAAAGATTTTTACAATTTATAGAAGATTAAATAGATAATTATTTAGAAAATATTAGATAAAATGAAATAAATATAGAGATGATTACATTTATTTTTAAGTAAATATTTCAAAATAATATAATTAATTACTAACATTTATTTGTCTTATTTATGTTTTTAGAAGGTGAAAAGGATGAAACAAATATTTAATCAAGATGATGATATGTTAAAATTTTACAGTAAAAAATGCTTAAATGCTCATAAGAGTATTTCTGGTGTGGAAAATTATTTGTATGTGCTAGATCAAATACTAAATTATGATGAGAATTTTTATGAAATAAATGAACACTATGAAAAATTTAACATTACAAAAAACGAGCTTGAAGCTTTGAATGTTATTGATTACCATAAAGAAAAAATATCATTATGTATGATAGTAAGAGATGAGGAAAAATTTATAAAAAGAAATTTGGATAATCACGTACGTTATTTTAATGAGATTATTATTTTAGATACAGGTTCAACCGATTCTACAATGAGTATTCTAAAAAAGTATGAAAAAGAAAATTCAAACATTAAAATTTATACAGCAAATTGGGAAAATGATTTTTCTAAAGCTAGAAACTATGCTAAGTCTTTTGCAACAAACAATTGGATCTTATTTTTAGATGCTGATGAGATTATTAGTAAAAAAGATATTGAAAAACTATTTAAAATAGCTGCAGCATTTAAGAACTTTAAATTCAAAGAATATTTAGCTTTTGCGATAAATGTGTTAAATGTTGAGCAAAATATAGAAATTACAACCATGCAGAGATTTTTTTACAATAGTAAATTTATTAATTATTATGGTATTATTCATGAATATGTTGTTGTAAATAGTGAAATAGCTAATTTTTCTGCTTTACAGTTAAACATTAGAATCAAACATTATGGATATAAAAAATCAATAATAAAAGAGAAAGAAAAAAGTAAAAGAAATATAGAACTGTTAGAAATTATGCTAAATAAAGATCCTGATAATCTAAGGTGGTTATATTATTATACTAGAGAATCTATAGGAATAGTAGCTGATGAAAAATTGATAGAGTGTATAGAAAATACGATAAATATTAGCGAAATTAAAAATAATGGCAAAATGCTTATATCAGACTATGAACTTGAAATACTATATAATTTACATATTTTATATCTAAGACAGAATAAATATGATGCTTGTTTAAATATCATGTCAATTCTTGAAAAAAATTGTGGAGAAAAGTATGATATTTTCTTTAATAAAATATATTTACAGTTATTAATTTATAGAAAAGATATTTCATTAATGTTGGTAGAAACTTTAAAATATAGAAAAAAACATTTTGAAAGAAATGTAAGTTATATTGATAATGATGGATACCATATAGATTTATTGATAGCAGTATTATTATTTGAAATGGGAGACTTTAAAAAATCAAAAAAATACTTTGATTTTTTGAATGGAAAAATAGATATTAAGAATTATTTTCCAATATTAGAAGAAGCGATTCATTTATTAGACAATTATTAATATTAATGTAGCTTGTAGAAATAATCTTTAACAAAAGAAAGGAAGCATATCTAATTTATAGATGTGTTAAATATAGGTAAAGAAAAATGGAAAGCAAAAAACTATTTGAAGAATTATTTGAAGAAGAAGACATTGAAGAATATGCAGGGGCAACAAAAAAAGAATGCCATAATTGGTATCAAAGTGTTATAGGTGGATGTTATGGAACAGGTATGTATTCATGCTCACTATGGTATTTATATTGCAGTAACCCACCAAGATATTAATTGAAAAGATTATAAATAATAATTGTATATTATAAATATTTTTACAGGCTACATCAATGTTTTATATAATTTTATAAATAAATAATTGTTTGTGTAATAAGAGGAGATGATTTGATGAATGTACTTTGGTTAGTAAAAAGAACATCCAAAAGAAATTTTAAAAAGGGTATAATATACGCAATAATGCTATTAATTACATTAATTATAAGTTTCATTTTTTTTGATATGATAGATAATCCCTTCTTGGGTGGTAATGATCAAGTTATTAGTAATAACATAAATGGTGAAATTATACTTCCAATATCTAAAATTCTTCCATTTATTGTTATTATTTTGAGTTGGATAATGATATTTTATGCAAGCAATTATTTTTTAAATAGCCAAATTGAACCCTTTACTTTATTGTTACTTTCTGGTGGAAACATGATAGAGGTTGCAAAATATGTATTATACCAAATTACTGTGATATTTATAATTGTTATCCCTTTATCATTGATTTTAGGCACGTATATATTAAAGAAAATATATACAATAATGTTTTTATATTTAAATATTGATGGTATATATACAGTACCAGTTAAAACATATATAAATTTATTAATATCCTTAATACCAATTTTAATATCTATATATATAGGAGTTGCAGGATTTTCACATAGAAATACTTTGCAAGTATTGCTAGGACGAATTGAGTCAAATAAAAATGTGAAAATAAAAAATAAAGACAAAGGTTGGATATTCTATATTATTCTTTATATTAGTTCAATGGCTATTATCTTGTATCAAGATCATGGCCCAACAGCATATGTTTTTCCTTCGGCAATAGGTTTTGTAAGTATTTATGGACTTTTAAAGAGAACAATTCCAAAAATGATACAGAATTGGAAGAGAAAAAAAGGAGTAGAAAAAGAAAAATTGTATATTTCTTTATCTAATTATGTAATTTCTTTACAAGGGACATTTATATTTTCTATGTTAATTCTTATGCTTGCATGTTTCTTGATTCCAATTCTAATCAGCCAAGATAAACTGTCTAAAGAGTTTTTTATTGGGATTGTAAGTTATTTGGTAATTACTTTATTATTAGTTATAGCTATTGTATACAAGTTTATTGATCATATAACAATGAGAAAAAAGGAATTTGTTTGTTTGAATCTGGTAGGTTATATAAAAAGTAAAATAAAGATCATTATGAGATATGAGGTAATATGTTATTATCTTACAATTATCTTACTACCGTTACCATTAGTGTTACTGATTGGTAGCAGGTATATAATGAATCAGGAATTGACAATTATTAATTTAATAATTTTTTTATTAATATATATGATTCCAATAATATTATCTATGTGTATAACATACTTTGTCTATTTAAAGACAATAATAACAAAGGAAGGAAAAATGCAATGAGAAAACTTTTATTAGAAGCAGATCATATATCAAAAATATACGATATAGATACGAAGAATCCATTTATAGCTATGAAAGATATTTCATTAAAGGTATATGAAGGAGATTTTATATGTATTATGGGGCCTTCAGGATCAGGGAAATCAACATTGTTAAACAATATTTCAACTATTGATATTCCAAATAAAGGACATGTTTATATTGATACTAGTGAAATAACAACAATGAGTGAAAAAGAAATAGGTTATTTTAGATATGAAAAGTTGGGATTTATTTTTCAAAATTATAGTTTATTGCAATCTTTAACTATGTACGAAAATATTATAGCGCCATTATCATTACAAAAAAAGAAAGTGATAGAAATGAAGAAAAAGGCGATTGAACTAGCTAAACTATTAAATATTGAACACACTCTAGATAAATTTCCAAATGAATGCTCAGGTGGTGAAAAACAGAGAGCAGCAATAGCAAGAGCATTAATTACTAATCCAAAATTAATTGTTGCTGATGAACCAACAGGTAACTTAGATAGTAAAAATTCCCATGAACTATTAGAAATGTTAAAAAATATGAATACTGAGGAAAGTAGAACAATTATTATGGTTACTCATGATCCACAAATAGCATCGTATTCTTCAAAATTGATATATATTACAGATGGGAAAATTGTAAAAGAATTAGAAAGAAAAAATATGTCTCAAAAGGATTATTTTTATGAAATTATGAAAATTACATCTACTGACGCACAATTGTTTTTTTAGAAATTATCATAAGATATTGAAAAGTTATATTGATTAATAGAATACAAGATTGTTAGATAGAAATTATTGAGATTAATTTAAATAATTTAATAAAACTTTATTTTAGAAAAAGAAAACTTTCAAGTATCAAAAAGATAGACCATATAGTTTACTAATAAGAAAAAGCAGACCTCATAAAAAAATAGAAGGGTCTGTTTTTTTATAAATATTAAAACTATTAACTTTCGGATAGCAATTTCAAATATATAGTTTGAAATAAAATCCAATCCAAAAAATAAAACATTCTTTTTTTACTATAAAAATTAGATAAAATAAATATTTTTATTCTTATTTAAGAAAAAAATATTTCATGATCATTTATCCTAATTAAATGTTATTAGAATACTGATAAAATTTTCATCAATTTGTTTAATGCTTAATTTGTAATAGGCATTTAATAAAATTTTTTCAAAATTACTTATAATAGATTTCTTATTTGATATTACTCCTGAATACAATATCTTTAGCACTACACGATCAGCTGATTTGATAGATTTTATAATTATAATTTTATTTAAAGTATTCGTTTGTATACATGAATCAATAGATATTTTTAAAATATATTCAAATAAATGTAATTGGGTAGTATAATCCAAATTTTCAAAATTACTGTATTCTATTACGGTTTTAATATCTATATTATGTTCAATGATTTTATTTAAATTGTTATTTATGACATAATTTAAAATAAATGAATTACTATATATTGCATTAAACTCTTTATAAGCAATATTGGAAAGTTCATCAAGAATAATTGCAGCTTCTGAATAGTTTGAATCGTTAAAATGCGAGTTCAATTTATTACAAGTATGAAGTAAATTGTGTAAAAATTGAAAATTATAATTGTAATGTTGAGATAATAAATTTAATTTTGAATTTATTAATTCTTCCCTTTGTTCAGCAATCTGTAATTTGTGTCTCATATTAGTAGAATGAATAGCTAACATAAAAATGAAGAAAAATATAATGTTTGATATTGCTAAACCAACTGTAGTAATAAGAATTTTTGGATTAGTACGTAGTAAATTAAAATAATCTCCCATAGTTACTAATAAGATAATTGTAATAATTGGAAGTATAAACGTTAACCAAGTATATTTTGGTAAGTATTCAGATTTAATATATTTTAATATTTTAACATAGATAAAAACAAATAGTGTCAAAATAGCATATGAAAAAAAAGTTCCAAATATAAATCCACGAGAAGATGTGTCTCGAGTTATTTTAATAAATAAAATATTATTTAAACAAAACGCAACAAGTATTTCTGACAAAATTTGAATTAAAAAATAAGGAATTATTGTCATTACTTTTTGTATTGTTTGTCCATTATATTGAATAAAAATATAGATAAAATATATTACTAATAAAATGATACTTTTCAATGGTGAAGCACCGTTATAATTAGTTAGACATACTACTGTAATTGTTAATAATAAAATTATTATTGATTTATTTTTTGAGTATTTTAAAGTCAAAAAAGAATTTGCTATGTAACTGATTAGAAGAAAAGAAATTATATTAGAAATAATAATCATAATGTTTCATGCAGAAAATCATTGTATTTTTGGTCAAATTCTTTTTTATAGTGTCTAGAAAGTGGAATACTTTCGTTATTAATTAAAATAATCTCATTTCTTTTAAATGCACTGATATACTCAAAATTTACTAAAAATGCTTTATATGGGTATGCAAAACCAAATTCATTAAGTTTATCATACCAGTATTTTAAAGTGCAGTTTGTAATAATTGTGGTACCATCCAATTTGTGTATTGTTGACTTTCTATCTACAAATTCTATATAGAGTATGTCTTTAACAAAAATTTTATGGTTGCTTATTTTTGAATCATAAAAGCCAATTGAGTTTTTTATATATTTTTTTATTATTGCTTCCATTTCTAAATTAAATTCCAATTGATTTATAGGCTTTATAAAATATCTATCTGCGTGTATTTTATAACCATCAATTGCATATTTTGAATAACTTGTTGTTATTATGATTCTACAATCATGTTTAAGCTCTTGAAGTTCCAATCCTATGTCAATACCATTTTCTTCATTGATTTCCATATCTAGAAAAAGTAAATCAGATTTTTTTATATTTTGTAATAAATCAGGTTTGTTTTTACAAATATGAATTTGATATTGTAAATTTACTTTGATAAAAAACGTTTCTATGCATTGTAAAAGTTGATCTATATCTTTTTGATTATCATCATAAATTAGAATATTTATCATTAACATCATCACCTCTTAAAATTATTTTATCAAATTAAAAATGCTATGAAAATATTCTTTTAATATATGAGGCAGATAAACTTGTCAATGAAATAACAATAACTGAAAAAATAATATTTATTAATATATGTATTGAGTATTTATAAGATATAATAATAAATCCAATATATAAAAATTCGATTATGATAGATTTCTTTTTATATAGATTAATTTGATTGTTTGTCAATCGTTTGTTTTTGTGATCAACAGGTGCTATTAAAAAAGTTTCAATTAGTAGAATCAAACTTGTTAAAATAACTAGTCTAAAACTCACAAAAAATTGTTTAGATAACAAAGGTGGGATTATAGAAATCAAGGTAGAAAAAAATATACATATTATATTACTTGAGAAATGAAAACCGCCAATGTATCTTCGTAATGGAATGTATAATAAAAGAAAAATAATTGTTTGTTTAAAACAATTGCAATAGAAAGCTAATATAAAAGTAAAAATTAAGTATACAAAATAATGTGTAAAATTTGCCCATCCATAATAAAATAAGTCTTCATCTATTTTAATATCATTTTTTTTCAAAATATTATATATTTTTTTATTCATTATTACCCTTGTTCACATTATTAAAATAATTGATTATTTGAGTTAATATTTGATATTCTTCATCGTTGATATCTCGAACAGATAATTCTAAAGGATGATCATATTTTATTAAGTAGTCAGTTGTTATATTACAAACGAGAGCAATCATTGTAATATGAGCTATTGTTGGTGTTGATAAACCTTGTTCCCAATTATTTATAGTTGATCTTGTAACATCGATTTTCTTAGCAAATTTATCTTGACTAAGATCCAATATATTTGTTCTTAAAAATTTTATTTTATCTGCTATATCCATAATCTATTCCCTGCTTATTTATTATCTTTCATTAGTTTGTATAAATCGAAAATAACATCACGTTGCTCATCTGTTAATGTTTCAATATTTAGACCTCGTCTGCATTCATTAAATAATATCATTTCAGAAGATGTATCTAAAATGTTCATTAGTTCTATTACTGTATCTAAATGAATAATGCCACCACCTGCTTCCCAACCTTTTAAAACACTTTCATTGACCTTTAATAAAGCAGCTAATTCAAGGGGCTCCATTTGTTTTTTCTCTCTAGCAATTTGTAAACCTGATTTGTTTTTATTTATCATACTTATATCACCTTATTAATAATTGATTATAGATATAGTATATTTTTAATTTATTAAATTGTAATATACATAATTATTGCAAATATGATTAATACTATACAAAAATAATATAAAATTGTATAATTATAGTCATAAAATAAAAGATGATATGTGCTTTATATGTGAAAATGGTATTTTGAACACACTCTATTTATGAAAAACATAATAGATGATATTCTTTTTGTGAAAATATATTAGATGAAAGGAGATTTTTAAATATGAAAAATGGTAAAAAATTTTTTCTAAATTCATTTGCGTTTTTAATGTCATTTTTAGCTATTTCTTCTGTTAATAGTGCATGTGCCATTATATTTGGACAAGAAAAAGAGCCAGACAGTTTAGCACGATATAAAAAGTGTTAATTTATTTAGAGCGTATATTAACTTTGATATCATCAGTGTTTTTTACATTGATGATATTTAGTTATTAAAAAATTATTTGGGAGGATAAATTATGCGTTTTAAGAAATGGACGACAAGAAATATCATTGTTGGGCTCATCGTATTTTTATCAGTTGTTGGTGTTAGTGGCGCTGTTTATTATCAGACAAGTCAGAAAACACAGGCAATTGAGGATAATGGCTATTATGAATGCAGTGGGAAATTTGACAGTAAAATGACACCTGTATCTAATATGCTTATTATTTTGAAAATAATAAACGGAAGTAATTTCTGTGACGATGGGTGGTATCAAGAAGTTCAGGAATGTCAGAGTATTTTAAATAAACAGATTCAGGAAAACTCTAACAGTAAAGATCCTTATGTCAGACAAATGATGGAGCTGCAACAGGCTATCGTAAAGAAGCTTCATTCATTTTCGACAAAGGCATGGGTCAATATGCTATGCGAAAAAGATGTAGATGATCTTCAAAAATCATACAATGCCTACCATGATTATTATTATCAACATTATAGTAATGAGGAGGCTGTTTAGATGAAAGCTGGACTCAATAAAATAAAGATAGCCATCATTTCTATGATAGTTCTAGCTATGGCAATTGGTCAGCTTGAACTGTTTGGAAAAGTATATGCAGAAGAACTTGAAAAAATCAAGGAACAGGATCCATATGGAGAATATTATGATGAAAATATCAATAATGTTCATAAGACATCTGCACAAATAATAGAAAAAGGAAATCCTGATGTTATTACTAAAGAACCTTCGGTAGATGAAGAAGATACTTCAAGACAAAATGATCAGGAAATCGTTAAATTAAGAACAAAAAACACAAAAACTTATAAACTGTCAAGTGGGGAATATGTGACAGATTTTTATTTCAAGCAGATACATAAAAAAGAAGATGGAAAATATGTTGAGATTGATAACGATATAGAAAAGAAAACATCGTTATTCAGATCAACACCTTCTTATGAAAATAAAGATGGTCTTTATGACATCAATATTCAAAAAGGCGTATTAGAAATTACAGATCCTAAAGATAATGTGCTTACAGTTATGCCTTCTGGAAGTCTTACAAATTATGCTATCAAAGAAAATGTTATTCTGTATTCAGAAGTAGAAAAAAATTTAGATTTAGAATATAGAATCAATTCAAATACGGTTTCACAAAATATCTATATCAATGGGGAACTTGATATAGATACTTATTCATTTGAAGTTTACAAAGATGACTATGATGTCAGTAAAAATGATGCAGGATCTATTATTTTTAAGAAAGATAAAAAAGAAGTCTTTGTATTAAATGCGCCTTATCTTGTTGATAAGGATGGAAACAGAAATCAGGAAGTAGGATATGACTATAAGGAACTTGATAATGGCAATATCAAAGTTACATTGTCATTAACAACATCTTGGTTAAGTGAAGAAGACAGAGTCTATCCTGTTGTTGCCAGATCAAATGTGGCAGTTGAAAATGTGGATGTTATTGATCTTGAATCAAGCTATATCCGTTCAGGAAGACCTAATATCCAAAGTCAATATTCAGATTTGTTTGTTGGATATGATGATAACTTCTATGGTGGTAAAAACAGCAATATTAAAATTGCCAGAACATTCATCTATTTTGCAATGCCAAATATCGGTGAAAATCAAAGAGTTGAAAATGCTGTTTTGAAACTTTATAAGGAACAGGATCTGGATCGTGCCAATGAGTTAAATGATATCAATATCTATAACTCCAGCTATGTTGATCCTGGTAAGGTTACATGGAATACACAGCCGGCAGATAACCAAAAACAGTTTATTTCAAATACCAAGTTTTCTAAACCAAAAGGATTTAAAGAATTTGATATTACAAAGCACGTCCAAGAATTAAAGGATGGGCAAAAGAAAACTTTGATTTTGCAAGTTACGGATGAATCGCCTAACTGGAAATGTAATGTTTTTAATTCAGAATCAACAGGAAATCTGCCAAAGGTAGAAATTTATCACTGTGATGATTTTGATGTCGATCCAAATCTGGACATCAACGAGTTTGACAATGAATTAAGAGTTTACAGTAAAGACGGTCAATATTTCGAAGCAATCAGTATGGATGGTATTGCTAAGCCAAACAGTGATATTGATTTTGATCTTTATGCCAAAACAAATGAAACAGATTTTGAACTTGTAAAATCACAACAGGCCAAAGAAAAAAGTTCACCTTATTTCATTGATCCAGTTTATATAACTGATCCAATTAATGGAACCCAAAAATATGAAAAGGGTGAAGTCAACTATACAACGAGCTATCTAAAAATTGGAGATATTCCAAAATACGATACGTTCTATGAATATCGAATGAAAGTTAAAAAGGATGGCACTGAGTCAGAAAAAGAACTGATTACAGACGGATTTATTATCTATAAGGTAAAACTTGGAGATAATCTTAAATCTATTGCATCACACTATGGCTTGAAGGTAGATGATATTAAAAAAGACAATAATACATCTACAAACAAGGTCAAAGAGGGAGATGTTCTTTTCTTAAGATTTGCAAAAGATAATCCAAAAGTACCTAAGGATGTCTACAGACCACCATTAAAGCTTTCATCTTTTGAGGCAAAATATGTTTACAGAGGGCCTGCATGCTACGGAAACTGTGCAGTTGCCGATCCAGTTAATACAAGTATTGGAAACTTCTATCATGAATCAAAAGATTTTACTTTAACAGATTTTGATGAATTAATCTTGACGCGTGTCTATAACTCTTATGGAGAAGATAATGCATCGATTTTTGGAAACAATTATTCATCAAATATTGAACAGTATATTTCCTATGATAAAGACGATAACATGATCTTTTACAGAGGAGATGGAAAGATCTTAAAAATTGAAAAGAAAGATGGAAAATATGTACCTAAACTTATTGATCGTCTTACTGTCAATGTTGATGGTGACTATGTTTCTATTAAAGATGATAAAGAAGATGTTACATATATCTTTGATGAATATGGAATTCTGACATCTATTAAAACGAAAACGGGATTTGAATCACGTATCAACTATGATGAATATGGATTTATTACAAATATTGATATGGGAAACAAACAAGTAACGTTTGAATACAATGATTATCATCTTGTCAGCAAAATCAACTTGCCAAATGGTACAAATGTACAATATCAATATAACGCAGACAGACAGCTTACAGTATTTATTGATGCCAATGGAAACAGTGAACAATACAGTTATGATAAAAATGGCAAGGTAAAAAGTATTACAGACAAAAATGGGAATACTTTGGCACAAAATACTTATAAGGATAACGGAGTTGTCGTTTCACAAACGGATGCCAATGGAAACAAGGTCTCTTTTGACTATAAGGGAAATACGACAAGTGTTACCTATAATGATAAGGAAACAGAAAAGTATGTTCTTGATGACAGCTATAAGGTAACAAAAATTACAAAGGCGGATGGATCATCGAAAAGTTACAGCTATAATGATGCTGGAAATATGATTGGTGAAACAGATGAAAAAGGTCAAAAGACAACATATGAGTACAATAAAAAAGGCTATCTGACATTGCAAAGCAATCCAGATGGAACAAGTGAAAAATATACCTATGATGAAAATGATAATGTAACATCAAAAACATCTGCGGATGGTACGAAAGAAACCTATAAATATGACAGCAACAGCAATCTGATTTATGAAAACAGTGAAGACAGAAAAGGTGTGACTTATGAATATAATGAACAGAACCTTCTTGTCAAAGAAACAGATGCTCTTGGTGTATGGAAAAGCTATGCCTACGATGGTAATCAGGTTGTAACAGTTACTCACAGCAATGGTCTGGTAGAAAACTACAGCTATGATGCCATGGGAAATATTGTTAATGAATCTGATTCAAACGGTCGTACAACAGCATATGTCTATGACAATCGCAATCAGATCATCAAGAAAACAGATTCCTATGGAAACAGTGAAGAATACAAATATGATGGAAATGGAAACGTTGTTGAATATATCGACAAGCTTGGAAGCAAAACAGTTACAGTATATGATAAAAATAACAACGCTATCCAAACTCAAAAGGGAAATCTAAAAACATCTAAGAAGTATGACAATCGTGATCGTATTATCAGTGAAACAGATGAACAAGGACTTACTAAAAAATATACGTATGACGCCAAAGGACAAATCGTAAAGGAAACAGATGCCTATGGTCAGGTTACAACGCATACTTATGATGCAGTCGGTCATGAAATCAAGACAGTTGATGGAAAAGGAAATACAACATCAAATGAATATGATGGAGATAATCTTGTAAAGACAACAGATGCAAGAGGAAATGTTACATCCTATGAATATGATGAGTTTAACAGAGTTGTAAAAACAACTTTACCTAATGGAAAAACTGAAACAAAAGAATATGATAAAAATGGAAATATCATTAAGACAGTAGATCAAAGAGGACTTGCCAATACCAAAGAATATGATATTTTTGACAGGGTCATTAAAGAGGTCAATGAGCAAGGTGTTGCTATTTCAAATAAATATGATGTCTATGGTCAACTGATTAAAAAGACAGAAGATAAAAAGACAACAACATACAGCTATGATGTTTATGGAAACACTCTCAGTGAAACAGATACCTATGGAAATACAAAGACAAGTGAATATGATAAGCTCGACAGACTTGTTAAGGAAACGGATGAACTAGGCAATGTTACACAACATAAATATGATGCAATGGACAATGAAACAGAAACGATTGATGCTAAAGGAAACAGCGAAAGAAAAATTTATGACATCAACAGTATTCTAGTTCAGGATATTGATAAACTTGGAAACATTACAACTTATAAATACAATGACAAGGGTCAACAAGTCGAAACGGTTGATGCCTATAAAAATACAACAAAATTTGAATATGACAAGTTTGGGAATGTAACTAAGACAACAATCAATGATACACCGGTAGAAATCAAATCTTATGATGAATACGGGCGTGTTACAAAAACAAACAAGATCAGTGAGGTCACTGTTGAAGAATATGATAGTTTTGATCAGGTCATCAAGTCTACGAATCAGACAACAGGACTTGTTACAGAAACTGAATATGATAAAAATGGAAATGTAACCAAAACATCTGATAACGGTGGAAAAGTAACAACTCATGAATATGATGACTTCAGTCAGGAAGTCAGCTCAACAGATCCATATGGCAGAGTTTCAAGCAAGACATATGACAAGTATGGTCGTGTTGTTAAAGAAGTAAGCAATACAAATGAAGCAACAGATTATGAATACGACAAATATGGAAATGTAGTCAAGACGACGAATCATCTTGGTTCGGTAACTGATTCGACATATGATCTGTTAAACAGAAAAGTCAGTGATTCAACAGACGGCAAGAAAACATTGACATACAGTTACGATGCCAAAGGTCAGCTTGTTTCAACACACGATTCATTTACTGATAAAACAGACACGGTCAAATATGATGCTTTAGGACAGGCTGTTGAAAAGACAGACAAGCTTGGAAATGTAACCAAGACGGATTATGATGCCAACGGTCAAATCATCAAGGAAACAGATGCTGCTGGAAATGCAACGATTAAAGAATATGATATCTATGGCAATGTTATTAAGGAAACGGATGCTCTTGGAAACAGTTCACAGACACATTACAATGCCTTCGGACTTGTTGAAAAGGAAGTTGACAAGAGAGGATTTGCAGTATCTTACGTTTACAATGACAAATTCCAGCTTACTGAAATGACAGACAAGCTTGGAAACAAAGCAACATTTGAATATAATGACCAAGGATTCGTATCAAAAGCAACAAATCAAAATGGATTTGTCAGCGAGTATGAATATGATATTTATGGTCAAAAGACCAAAGAAACAGATCCAAATAAAAATGTTACAGAAAATGAATACGATCTGCTTGGTCAGGTAGTAAAAACTGTTGAACCAAGAAAGACAACAGTCAATAAATATGATTCTCTTGGCAGAATTGTTTCTGTCAAAGAAAATGATAAGACAACAAAAGAAAATGAATATAATGATTTGAATCAAATCGTTAAATCAACAAATGCCTTAAAATATGTTTCAACTTATGAATATGACAAATATGGAAATAAGACAAAAGAAACCTATGAAGAACATGAAACAGTTAACAAATATGATGTCAATTCACAACTTATCAAGAAAACAGAAAATAAGGATAAGGTGACAACATACAGTTATGATGCTTTAGGAAGAGAAGTAAGTCAAAAACAAAACGACAAGGAAATCATTTCAAAAAAATATGATGCTGTAAGCAATGTTGTTGAAAAAACTGAAAAGGGTCTTACAACACAATATCGCTATGATGCTTTAAAACATCCAGTACAGTATCTTTACCCATCATTGGAAGATGGAAGCATGAAAGCAATTGTATCTGTTGATTATGATGAAGAAGGCAATGCTGTTCAATATAAAGATATCTATGATCATGTTATCAAAAGAGAATATGATGCCAACAGCAATATGATTGCAGAAACAAACAGCAATGGCTTTATTACAAGATATCAATACGACAGCTTAAATAACATGACAAAGGTACAAAGTCCTCTTGAAAGAGTGATGAAGTACGATTATGACGGAAACAACAATCTTGTTGAAAGAAGTTATAATGATAAAAAAGCAACTTATGAATATGATGAAGCTGATAATCTTATTAAAGAAGTAAGCGAATATGGACTTACTGAAACTTATCAGTATGATGATTTCGGTCAAATGACATCTTATACAAAAAACGATGGAACAACGATCGATTATTCATATGATGCATTGGGAAGAAAGCTTTCAGAAGGAACAAGACAGTTCAAATATGATGCCTATGACAACCTTTTAGAAGCAGACTATAACAATAAGAGTGTCAAGTATACCTATGACAAGTTCAACAATATTACAAAGGTTAAAGATGCCAACGACAATAATGTTGAATATAAATGGGATATCTATGGAAACAGAACTGAAATTAAGTATAATGATTATACAATAGGCTATACCTATAGTCAGTTTGATAAAATAGACAAGGTCTCTAAAAATGGCAAGGAATATGTATCCTACAGCTATGATGTAAGAGGAAATACAAAATCATTAGAAAGAAATGGTATTACTACAGATTACAGTTATGATGAACTAAATCGTAGAACGGCTTATGTCAATACTAAAGGTGACAAGACACTGTCAGAATACAAATATGAGTATGACGGACAGGACAATATTATTTCAGAAACAATCAATGGTGTCGTTAACAGCTATGACTACAATGAATCGGATGAATTGAAAGCTTCAACAAAAACGATTGATGGAAAAACAGTCATAACTGAATACAGCTATGATCTTTTTGGAAACAAAGTAGAGTCATCAAGTGATGGAACAAATAAAATCTATCGCTACAATGACAAAAATCAGTTGACAAGTATTAAATCAAAAGATGGACTTACTGATATCTATTATGATAAAAATGGAAATGTAAGAGATATCTACTATGCAGGTGGGTACAAAGAATATTATCAATATGATGAATTTGGTCAATTGACTACTTTAAAAACAAACAGAGATAGAACTTACAATTATGAATATGATGGTGAAGGTGATCGAATTCACGAAGAAAAGATCATCAACAGCCCATATGATTTAGATTACAAACAGGATACAGAAGAATGGTTCGACTATATGCAGTCATTACCATTTACTGAAGTAGAAGAACTGTTGGATGCGAAAAAATCAGATGAATCATTTGATGCAATGAGATATCAGCTTACATACAGAAGAAAAAATGGATTGTGTGCAAGTAATCTCATTAAGGATCCAAAATCCAATGAAAAATGTGAATACAAAGATTATCTTTTAGATAAGACAGCTGAAAATACACTTGTGCTTTCTGAAAATGATGATATTCATATCTATGGAGAAGAACGAATCTCAACAGAAAATGCAGATGGAACACAAACTTATCTGAGTGGAAACAATCAAAGTGTAATGGCTGAAATATCATCAAAAGGAACAATGTCACATATTGAATATGATGACTTTGGAAAAACAGATGATAAAACAAGCGGTTATGGTTATGATGGAGAAAAGCTTGATACAACAGGAAATATCTATTTAAGAGCAAGATACTACAATCCAAGAATTGGACAGTTCGTACAGATTGATGATTATAAGGGAACACAAGATAACATTACAAGTCAAAACCGCTACACATACTGTTTGAATAATCAATACAAGTATGTGGATCCTAGTGGACACAAAAGCATCTTATCAATCATTGCTAGTGCCGCAAATAGTGTTATAAATGCTGTTGGAAGTATTTTCAGCAATAAGAAAGATGAAAAGAAAAAGACAGTAAAGAAACCAACGACGGTGCCATCAAAAACAACAGGTGCAATTGCTTCGGCAGTTTCTAATGCAGTAAAAATAGTTAATGAATCAACGAAGGCAGTAAAAAAAGTTATACAACCTGTAAAAAAAGTAAAGGCTAAAGAACCGCAACCGTGTCCATCACCTAAGTCAGATAAGATATTAGATCAACTGCAATTTATAATTGATGTTATTGGATTTTTACCAGTAGCAGGGGATGTATGTGATGCTGTTAATGCATTAATATATTTTGCAAGAGGAATGATTATAAGTGCAATTATTTCCATTGGCTGTATTGTATTTACAATGGTTGCAGATTCCTTACTAAAACCATTAAAATGGGCTGCTGGAAAAGCAACGGATCTTGCAAAACGTATTTTAGAAAAGCTTCCTGATTTTCCAAAAAGAACAATTTCTTATTTGAAGAAAGTACCTGGAAAAATAAAACAAATTCCTTTGGTTAATAAATGCTATTCAACAGTGAGCAGTTTATGTTCAAGACTTTCAAGTTATATTGATGACTTATTTGGAAGAGTATCAACAAAAGTTGCTGAAGAGTGGAGCTTACCTGCAAAATTACGAGGTACAATAATTGAGGAAAAACTTGCAAAAATTCAATATGCAGCATATGAGCATGTTGGAAAATTAGCAGATGGGTTCTTCCCAGTATTTGATTTCTTCAAAAATGGAGAAGGAATCAGCGTTAAAACAATTGATGTGACGTTACCAAGTTATGAAAAGGACAGTGCTATACTAAGAAAAGTTAAACAGTATGCTTCTGATTTAAATGATGATGTCATCTTAAGAAAAGTAAATAACTTTAAAAAAGGAAAAGAATTAGGTGATAAATTGAATGAGGTTAGAAAAGTTAGTACAAAAAGATTGGATATTTATATTCCAAAAGGATCACTTTCTAGGACTAAAGATATACCGGGTCAGATAGGAGATGTCCTTATTCGAATATTTGAATACTGATATTAACATGATTACTGCATTGCATCATTAATTATGCAATGCAGTAGATTTGATAAAAAGGAGTTTTTATGGATAGGATTTCAATAAAGATTACATTTATTACAAGAGAATTTGTCAATACAGAATTTATGAAAAGCTTATTAGCTCAATTAAATTTAAGAGAAAATCTTACATGGAGCAATATTCGTTCCGAAAGATTCTCATCATTGCTTTCAAAAAATGCCAAAGAAGAAACGGAATGGGTTTTAAATAATGGCAATTTATGGTATTGGTATTTGTCATTTTTTTCCTTTAATGATGATCTTTATTTTAGAATGGAACAGACAGAGCATGTTATGGGAATTTCGTATATTCTTTTAAAGTGTAAAAATGATACATCAATTATTAATCAATGTTTGGATATTTTAAAGGCTCTTTTTCGAGATCGCTATTTTATGATTCATGTGATAGATGAAAAAATATACGAATATCAAGCGCAAGCTCAAGAAGATTTATATAATAAATGGTTTAATCGTTTCAAAAAAATGAAAGCTAATTATAAATTGAGAAGCGATTCATTACGAATTTATGATGAATTAGGAATCAACGTTGGCCTCAGCAGGAAAATGTATTTTGGTCGCTATATGCTTGAGTATTTTGATAAAGAAAGATTGTTATCATGTCCCTATGTTTATCATTCAGAAGAAACAAAGAATGGTATTGAAATACAACTCTATGAAGATTTAATGCAGGAAAGAGTTCTTTTTAAAGAATGGAAAATTAGGCATTATTATCAAATAGATAAAATTGCAAAAGAAATTTCTTCAAAATTAAGTCTGTTAGAGGGAGCGGATTGTCTTTACAGTATGGAAAATCTTATACCTTATAAACCAATTTATTTTTATAATAATTCAGTTCAAAAAGAGTCAAGAAAAGGATTGAAAAATAAACACATTATTCCCGCAGATATTTTTTATAAAGAAATATTATTAAGTAAATATAAGAAAACTCATTTTAGAAAGATGGATGAAGACTGTTTAGTCGATGCGTCTTTATTGGGATTGTTGTTGTATATTAAAGATGAAGAGTCAGATGTAAAAAGTATTTTTGAGACAGAAGCAATGATTTCAATTGAACAATTTGAAGATGATCCATATGAATTTGCGAAACAAAAGGGATATCAGTTTTCAAAAATTAATGAACATAAGTATTTATTAGAAAAAGAAGATGAAAAGATTGTTGATAAACAATATTACTATGAAGATGAAGATCTTAAATTTGTTATAAATCTGGAAATACGAAAAGATAAATTGAATAAAACTGAAATAAAAGAAGTTGTTTCGGAATTTGATAGAATGAATAGAAGTGCTAAAATAAGAAAAATGAAATAGGAGGAAAACAAATGTTTTTTAAAAAGAAAAAAAGAAATTTAGTAGATGATTTGGAGTTAGCATCTAAGTGGGTAGCCAAAGCATTAAATTCATCAAATTATCAAGCAGATTACAGTGTAGAAAGTTTAAAAGAAATAGATCGTTTCTTTAAAGAAGAAAATAAGCCAGATGGTATTTTAAGTAAGAACGTTGGACAAATTCTTTTTTCTTTAGGAGCTTATGTTGGGGATGTCTTTATTAAAGAATTTGGTGGAAAATGGGTAACAGATGATGGAAAAGACGCAGAGATCAATGTACAAGTTGTCTTAGACAATGGAATCAGTTTTTTACCAGTTGTTTCTTGTATGAAAGTATATCAAGCTAGCGAAGAAAGCAATCTTTATACGCTTTATCTTGCTATAAAACAAGCCGCAAGTGAATAGATAATTCAATAAATGCGAATGGATTATAAATATGTAAATTAGTTTATTTGAATTTTAGAAACATACAATTACTAAAGTTTATAGTAGAAATGCTATAAACTTTATCTTTTGCAAAAAATTATTTTTATAACTAATTTAAAATAGGACAAATAATAGAAATTAATTAAAAATTATAATAATCAATAATTACGGTTTCTAATACATTTATAAAAATTAATGAGTAATTCATAATTTTTTAAATGTGATTAAAATTTATTTTAAAAAAAATATTTTTAAATATTTAGGAGGAAGAAAAATAAATAAAATGAAAACAAAATCTAAATTAACTTATTTAATAAACATAATAATATGTATGTTAATAATTACTGGAATTTATTTAGGTGGTATTTTTATATTAGATTGTTTAAATAGCCATGGATTTATAAAAAATCACTTTAGTACATTTTATCAAGATGCAATAAGACAAAGTATAAGTGTTTTTGGAACATTTTTAACAATTGGTACAACTTGGTCAATTCATCATATGGACTCAAAAAAATATAAGGATAAAGAAATTGAATTGAGATATATAGAATCAAGACCTTTTTTTCATTTGAAAAATATCGAGGGCAAAAAGGTGATTAATTTTAAATCCCTTAAGCAAGAGGGAATTGTATTAATTAATGTTAAAGTATTTTATTTTGGTTTTAATGCACGTTTACTTCATATTGATGAATTGCATGATATGTCTTGTGGTGAGAATGATACAGGAATTGATAATTATATTGTATTAGATCAAGAAAAATATTTCTTGTCTCAATTTATAGCTGTAAAAGCAACGACTATTTATAATGAATCGGTTTATTTTGTAAATGATTGCTTTGAACAAAGAGGATATAATTTTATAAAAGAAATAAATAAAAATAAATCAACACTTGTTCAATTCAAAAATATTAATGGAGATATTATAGGTGAAGAAAAATTTAATAAAAAAATTAGTTCAATAATTAAGTATCTAGATGATAATTATGATGTATCAGTGTATAGAGCTCAAACACTGGTTAATGATATTAAACAAGCTATGATAAAGCTCCAAGAAAGAAATATAAATGATTTATCTCTAATTATTACTTTGATAAGAAATTATAGAAATGATATTAAATGCGATGAAGTTATTAGGTTGTTACAAAGTGCAAAAAATATCCTTAGTAATACTGATGAAACAGCAGGTAATGAAGTACCCGCAGAGGAGTATGGATATTTTATAGGTAATCTTATATGTACTGAAAATTTTAGAAACAAATACAGTAAAATATTTGAAAATGCTATGTCAAATAAAGTTGATAGCAAACAAATTATGATAGATTATTTAAATGATTATATTAATGAATACGTAAGTGCTAAAATAAGTGGTGAGGAAATAAATAAAGATTATCCACTAAGAAATTTAGAAGTTTATTTTTCACATTATGTAGAATCTGTTACTAAAATTGATAATAATGAAATAATGAGGCATATGGCAAGTCTTTTAGACAGGGTTGAGAAAGAGAAATAAAATGAATGAGATTATAAATATATTTGAAAATTCAATGTCACTAACTATTACAACCGTAATAGCAGCTATTGGAGTAGGATTAAACGTTTGGTTTAAGAAAAAAGCAACAGGTGATCCAAAAAGGGAAGAATTGATAAAAAGTAAGTTTGAAATATATAAGGATATGTATTTGCAAATAGTACTTATAAAAAGAAGTCATTGCTTAAATAAATCAGCAAGTGAGATAGATGAAATAATAAAAAATTATTATAAAAATTTAATAGAAAATGAAAGAGATAAATTAGTTCTGCTTGATGGACGTACCATAAATTTGTTCGAAGATATATTTAATGAAAAACATACAAATAATACTAATACAGAACATACAGGCAATACAGAAGCCGATAGTGAAAAAAGGTGGGAACAATCTATGCGATCATATAAAAAGTATAAATTGGAATCTAATATAAAAAAAGAGTATAAAAGATTAAAGAAAAGAATGAAATATCCAATGCATTATGCACGATATGTTATTGCTAACATAGGCTTTTTTGTAATGATTATATGTACAACAGGGTTATTGAATGCATCTGAAAGTGATATTAGCGGGCATAGTTATGTAGTGGGCGCACTTCTAATAGCGTCTATTATCTCTATAATAATTACAATTTGTAATATTAGTTATATTGGAGAATATTAAAACATAGGAGAGTTGGTGTCAATAACATGATGATAAGCCAATTCTATATATAGTTTTATTATGAAAAGTTAATAATCGTATCGGTAGTGAAATTAGACAAAGTCTAAAGCACTACTTTTTTTTTACCCCGCTTTAGACATTGTCTATTAAGGGGGATGCATTTGTGCATAAAATCAGATCTCCTCCTGATTATCTTCAGCCAAAAAAATACAGGAGGAAGATAGGATGGAAAACGATTATAAAAGAAACTATTTTTGGATCAAAAGAGATCTTAAAGGAAACAAACACTATTATTTTAAAATAAAAGGTCAATACCATGAGGTATCGGAAGAAGTATATAAAACTTGTTACAATTCATTTAAAAAAGAAGAACGTGAAAAAGAAAAGAGAAGTGAGTTTAAAGTATCCAGTTTAGATCAGTTAGATAATAATAATACAGCACTTGTAGATAAGATTGCTGATAATAATAATCAATATGATACTTTTAATGTCAATGAAGAAGTTGAAAATGTAATGAACATCATTAATCAACTTTCAGAAGAAGATAAGAACCTTATTACAAATCTTCTCATCAAGAATAAAACAGAAAGAGAACTCTCTGTATTGATGGGTGTTTCTCAACCAGCAATACATAAACGTAAAAAAAGAATAATAGAAAATATCAAAAATAAGTCAAAAAATTAACTTGTTTTTTTTATTGGGTTATCAAGTAATAAAAAAATGTCCAGTTATATATGAGGGGAGTTATTAAGCATCTCCTCTCAAGAGGACATTGAAAACAAAATAGTTCGAATCAGCAACAAAAAGTTTTCTAGCACGTTGATAGTTGCGCCAAGAGAATATGTGAACATAGAAATGTAAGGTCACAATAAAATGTGAACTTTTTTCTCTGTTTCGTATTGGAGCGAGAAACAACTGATCATAAAAAGGTGAGGATAGACCTTTGCCGATATGAAAACGTAAATGATACTTCACTCTATTCAACAGTCGAGCGTGAACAAACCGTCGCAACAATTGAGGAGTGGTCTTTGACACGTGTGTCGTATGTTCTTGATGATCCTATACAGAAGCTGGTTTGGACATTGGAAAACAGACTTGAACCGATACGTTTATTGATAGATCGTGACACCTGTATTTTTTACAGGTGTCATCATTGTGTTAATAAAGGAAAGGATTGATCTTATGAAAAAAGTACATATTTTAACACAAGAAGAAAATAAACTTTCTTCGAAGCAGTTAGAGGAATATATGGAATTCGCTGCTAAAAACAATTATGAACTTACTGGGGAATTGCATTTTCATTTTTCCAATGCTTTTTATGAACCAGAGAAGTTTGTGAATACAATAAAGGATCTTACAACAAGCAGGACATTTGTTACTGATGGTGAATGTATTGTGTTTGCTAATGCATTCAATGATGGAAGACTTCTTAAGGCATTTGAAGATAATGGCTTTGAAGTCTATGAACGTGACAGTGGTCGTCTTATTCAGGATGTGTTCAATGAATTCAACGAAAGACAGATTCACACTTTGAAAGCTGTAATTAACAGTGCATTAGAATCGGTTATTAATAATAAACCACTGTTTGTAACTAGCAATTCAAACAGTGAAGCCACTCATGATTGTGTACGAGAATATGTATCCAAGTATGATTTGGATCATGCTGTTGTTATTCAACTTTCAAATCTGAATGAAGAATTTAAAAAACAGATTGGAGATGTCATAAAAAATGAAAAGTGTGACCATCTGGTACTTATTGAACCTGATTCTTTTTCAAAACAAATGCAACAGGATGTTGTTGACTTTGCATTGGAAAATAATCTGAAAGTAGACAGTTACTATGCACAGCCAGAAGTTGAAATTTCATTACAGATGAAAGGCATGGTTAACTGATTGAATGGATATCTTTGATTACTATTACATATATACATGCCTGAAGAAACTTGTCACCTATAAAAAGATCACTAAAAATGTTGCCAATAAAGTTCTGAAAAAGTATGAAGAAGAATGTAATCCACTTGTCAGATATCATTTTTAAATTCACAAAATAAAGTGAATAATGTCGTGGATAGATCGAAAGAGTTGTGGTACTGTGTGTGGTGATAAGAAAGGGGATTTTTAGAATGGCTCATGCTCAAAAACAAGTACGCATTATCGAACCACTGGAAAGATTTGTAAACAGAATCAATCTTGTTGGCTGTTATGCAAGAGTCAGTTCAGACAGTGAAGATCAGCTTAATTCATATAACAATCAGGTTGACTTCTATGAATCCTATGTCAACAGTCTTGAAAATTCGAAACTGGTTAAGATCTATACAGATGAAGGAATAACTGGAACAAGAATGGACAAAAGAGATGGTTTTCTTCAAATGATTGAAGACTGTCGAAATGGTCTTATAAATAGAATAATTACTAAATCGATCAGTCGATTTGCACGAAATATAACGGAGACACTTTCAGTAGTAAGAGAACTGAAATCAATAGGTGTCTCCGCTTATTTTATGACAGAAAAAATTGATACAGCAAAAATGGGAAGTGAAATGATGCTTGCTGTTTATGCTGCCTGTGCTGAAATTGAATCAAAAGCAATTTCAAATGCACAAAAATGGGCATTTCGTACAAGGTCAAAAGAAGGAAGATACAATCAACCGAAACTGCCATATGGATATCAAAGAATAGATGGTGAAGTAAAAGTCATAGAAGAAGAAGTAAAGATTGTTGAAGATATCTTTAATAAATATGTGAATAAAGATTTTTCGGTAACAAAACTTGTGGATTATCTGAATAAACATTATTTCAAAAAGAAAAAGTGGTCACAGTCCACAGTTTCATCAATGCTTAAAAATGAAAGGTATTGTGGAGATATGCTTCTTCAAAAAAAGTATTCACCTGATGTCTTTCCTTATAAGTTAGTCACAAATAAAGGTGAACTTGCACAGTATTATGTTTACGATGTGTTTCCAAAAATCATTGATCGTGAACTTTTTGAAAAGGCAAATGAAAAACTTGTGAACAACAAGTTGAAGTTCAACAAAAACCAGACGGATGGAAACAGAGAATATCTGCTGACATCAAAAATAAAATGTGAACATTGTGGTGGAACTTTTAAAAGAAGGGTGTTGAGGAATAAAGAATATTGGAGTTGCAGTAATCATGTTACTTCAGCAAAGAAATGTGAAGTAAAAATGATTGGAACGGATGAAATAGAAGATGCATTTTTGAAGATCTTCTATAAGCTCAAAGAAAATATTCATGTTTTGGAAGCCTATAAAAAACATATTGTGAATTTTACGACAAATGACGATGACAGATGTGAACTTGATCTCGTTAATTGTGAACTTAAAAAAGTGACCAGTTCTATCAATACACTTGTTCGATACTATCAGAAAGATCTTATCAGTCTGGAGGATTACAAGAAAAAGCATAACGAGTTGCTGGTAGACAAATCAGTTTTTGAAATGCAAAAGTGCAAACTCAATGAAAAAATCTATCAGAGGTTTGAAGTGATACAGACACAGATCATCATTGAATGTCTGGAATCAGTAAAAGAAATCACTGCACTGGATGAAGAAATCTTCAATACTTTAGTTGATTCGATTGAAGTGGGAACATTGGATATCCAGTTCACATTGAAAAACGATCTTAAGTTAAAAGTAGAAAGGAAACAGTTCTAATGGATAAAGAAAAGGCAAAAGAAAATAGAATGGTACAGCAGTTTTTTAAAAACAAGGTTTTTTGGGGAATTGACAGCGTTCCTTTAAAAAGAAAAATCTACAGAGGTAAAAGAGATAAGAATGGATCTCGAAAAAATGAATGCTTCTATGTAAGTGAAGATCAGAAATATCGAATTGAAGAAAGTGTTCTGGTCAAGAATGTGAATTTGTTGCTGGAAGAAGTTATCAATATGAAAGACAAATACATACAAGGATGGAACAGTGAATCAAGTGAACAGTATTTTGAAATACTGAACAGAAATGCACTTCAAAATGTGAATACAGAAAGTGACTACAAGAACTTTATCTGTGACTATCTGAATCAGCAAAGTTCACAGGAATATGAAAATGTGAAGTTAAAAAGCAATATAGAAAAATGTGAATTCAAGAATATTATTGAAAAGATTGAGGTATATGAAACAGGAATACTGAGTATTTTCAATAATGGTCTTGAACTTTTTATTAATTATTAAGGAAAGGGGGTAAGATTGTGAACTATATTATCAGAGATGACAAAGAACATGAAACAACTGCACCGAAGGTTAAAGTGATTGCTCCAAGAAAGAAGTTTCAGCCATCATACAATGACAGGCAAAACAGGGAAATAAGAGTTGGAGCATACTGCAGAGTTTCAACAGATTCTGACGAACAGGAACTGAGTTATGAAACACAGTGTGAATATTATGAAAACTACATAAGCAGTCATGAAAACTGGGAACTTGTTGCCATTTATTCAGATGAAGGAATAACGGGTACATCAACCAATAAAAGATCAGATTTTATGCGTATGATTGATGATGCTCGAGCAGGAAAATTAGATATGATCATTACTAAAAGTATTACACGATTTGCAAGGAATACTGTTGATTCACTGATGTATTTGAGGATCCTCAAGGAATACAATGTCGATGTTTACTTTGAAGTAGAGAATGTTCACAGTCTGGAAGCAAATGAGATGTTGCTGACGATCCTTTCAAGTGTTGCTCAACAAAGCAGTGAAGATAAAAGTGAAAGTATCAAGTGGGGATATCAAAGGCAGTTTGAAAAGGGAAAAGTTTATGCTGCCAACATGTATGGCTACAAGTCAAACAGAGGAACACTTGATATTATTGAAGAAGAAGCAGAAGTTGTTCGAGAGATCTTTTCTAAATATCTTTCAGGGATGAGCGAAAGTAAAATAGCAAGGTACCTGACGGAAAACAAAGTCCCCAAGAAGAACGGGAGTACAAAATGGGATTCAGGAACAATTGGCAGGATGCTGCAAAATGAAAAGTACAGTGGGGATGCTCTTTTAAAGAAGACATTCAGCATAGACTTTCTTCATAAGAAACGGTATAAAAATGAAGGTCAGAAGAAAATGTACTTTGTGGAAAACAGTCATCCTGCAATTGTGACCAAAGAAGTATTCAAAGCAGCTCAAGTAGAAAGAACAAAAAGGAACATGAAATCAAATGATGAAAAAGAAGTTGTTGAAAGTCATCATCAGAATCGCTATTCATCAAAAAATCCTTTAAGTAATAAAATCATCTGTTCAGAGTGTGGCGCCTTATATAGAAGGACTGTCTGGACAAAAAGAAATAAGGAAAAAGAACCTGTATGGAGATGTTCAAACAGGTTGAAGAATGGAAAAGCAATCTGTCCAAACAGTGTGACTTTAAAAGAAAAGCCATTACTGGATGCTTTGACATCATTGATCAATGGAAAAACAAAATCAAAAGAAAAAACACGACTTGAACTTGCTAAAGAATTATCGGAATATTTGAATCCAAAAGATATTGTTGAAAAGAAACAAAAACTGAATTGTGAATTAGAAAATGTGAATTCACAAATAAATGAATTATTAGATAAAGGAATGTTACTTGTTGCCAGAGGCGTTCAAGACGAAAGTCAGATTGAGGAACACTTGGCACAATGTTATCAAACCAAACAAATGCTTAAAAAAGAACTGCAAAAGCTTGATGACAAATACAATGCATTAAAGCAAGGCAGACAGGAAAAACTATTAAAAACGTTAGAAAGAAACAGCAATGAACATACTGTTATGACTCAAGAAGATCTTGCAGTTTTTATTGATAGAATTGTTGTAAAGAAAGACAAGATTGAAATAGAAACAATAGACGATCAAAAATGTGAACTTCTTCTAAATCAAATTAATTAGTGTTTTTTTTTACAGATAAGTGCAAACTATTATTAAATATTATAAAATATAGTTAATAAATGATTGAGTAGGAGGTCGACAATATGGGAAAAAGGTTATTCTTAATTGGCAATGGTTTTGATCTTGCACATAAATTACCCACAAGGTATTTAGATTTGTTAAAATGGTTATATGAAAATGATAAGTCAACATTTAACAATTTAAATAAACTCTTATTAGGAAACTATGATAAAAAAAGGGACAGCCGACGATATAAGGAATCTTTATCCAAAATTGAGGATAGTATACAAGGAATAGATGAAGATACTGAAAAAGAAAAAGGATTTAAAATTTTAAAATCATTTGAAGATCCGTATGCCCTTTATGCTATTTGGCAATCGTTGGAGGATTATCTTTATCTTGTTTTTTTAGATGAAGAAATTGAAAACGCATTTTTGGAAAGAGAAAGTATAAGACAAACTTTAGAAGATGAAGAATATGGTCAAGTAACAGAAGAAGACATTGACGTTATTTATAGACCTGAACAAGAACATCTAGATAAATTAACTAAGTTAGCTGAAAATTTTAAGTATGATCTTGAGCACTGGGTAGATACTGTAAATGATAAAATTCCTTGGATTTATGATATTATGGAAAATAAAAATGAACATGGGAAAAAGAAATTGGCATTACTACCGGATAACTATTTTACAGAAGATGATTATATTATTAATTTTAATTATTCAAATACAATTGAAAAATTGTATTTAATGGATAATGTATTTCACATTCATGGGAAAGATGACTATTATAATCCTCCTATTATGGGGCATACAGATAGTATTTCACAAATGGGCATATACGATGAAAGAACCTTAGTTCTTGTTGACGATTTTTATAAGGATTTTAATTCGATAATAGAGTCAAATAATGATTATTTTTCAAAAATTAACAATGTAGGTGAAATTGTCGTGCTAGGAATGGGGTATACAGAAACCGATGAAATATATTTTAAAAAAATAAATAAAATGTTACCGACAGTAAAATGGAAATTGTATTATTACAGTGATGAAGATTTAAGAAAAGCAAAGGGATATGTAGATGATATAGGAATAGAATCTTATGATTATATTTCTTTGAAAGAAGATTCTCCATATACAAATATTGTTAGATATGATTTAGATGATTAGTAATTTTTTAAGAAAAACAAAGTGAAAAGATATTGTTACTCTGCAATATTGTTTGTACTTTTTAAATATGATATACTAATCTTGTTTAAAAATTAAATATTAGGATTTATTAATGAAAAAAGAAGTAATGGACATATACGACTTAGAGATGTTTTTGAAAAGCTTAAAGTATATTTAATGATATCTTTATTGACTCTTAAATTCAAAATTAAGAGTTAAAATGGATGTCATCGAAAAAACACCGATGGAATCAACATTTTTTAAGATATTTTAAAGAATCAAAAAATAGCGATTTACGTGGATGTCACCCATATAAAAGGGTGTCACTACCTAAAAATCGCTATTTTTTACTTCAGAGATGAGGTAAAATGGATGTCATTAAAAGAAAGCAGGAAACCAAATGAAATTTTATATTAACAACAATGAATTAAGTGAAAAAGTGTTTTGGAGAACATTAGAATCTTTAGTGACGCCTCTTCAAAGAGTTCATATTCTAGAAGGGATGAAGGTAAAGATCGCTGATTATTTATGTTGGATGGAAATTGTCAAATGAAAGAATGAAAAGGAATTTGCATTATTGTAAATTCCTTTTTCTATGTTTTTTTGATACTTTTTAGGTGATAAAGTGTATGCCTTTTTAAATGTTTGGATATAATGATTTACATTTTGAAAACCAACTTTTTCAGAAATTTCAGTAATATTGAAAGTAGAACCTAAAAGATAATCAATACTCTTTAATAAACGATAGTGAATTAAATAATCATAAGGAGACATTTTAACAATCATTTTAAAATAACGATAACATTGAGCTATGTTCATGTTTCCACTTTCATCAATATCTTGTAAAGAAATACTTTTATAATAATTTTGATGAATAAAGCTTAACATATTTTGTAGACGCTTTTGTTGTTTAAATAATGAAATGATTTATTTGAATTGATCAATAATCAATTCATTAGCTATTATATAAGCACGTAAATCAGTATTATCTAAATCTTTATGTTTTAAAGAAGTTGGCATGATTCCGGTAGGTTTTATGTTAAAAGATGGTAGTTATTCAAATATGTATATCTTATATTTGTCTTTATTATAAAAAGTACTTGACCATATCCTAAGGTTATACTGTTTAATAAGGGTAGAGGTGATGGATATGACAACACATGAAGTAGAAGAAATGTTATCAATAACAAAGAAAACATTGATTTATTATGAAAATGAAGGTTTGGTAAAACCAGCAAGAGATAGCAATAATTATCGAAATTATAATCAAGAGGATGTTTCAAGAATTAAATTTATTTTATTATTAAGAGAAATGGATGTCACGATTGAAGAAATCAAACAAATTATAAATGATAAGAAGTCGATTAGAGATGTTTTAGAAAATAAAAAAGATATGATAAAAAAACAACATCTTGATTTAGAAAATATAGATGAAAGAATTAATAATTATATTAAAAGAAGAAAAGTTAAAATAGCAGTTGATCACGTCTTAGATTATGGAACGATTTATGATCGCTTATATTTTTATAAAGATTATCTTCAATATGGACAAACAAAAATAAACTATAGTGATGTAAAATATTTTAAATTATCTATGTCTAGTTCAATAGGTCTAATGAGAGTGTTAGTTGCTCATATGAATTATTATGTAGATTTAGATGTTGTCACACAACATGATACATATTCTTTTCAAATTATGAATAATGAAGTTGTTTATCAAATGATGGAAAGAATTAAAGATTATTCAATAGAAGATCCTCTTGGATTAATTGACATTTATCTTAATAAACGAGACATGGTACAACTTAATCAATATATTAATAGACATTTTAGAAAATGGGCAAAAGAATATCATTTAGATAATCCAAGAGAGAGTATTCTAAAAAAAGAATAAAGACCAAAATGTTCTTAAATAAAAATTATTTAATTATAAATGATAGAATAATTATGCATATAAAATGTGTACTATCACTGTTGATGAGATTATCCATATATTTTCCTTTTGTGATAGTTAAGGAAAGCTTTTTGAAGCTTTCCTTTTTTAAATAGAATTTCATATTAATGATTGATATAATGAAACTATATAGGGAGTGATTATGTGAATATTTTATTAAGAATTAAAGAAAATAAAGAAAATTATACATCGACAGAAAAATTAATAGCAAAATATATTCTTGAAAATAAAAACGAAGTTTTAAAATATTCTGCACAAATATTAGGTGAAAAGACAAATACATCTGCTGCGGCAGTTATTAGATTTTCTAAAAAAATAGGTTGTAAAGGATTTAGTGATTTAAAGATGAATTTAGCTCAATCTAATCAAGTAGAAGAATCTAATAGTGATATGGACATTATATTTGGCAGAGATGATGATATAGCAAGCTTAGTAGACAAAGGTTGTCGCTTGAATATGAATACAGTATTAAAAACATATCAACTCATTAATATTGACGATTTAGAAAAAGCAATTAATCTTTTATGTAATGCATCTACTGTTTATTTGTTTGGAGTTGGAGGATCAGCAATAATTGTTAATGATATTGAACAAAAATTATTAAGAATTGGGAAAAAAGTTATTTATAATAGTGATCTACATATTCAAATGACATTTACACAAAGTATGACAAAAGATGATGTTGCTTTGATCATTAGTTATTCAGGAACAACATCAGGGTTAGTAGATATATCTAAAATATTAGTTGAAAAAGATATTCAGTATATTTCTTTAACACAAATTAATCAAAATCCAATTTCTAAAAATAGTACAGTTTCTTTGAAAGTTCCAAATGAAGAAAAAGCATTACGTATAGGAGCAGTTTCTTCAAGAATAGCTTCTTTAGTTATTACAGATTTATTATATTATGGTGTTTTTAAACAAGATTATGATAATCATAAGGAAAATTTGGTAGACTCTAAAAATAATGTTTCAGTTTTAAAATGATATTTGATACGTATTGAAAGGGGCGATATAAATGAAATTAACTCAACTAGATACAGAAAAAATTAATAAAAAATCATTACATATCGATGAAATGACAACAATTGATATTTTAAAACTCATTAATGAAGAAGATCAAAAAGTCGCTTTAGCAGTAAATAAATCTTTGAATCAAATCGAAAAAGCAATAGATTGCATTTATGAAAAAATGTGTTTAGGTGGAAGATTGATTTATATAGGTGCAGGAACTTCTGGTAGACTAGGAATATTAGATGCTTCTGAATGTCCACCAACGTATGGGGTTGATTCGTCTCTTGTTCAAGGAATTATTGCAGGAGGAAGTCAGGCTATCACACAGGCAATTGAAGGAGTAGAAGATTCTACAGAATTAGCTGTGGAAGATTTAAAAAAAATAAATTTAACAAGCAATGATATTGTTTGTACTATTGCTGCTTCTGGAAGAACACCTTATGCTATTGCAGGCCTTCAATATGCCAAGAATGTTGGGTGTGAAACAGTTTCATTGTGTTGTGTTCAAAATGGCGAAATATCAAAATATGCGAATTGTCCAATTGAAGTAGTTGTAGGCCCAGAAGTCATAACTGGTTCAACAAGGATGAAAGCAGGAACGGCACAAAAGATGGTTTTGAATATGATTTCGACTTCAGTAATGATTAAAAAAGGAAAAGTATATGGTAATTTAATGGTTGATGTCCAGCCAACAAATGAAAAATTAAAAATGAGAGCTGTTTCTATTGTTTGTCAATCTATTGATTGTGACGAAAGAAAGGCCAAAGAATTATTAAATAAAAGTAATTATAATGTAAAAATAGCTATTTTAATGGGACTTACTGGTAAAGATGAAATAGAATGCCAAAACGCTTTAGAAAAAAATAAAGAAAATATAAGTTTAGCAAGTAAAAAATTAATAGAAGAAAATAAAGAGGAATAAAATAATATGATGTATATAGGCATTGATGGTGGTGGTACAAAAACAAAGATGGTATCTTATGATGAAAATGGATATATTTTTAAAGAAATTAATTTACCAACGGTGCATATTTCTAGCCAAACAAAGCAACAATGTATAGATATATTAAAAGCAGGAATTCGACAATTAGATCCTTCTGCAGTTTCTAAAGTTGGTATAGGATTAGCAGGATATGGAAATAATATTGAATTAAGAAAACAAATAGAAAGTATATGTTTAGAAGCTTTTGAACCAAGAACTTATATTCTGGAAAGTGATGCAAGAATTGCAATGGAAGGGGCTCTTGATGGAGAAGATGGAATTGTTATTATTGCTGGAACGGGAAGTATAGCTTTAGCTTTAAAAGATAATATTGTAACACGTTGTGGAGGCTGGGGAAGTCAACTAGGTGATGAAGGAAGTGCCTATTGGATTGCTAAAAAAATGTTGAACATTTTTTGCCAAGAAGTTGATGGACGACTTGAAAAAACAAAATTATATGAATTGATAAAAAAAGAATGTTATTTACAAGATGATTATGACATTATTAGTTTTATAAATAAGCTCGATCATAATCGCACTAAAATTGCAGGACTTGCTTATATTAATGGAATAGCAGCAAAAAAAGGTGATACCTATGCTTTAGAAATTTATAGGGAGAGTGCTTATGAAATGTCTAAAGTCATCAAAAGACTTGCAAAAGATTTTGATTTGCCAGTAAAAGTATCTTATATTGGCGGTGTTTTTCAAAATGCTAGACAATATATACTTCCATATTTACAAAGCTATTTAGGGAATCAATACGAAATTATATCGCCTATTCATACACCAGAATATGGTGCTTATAAATTAATAAAGAAGCTAAAGTAGAGAGTGATGAACTTTAGCTTTTTATATTGTTTGAATTATTATTTCAAAAAAATAAATAAAAAAACGAAATTTTATTTTGAAAAAGCTTTCAAAATGATTTGCATTTTGTTACAATACATATTGTACAACATGTCTAGACAATATTAAGTGCAAATTATAGAGAGGAATATGAATAAATGGGAAAAAGAATGAAAAAAGTTCTAGCATCAGCTATGTCCCTATCAATGGTCGCTTCAATGGCTATGTCAGGTGTTGGTGCTACAACTTCAAGAGTTGATAGTTTGTTATCCAATATGACATTAAGACAAAAGATAACACAAATGATGATGGTTGATTTTAGAAAGTGGAAAACTGAAGGTGAAGAAAAAGCTACAGATTTTACTAAAATGAATTCAGAAGTACAAAAAATCGTAGAAGATTATGATTTTGGTTCAGTTATTTTCTTTGCGAATAATATTCAAAAAACTGAACAAAGCTATAATTTAACAATGGATCTACAAAAAGCAGCAACTAAAGATAATGGTATTCCATTATTGATTAGTGCGGATCAAGAAGGTGGTTCTGTTTACCGTTTAGGATCAGGAACTGCTTTACCAGGTAATATGGCGTTAGGAGCAACAGGTGATGTCAATAATGCTAAAATTGCTGGAGAAATTATTGGTAGTGAATTAAGTTCTTTAGGTATTAATACAAATTTAGCACCAGTTGTAGATGTTAATAATAACCCAAGCAATCCAGTTATTGGATTACGTTCATACGGTGATGATGCTGAAATGGTTGGAAAAATGGCATCAGCTGAAATTGAAGGATTAGCTGAATATAATGTTATTGGATGTGCAAAACATTTCCCTGGTCATGGAGATGTAGCTACTGATTCGCATTATGGATTACCAATCGTAAATAAATCAAAAGATGAATTATTAAATAATGAATTAAAACCATATCAAGTGGCAATTAATCAAGGTATTGAAATGATCATGTCAGCTCATATTCTTTACCCACAATTAGATAACACAACAGTTCATTCAAATAAAACTGGTAAAGAAGAAAAATTACCTTCAACATTATCTCATAAAATCTTAACTGATTTATTAAAAGGAGAAATGGGATTTAATGGTGTTGTAGTTACTGATGCAATGAACATGGCAGGTGTTGCAAATACATTCGATCAAGTTCAAGCAACAAAACTTGCTATTAATGCAGGGGTAGATTTAATATGTATGCCTTGTGATTTAAAAAGCAAAGATGATTTAGCTAATTTAGATAAAATTATTGCTGGTGTAGAAAAAGCTGTAAAAGATAATGAAATTCAAGAATCTAGATTAGATGATGCTGTAACAAGAATCTTAACATTAAAAGAAAATAAAGGAATTTTAGATTGGAAAGAATCTAACTATTCATTAGAAAATGCATTAGCAACAGTAGGTAGTGATGAAAACAGAGCTAAAGAAAGAGAAATCGCTAGAAAAGCTGTAACAGTTGTTAAAAATGAAAATAACACATTACCATTAAATGTTACTAAAAAAAGTAAAGTTTTAATGCTTTGTCCATATACAAATGAACAATCTCAAATGTTAATGGGATGGAATAGAGCAAAGAAAGCTGGATTAATTCCTGATGGTGCAGAAGTTAAAGTTCAATGTTTTATGAATCATGATGATTTAGAAACAGTAAAAGAAAATATTGATTGGGCTGATACTGTTATTATTAATTCAGAAATTTATGGAACATACTATACAAATTATAAACATTGGCTTTCTGCTGGACCAAATAATTTTACAAAATATTGTAAAGAAAATAATAAAACTTCAGTTATTATGTCAGTAGATTTACCATATGATGTTCAATTATATCCATATGCAGATGCAATCTTAGCTGTATATGGTGATATAGGATCTGCTGTTGATCCAACAGAAGCTATCGTAGGTGGAACTACAACATCTAAAGAAGCATATGGACCAAATATTATTGCTGGTGTAGAAGTAGCTTTAGGTACATTTGGAGCAACAGGAACTTTACCTGTAAATGTTACAAAATATGATGCTAATAGTAATAGTTATACAGATGAAATTGTTTATAAACGTGGTTATGGAATAACATACGATGCTAAAACAATTAATAGAGATGAATTAGAAAATAAAGTAGCAGAATTAGAAAAACTTGAAAAAGGAAACTATACTGATGCATCATGGTCAGTATTTGAAATTGCATTAAATGATGCTAAAGAAGTATTAAGTAAAGTAAGTTCACAAGAAGATATTGATGAAGCATTAGCAACATTAAATAAAGCATATGAAGCATTAACAGAAAACAAAAAAGAAGAACCAACAAATCCATCTGATAAAAAAGATGAATCAACAAATAAAAAAGACGAAACAGTTAAAACAGAAACAAAGAAAAATACACAAAAATCAAAAGTAAAAACAGGAGATAATACAGCAATTACAGCATTTGCAGTAATGATGTTTATTTCAGGATGTGTATTTGTATTAGCAAGAAGAAAAAGAAATGATTAATTAAAATGTCCTCTTCGTTGAAATCAACGAGGAGGATTTTTTTATTTTAATCACTTTGATTATCAAGTATAATTAAATAAATAAACAAAGAAAGGATTAGAGTGATGATTGATTTAAGAGAATATTTTTATAATAAGATAAAAAATGAAATGGATCATTGGGATATGTCAGATGCTTATTCTATTACCTTTTTTCTATATAGTAATGAAGCATATACATATAAAGAATATTCTAATGTTTGTGAATTTAGTATTTCTTTAAATAATGAAACTTTCTTTAAAAGTGAATATTCTGGAGATGATGAAGGTCTTTATAGTGAAGAAAGATGGAATTATGCATATTTAGAGCAAGATGATAAAGATATGCTTGATGAAAAAGGAATGGAAACTTTATTTGCGTGGTATAAACAAGAAGGTATAGAGAATATTGGTTATGAAGATCCTGATTGTTATGATGAAAATTGTAGATATATAGGAAAAGGTCCAGTAGGGTATTATGAATTATTAGAAGTGATTAGTGATGTTGCTAGAAGATTAATTGAAGAAGATTATTTTCTACAAAGATGTGGTAAGAGAATTCCTATTATTATTCAAGATTTAGAATTTACGTGGTATGTTCTTGAGGCAACAAAGAAAGTAAATATTCATGATGAAGCTCATGAATTTTTTAAAGTATTAGAATCTGGAAATATGTAACTTATTTGTAATTTTCTATAACTTTTGATAAAATCTATTCTGTTTAGAAACGAGGAATAGGATGACTACTAGAGATATACAAAGAGAAGAAACGAAAAAGAGAATATATGATGTTGCTTTTAAGTTATTTGATGAATTTGGATATGATAAGGTAAAAGTAAGTGATATTGCTAAGGCAGCAAATGTTTCTGTAGGATCTGTCTATTATCATTATAAAAATAAAGAAGCCATCATTGATTATGGATATTATGAATTTGATCAGATGTTAAAAGAAGCTTATGAAAAGCAAACTTTTGATAGTGAAAGAGAGGCTATTCTCTTTCTAATTGATTTTCAAATAAAAGATGTTTTTTTAGATATTGGTTTAAAGATGACAACTATTTGTTTTAAAAATCAAATAAATGCTGAAAATACATATCTTCATAGTGATGAAAGATATCTTTATCAAAAACTTTTAGAAAACTTAAATAATATACAACATATGAATAAAGAACATGCAGCTAAAATGATGTTAAGAATTAGTAGAGGTAGTATTTATGATTGGTGTTGTCATAATGGTAATTATGATTTAGTTGAAGCTGTTCATGAAGAGATTTCTATTGTATTAGATTATATTGGTTTATAGGAAGACGAAAGTCTTTCTATTTTTTTATTTATATGTGAAAAAATTATTAAGTTATTGACAAGTAATTTATTAAGGATTACGATGTATATATAAGTTAACTGAATAAATTCAGTGAACTAATTCAAGGAGGGATTTGGTATGAATAAATATCAACATTTGTTTTCACCGATTAAAATCGGTACAGTAGAAGTACCTAATCGTATTGCATTACTTCCAATGGGTGTCTTTTCATCACGTATGATGAATAATGATGGAAGTTATACAAAAGATGGGGCAGATTATTATATTGAAAGAGCAAAAGGAGGAACTGGTTTAATTATTACTGGTTTAGTTCCTGTACCAAAAGGAGCAGGACTTCCTAGTATTGTTAATGATGTTAAAAGCTACACTGAAAATATGAAATATTTAGCAGATGGTGTGCATAAATACGGTTCAAAAGTATTTGTCATGTTAACTGCTATGTCTGGTAGAGCTTCTATTCATCCTACAGATCCAGCACCTAGTTCAATGCCTAATGTATGGGATCCATCTAAAAATAATCCTGAAATGAGTATTGAAGATATTCATCAATATATTGAATGGTTTGCTCAAGGAGCAAAAGCTGCTAAAGATGCAGGAATTGATGGAGTTGAAATTCATGCTGTACATGAAGGTTATTTATTAGATCAATTCACAATTGCAGCATGGAATAAACGTAATGATGAATATGGTGGAAGTTTAGAAAATCGTTTAAGATTCCCATGTGAAATTGTAAAAGCTATTAAAAAAGCTTGTGGGGAAGATTTCCCAGTTTCTGTAAGATATTCTGTTGTAAGTAAAACAAAAGATTTTAACAGAGGTGCTTTACCAGGTGAAGAATATCAAGAATTTGGTAGAGATTATGAAGAAAGTGAAAAAGTTGCTAAAATGTTAGAAGAAGCAGGATATGACATGCTTGATTGTGATAATGGATCATATGATGCGTGGTATTGGCCACATCCACCAGTATATATGCCAAAAGCATGTAACTTGGAAGATGTTGAAAAGGTAAAACAATGGGTCAACATTCCAGTTATTTGTGGTGGCCGCTTTGATGACCCTGAACTTGCTGAAAAAGAAATCGCGGCTGGTAAGATTGATATGATGGGTATGGGTCGTCCATTACTTGCAGATCCTGATTTAGCTAATAAGTTTAAAGAAGGAAGAGAAGATGATATTAGACCATGTATTTCTTGTCACTTTGGATGTTTAGCACGTATTTTCCAAGTTGATATGAAAACAATGTCTTCTAAAGATATTTCATGTGCTTTAAATCCACGTTGTGGAATGGAAAATCATTATAATATTACGAAAGCAGATGTAATAAAGAAAGTCGCTGTTGTCGGTGGTGGTATCGCTGGTATGGAAGCTGCACGCGTGGCTGCTCTTCGAGGACATAGTGTTGACTTGTATGAAAAAACTGATCGTTTAGGTGGTGTCTTTAATGAAGCAAGTGCTTTTGATTTTAAAGATGATGATCGTCGTTTATTAGCTTGGTATAAAAAACAAATCAAAGATGCAGGAGTTAATGTCAAATTTAATACTGAATTTAAAGTAGAAGATAAAGCAAATTATGATGTTGTTTTTGTTGCTACTGGAGCAAGTGAAAAACGTTTAGATAATATTCCTGGATTTGATCAACCAAATGTAAGATATGCAGTTGATGTTTTAGATAAACAAGATATTAAAGATCAAAATGTTGTCATCATCGGTGGAGGTCTTACAGGTTGTGAATTAGCTTATGACCTTGCTAGAAAGAATAAAAAAGTTTCAGTTGTTGAAGCTTTACCTACCATTATGAATGTAGAAGGTCTTGCAGCTCCAAACTATAATATGCTTGTTGAATTAATGGAATATTACCATGTTGATCTTTATAAAAATGCAACAGTAAAAGAATATAAAGATGGTAAATTGATGATTGATGTGATGACAACAAACGAACCAAATATTAATAATAGAGCACGTATGATGTCATTATTTGGGGTACATCATACACCAAAAGCAATTGAAGCTGATACAGTTGTTGTTTCTGTTGGTTATAAATCTAATCAAACATTATATGATTCAATTAAAGGAGAAAATATCTATTTATTAGGAGATGCTATTCAACCAGGTAACTTAATGGCTGCTATTTGGGGTGCATATACAACAGCTTTAAAAATTTAAGATAACACGAGACAATTTTTGTCTCGTATTTTTTTATTTAACAATTCGAAGGGAAAGAGAATTGATGACTTTAGTCAGTTGAGCACATGAAATGTGCGAAATGGAAAACCACCTGCTATGCGGGTGGTGTGGTAAAGATGTTATATAAAAATATCACCTTTCCTATATAATAAAGTTGTTCAAGCTATATTAATAAAAAGGAAAGGTGATTAAATAATGGCTAAAAAAGCGAATTCTTTAGCACATACGAAGTGGATGTGCAAATATCACATCGTCTTCACTCCAAAGTATAGACGAAAAGTGATTTATAATCAACTAAGAGAAGACATAGGAGAAATATTAAGAACATTGTGCAGATACAAGGGAGTAGAAATAATTGAAGGACATCTAATGAGTGATCATGTACATATGTTGGTAATGATACCGCCAAAATTAAGTGTTTCATCATTTATGGGATATTTAAAAGGGAAATCAGCATTAATGATTTTTGATAGACATGCCAATTTAAAATATAAATATGGAAATAGACATTTTTGGGCAGAAGGATATTATGTGAGTACAGTAATCAAACGGTCGCAAAATATATAAGAGAACAAGAACAACATGATATCGTGATGGATAAATTAAGTGTGAAAGAGTATAAGGATCCATTCGAAAAAAAAGGAATCCGAGAAGAAAATAAAAAACGGGGAAAGAAAGCAAAATAAAGAATTCCCTTTGAGGGAAAGCGAGAGTCAAAAGCAATAGCTTGAACGAAGTGAAAGCAGCGCCTTTTAGACACGAGCAAGTAACATAGGCTTACAGCCGCAGTGAAAACCACGCCGTTTAGACGTGGTTTTTATTTTGATGGTTGAATTTAGTCTTTCATGTGATTGAAAACCAAATTTTGT
>ERZ773248.362-NODE-362-length-61974-cov-4.497246_pt1 | contig 61974 bp, 51 predicted proteins | sample MGYA00580518_ERZ773248 | MGnify/ENA primary metagenome ERZ773248 (study PRJEB29015, sample SAMEA2737762) | human gut metagenome | biome: human gut; feature: human-associated habitat; material: faeces | place: China | collected 2012 ...
ATATAATAAGAAAACCGGTGGAAAAATATGGAAGACGTCTTTTAAAATAATAATATAATTTTAAAAGGGAGTGTACATTTATGAAATTTAAAGAATTATATTGTGTGTATATTGAAAGTGTTCAATTGGAGTTAAAAAGAACAACGATTGATAGTATAGAATATAGATATAAAAATAGATTAGATGAAAGATTTGGAAATTTAGATATTGAATCTATTACAATTGATATGGTAAGGGAGTACCAAAAAGAAATGTTGTATCAAGATAATTTAAGCGCAGAATATATAAATCGTATTATTGGTATAATGAGACAAATTTTAGATTGTGGAGTAACAAGAAACTTAGTAAAAGAAAATGTTTTAGTAAAGATAAAAAAAGTAAAAGATCAATATAGAATTGATAAAAAACAAGTGATTTGGGATTTAGATGTTTTTAGAACGTTTGATAGTTATATTGCTGATGATATGGATAAATTGTTATTTAACATGTTATATTTCTTAGGATTAAGAAAAGGTGAATTATTATCGTTGAAGTGGTCAAATATAAACTTTGAAAAGAAAATTGTGAACGTAATATCCACAGCGGTTCAAATCGTTGGAAAAGGACAAATAGTAACAACACCTAAGACCAATCACTCTATTAGAGGAATTTGTATGAATGATACTTTATTTGAAATGCTAAGTAATTATTATTTTAAAATGAAATTACAATATGATGTAGTTAATCATTTATACATATTTGGAAGTAATAAAATGATTAGTTTTTCTGCCCTAGATCGTAAGTTGGCTAAATATTTGAAGTTATCAGGTGTTGAGAAAATTAATTTACATGGGTTTAGACACAGTCATGCGACTATGCTTGCGAGTTTAACGACAGACATTAAATCAATTAGTGATAGATTAGGTCACGAGAGTGTTGATGTTACATTAAATGAATATATACATTCAAATGATTTTGCTCAAAAAGAGTTGGCTGATCTTATTGAAAATGAAGTTATACAAAATGATAATACTTTAGGTTTTGAAAACTTTACTTCATATTTGGAAAATATTTTGTTAAAAGAGATTACTAAAGACTCATATAAAGAAAGTGAAATTAAACATATGATTAATATATATAACTATGTTAAAAAACAAGAATTTAATTATTGATTTTAATTGCTATTTATGATATACTATTAGTAGAAATAAAGATAAATAAATATCTAAAACATAGAGAGTTTTGGTAAAACCGAAGTCGGTACCGCTAAGCTCCACCAATTAAAAACACGACGTTACTTTTGTAACGTCTTTCTTTATATAGGAGGGCAAAATATGGAGAAATATGTCAGTTCACTCATAATATCATTTTTTATATATGGTTTTGCAGGTTGGATTTGGGAATCTTTTATTTGCCCTTTAATGACAGGGCATAAGATAAAGAACAGTGGCTTTTTAAATGGACCGATAGTGCCTATTTATGGGGTTGGTGCATTAGTCGTTTCATTGTTATTTTCACCATCAGAAAGTTATTTATCTATTTTTATAGAAGGTGCCTTTGTTGCTTGTGTAATTGAATATTTTACTTCTTGGGCAATGGAAGCTCTCTATCATAGACGCTGGTGGGATTATGATGATAAAGCCTTTAATGTTAATGGTCGTGTATGTCTAGAAGGATTTTTGATTTTTGGTCTTTTTAGTGTTATAGCAGTCAAGTTTATTCAACCTACTTTATTATCAATGATTATGGTTCATGGGGAGGTTCCTTTGATCATGCTAGCGACCATACTGTGTGCTATTTTGCTTGTTGATTTGGGAATTACTATCACAACATTAGCGAATTTAGAGAAGCGTATTGATGAATTTGTTAGGGATGCTGAAGAGTATGCACAAAGAGTTCTTGATGGATTTGAACAAGGGAAAAAGAGTATTATAGAGATCTTAGAAACAATTAGATTAACTGATTCTAGTGCATATCAGGAATTTCTAAAACAAAAGAAATTTGCTGAAAAACGTATATTAAAAGCATTCCCTGCATTAACAAATAAGAAGAAAAAATAAAGGGAGAAAAGTATGAGGAAGTTTTTTGGAAATAAAGCTTTTTATAAAGCAACACTTGCGATTGCATTGCCAATTATGGCTCAACAGTTTGTGACAAGTTTTGTTAACTTGATAGATAATATTATGATAGGAAGTGTTGGGAGTTTAGCCTTAACATCTGTCACAGTTGCTAATCGTGTTTATTTGATATTTAATTCTACTATGTTTGGAATTTGTGGGGCAGCTGGTATCTTTATTGCTCAATACTATGGTGCTAAAAATAAGGAAAAATGTCAAAAGATTTTGAATATTAACTTGGTTTGTGGTTTTTTGGTTGCTGCTTTATTTGTTTTTGCTTTACTCATTGTTCCTCGACAGCTTATGGAAATATTTTCAAGTCAACCTGTTGTTATTGAGGAAAGTTTAAAATATTTACAGTATGCAGTTCTTACATATGTTCCATTTGCCTTTAGTTTTAGTATTATGATGGCACTTAGAGCAGTAGGTATTAATAAAATACAATTATTGGTTGGTGTAATTACTGTTGCTACCAATACAACTTTAAATTACATGCTGATATTTGGTCATTTTGGTTTTCCAGTATTAGGTGTACAGGGAGTGGCGATTGCAACAGCGATTGCTCGTTTTGTTGAAATGTTTATTTATATGGTTATTTTGTTGAGAAAGAAACATATGTTTCATTTTTCCATTCATGGTTTATTGCATTTAGATATGAGTTTGATCTGTTCAATGGTTAGAAAGGCAATTCCTTTAACAGTTAATGAAATTCTTTATTCCCTAGGTTTAACCATGATTTTTCTTTCTTATATGCGTTGTGATGAAAGTTTGATTTCAGGAATAAGTGTTGTTGATACTGTTATGCAAATTGCTTATATAGTTTTTGGAGGATTATCAAGTGCTATTTCTATATTAATTGGAAATCGTTTAGGAGCAAACGAAATTGAAGAAGCAAAAACGAATTCTTATAGACTATTAACATTTGGAGTTATGATTGGTATTGTTATGGGAACAACATTGATATTTGTAGCACCAGTTATTGCTTCTTTCTATAATGTAGAGGATATTATTAAACAGACAATTGTTTCTTTATTATCAATAAAATCTATCCTTTTGCCTATTTATGTTTATAATGTATGTATTTTCTTTACACTTAGGGCAGGAGGTGATACCTTTTCAACAATGTTAATGGATTCGGGGTTTTTATGGTGTGCAGGTGTTTTATTGTCAACTCTCTTGTCAGTGTTTTTTGATATTCCATTGGTTATGCTTTATGCCATCGTTGAATCGTGTGACCTTCTTAAATTGTTTGTTGCGACATATTTCTTTAAGAAGGGAAGATGGGCTAAAAATATGACAATTAGTCATGAAGTCGTTTATTGAAACAAAAAGTAAAAAAGTGTATGATGTGAGTATGAAGGGGTGGTTAAATGGCACGTTCATCACAAAAAGAAAATTATATTGTGAAAACATTAAATGGTATGGCTTATGGTTTTTTTGCAAGTTTAATTATAGGAACAATTTTAAAACAGATTGGATATGCAATTCATTGGAATGATCTTGTGACATGGGGACAGATGGCTTCTTATTTAATGGGACCTGCGATTGGTGTAGGGATTGCTTTTGTATTAGATGCCAAAGGATTAAATATGATTGCAGCGGTTATTGCTGGAGCAATTGGTGCAGGGACATTTTCAATCAGTCATGGGAATGTTGCAGTTGTTGTAGGAAATCCAATTTCTGCTTATTTAGCTGTGATTTTAGCTGTAGAAGCAACAAGACTGGTTCAAGAGAAAACGCCTTTAGATATCCTGCTTGTCCCTTTTACATCTATTCTTTGTGCTGGGCTTATGACAAAGTTCATTGGTCCATATATAACTCAAGTCATTGTATGGATAGGCAATTTGATTAATCAAGGTGTAAATATGCAACCTATATTCATGGGAATGGTTGTTGCTGTTCTTATGGGGATGGCTTTAACGGCACCAATATCTTCTGCAGCAATAGGTATTATGTTAGGGTTAGATGGTCTTGCAGCTGGAGCGGCTTTGGCAGGATGCTGCGCACAGATGGTTGGCTTGGCTATTATGTCAATGGATGATAATTCAATTGGGGATGTCATTGCAATCGGAGTGGGAACAAGTATGTTACAGTTCAAAAATATTGTCAAGCGCCCTATTATTTGGTTACCTCCAATCATTGCTAGTCTTATAACAGGAGTTATATCAAGTGCTATTTTAGGAATAAAATGTACTGCTGTTGGTTCGGGTATGGGAACAGCAGGTTTGGTAGGTATTTTAGAGGCTGTTCAAGTGATGGGAACGTCATACTGGCTTCCATTGATCATCTTAGATATTATTGTTCCTATGGCAATTTGTTGGAGTATGTATCGTGCCTTCCGTAAATTAAATTACATAAAAAGTGGCGATATGAAACTGACAAGGTTATAATCATCTTCGGATGATTTTTTCTTTTCTTTGTATTTAAAAACAGATATAATAAGAAAGGTGATAAAAAATGAAATTAAAACAATTGTTAAATGAAATGAATTATCAAGTCTTACAAGGTGATTTGAATCAGGAAGTGAGTCAAATTGATTATGATTCAAGAACTGTTCAAGATAGAAGTTTGTTTGTATGTATTCCTGGTGCTAATGTTGATGGACATGATTTTATTGATCAGGTTATCAATAGAGGCGCACGTGTCATTGTTGTTGAACATGATGTTCCTTTTCAAGAAGGCATTACATACATTCGTGTAAAGGAAGCAAGATTGGCATTGGCACTTTTATCATGTGCTTTTTTTGAACATCCTAGTCGTCAAATGACCGTTATTGGTATTACTGGAACAAAAGGAAAAACCACAACATCTTATATGATGGAATCGATTTTAGAAAAAGCGAACAAAAAAGTTGGTATTATTGGAACAATAGGTTCAATTGTGAATGGAGAGTTCCAAAAAACCAAAAACACAACTCCAGAATCTTTTGAACTTCAAAGACTCATGAGACAAATGGTAGAATGTGGCTGTGAATATTGCGTTATGGAAGTCTCATCACAAGGATTGATGTTAAATCGTGTAGCTGGAATTGATTTTGATTATGGTGTTTTTACAAATCTTTCACCAGATCATATTGGTGAACATGAGCATCATTCTTTTGAACATTATATGGCATGTAAGAAAATGCTATTTCAAATGTGTAAAGTCGGAATCTTCAATCGTGATGATGAACATTATGAAGATATGATTAAAGGAGCAAAGTGTGATATAAAGACTTATTCATTACATCAACAAAGTGATTTAAAAGCATCGCAAATTCATTTGTCTCAAGGAACAGGCACTTTAGGTGTTTCTTTCCAAACATCAGGACTCATTGATGCGAATTTTGAAACAGATATTCCTGGTCATTTTAGTGTTTATAATTCACTTGTAGCGATTATCCTTTGTCATCTGTTAGGGATTGAAACAAATTATATAAAAGAAGCATTAAAGAAAGTAAGAGTACGTGGTCGAGTTGAAATTGTACCTGTTGGCCAAAAATATACAGTGATGATAGATTATGCTCATAATGCATTATCATTTGAAAGTATTCTCCAAACAATTATGGATTATCAACCACATCGTATACTTTGTGTCTATGGTGCAGGGGGACATCGTGATGTGAAACGTCGTTATGATGTAGGAGAAATTGTTGCTAAATATAAAGCCTTTTCTATATTGACCGCTGATAATCCACGTGGTGAAAATGTCTCTCAAATTTGTGAGGATATTGTGACTGGTATTCATCGTGTGGGTGGCGATTATGTCATTATTGAAGATCGTAAAGAAGCTATTCATTATGCATTAGAACATGCTGAAGCGAATGATGTTATTTTATGTTTAGGAAAAGGACATGAGGATTATCAGATATTGCAAAATGAACCTCTACCATTTAGTGAAAAACAGATTATTGAAGATTATTTTCATATATAGGACTGAAAAAGGGTTTTCTCGCATATAGTATCTTGGTGATACATATGAAGAAAATTCTTTTTTCCATAATTGGAGTATTAGCAGTTATATTGGTTGTTTATTTTGTAAAACAACCACGTATTCATTTTTTTCAAGATGAAATCCATTTATCATTATATGATGAGGTCAAACCATATGAATATATTGAAGAAGTTTCACACATGAATATTAAAGAGATACAAATAGAAAATCATGTTAATAATGAAAAGATAGGAGAATATAAGATTGAATATATCTATCATGATAAAGTCTTTACTTTAAAGGTTTTTATTGATGATACTACGCCTCCTCAATTCGAAACAGTCAATACTAAAATATTAAGAAATGATAGTGTTGATCCTAAAACATTGGTTAAAAATATCCAAGATGATTCAGAGACTATTGTTTATTTTAAAGAAGATTATCTCTTTAATGAAATCAAAACATATCGAGTTATTGTTGTTGTGGAAGATGCATTTGAAAACAAAACAGAAAAAAATGCTTATGTGTTGGTAGAAGAACGGGACACTGAACCTCCCACAATAACTGGTTTAGATAAATTAACAATGTTAATAGGTGATAAGATTGATTTAAAAAAAGGCATTGTCATAAAGGATGATCATGATAAAAATCCAACTTTAACAATTGATGATTCGAATTTGAATATTCGAAAAACAGGTGAATATGAAGTTTATTATCATGTTGAAGACCATAATGGTAATAAAGAAACATATACTAGAGATGTTGAAGTTTTAAGTCAATATGATAATCGAGAAGCTAAGAAAGATGGTGTGAAAACTTGTTATCTTACATTTGATGATGGACCATCACCAAATACCAAGAAAATATTAGAAATCTTAGATGAATACCATATTAAGGCAACTTTTTTTGTGACAGGGACTTCACCTAAAGATGCTCATTATATTAAAGAGGCTTATCAAAAAGGACATACAATAGGATTGCATACGTATAGTCATGATTATGAATTGATATATAGTTCTCTTAAAAATTATATAAATGATTTAAATAAAATTAAGGAACTGGTTTATGAACAAACAGGTGAATATACCACCTATATGCGTTTCCCAGGGGGATCAAGTAATCTTGTTTCTAAAAAATATAATGTTGGAATTATGAAGAGACTAACACATAAAGTGATAGATTTAGGATATCAATATTATGATTGGACTTGTATTAATGGAGATGGAGAAGGAATTAAAACAATTAAAGGTCTTAAGAAGAAAGCGATTGAAGAGGTAAATGGCCAAGAAGATATTATGTTTTTAATGCATGACAGTGCTAATCAGGGAAATACAGTGAAAGCTTTACCTGCTATATTGGATTATCTTATTAAAAAAGGTTATCAATTTGAAGTTGTTGATCAATATTCACCGACATTTCATCATACAGTTCAAAATTAAAATTCTCTGTTGAAGAATGAGGTTAAATAGTTAATATAATCAATATTTAAAAAGCCAATTTTGTCTTATCTATTGCAGTTGATAAGACTCTTTTTGTGATGTGTTATTAAGTTTTATAGATAATATAAATGCGGTTAGTGGAAAAGCTTGATAATAAGCATAAACGTAAATTTTTCAATTGAAGAATTTACTTTTTTATTTTGATATGTACCATATCATACAAGAAGTAGTAAATATAACTTGTTATAATTAAAAAATAGAAATCAAAGGGGGATGGGATATCAGATATTATATAAAAGTTATACAGATAAGATTATAAAAGTAATTTTATTGAAGAAAGGGAAAATTTTATGAAGAAAATAACAACTCTATTTATAACAATGATTATGATAGTATCATTTGCAACAATCAATGTTTTTGCGGTGGATAATACTTTTAAAAAAGATGGTTTAACATATACGATTATTTTATGTGGATGGAGATAATACTGTTTTAACATCAATTACACTGCCAGATATTTTAAAGAGTATAGAGAGTGCTGCTTTTAAAAATTGTAAAAATTTAACATCAATTGAACTTCCTGATGGTATAACAGTTATAAAAGATGCTGCATTTGAAGGGTGTTCAGGTTTAAAAACGATAAAATTTCCAAGTCAATTAACAGATATTAGAACTGGGGCATTTCGTGATTGTAGTAGACTAGAGTCTATTCACATTCCTGATAGTGTGACAAAGATACAAAATAATGTTTTTCTCAATTGCCGTTCATTGGTATCTGTTGTGTTTCCTAAAAATATACAATTGTTGGGTGGATCATCATTTTGGTATTGTAATCAATTAGAGGAAGTGACATTACCAAATGGCATTGAAACAATAAATAAAAATACTTTTCAGTATGATCCCAATTTATCAAAGGTTTTAATTATGACTGGTGCAAGAGATGAAGTGATAAATGATCAGATTCTTACAGCTATAAATACAACTACAACAAATGTAGGGCATCCCATACAAATATATCGTGGTGTAGCTCATATTCAAGCAAAGCAAGTTGCAATGACAACAACTTTAAATAGTACAGTTAATTTAAACGATTATTTTAAGACCTCGTTTGCTGTTTATGATGAAAGTGGACAGTCTTCATCAGTGATGACAATACCAGAAAATTATAAAAATGTTGAATATCAACTGGTTGGTCAACATTCAGATAAGACACAAATCATAGGGAATCAATTATTTATTAGTGATGAAGAAAAAAATCAGTTGCAAATTGAAGCTAACCTCAATGGACATACTGACAACATGAGTATAAATATTGATAGACTTGATATCATGGGTATAGAAATAGTACAAATGCCATATAAAACGACTTATACAGAAGGAGAAATCTTTGATCCAGCTGGTCTAAAGGTAAAAGTGAATTATAGTAATGGTAGCCATAAGATAGTTGAATATGATAATGTTTCTCAAAGTGACTTCAATTTTTCTATTGCTAGAGCATTAATGGTAAGTGATAAGGATATATTGGTGCAATTTGCTGGACAATCCATTGAATTTGATATTACAGTTTTAAAGAAGCCTATTATTAATGATTCACAAAACAATAATTCACAAACCAATGACTCTCAAAATAGTGGTTCTTTAGAAGAACAAACTCAGAATCAAAGTCAAACACCTGTGACAAGTGATAATACATTTGTTTTAGGATTGAGTCTTTTGATGATGTTGAGTACAGCAATTATAATAATAAGTAAGAAAATGAAAAGAGAAAACTAATTATTCTTAAAGAAGAAGAGAAAATCTTCTTTTTTGTTTTAAAAAGAAAGCCTATGTTGAGTTGAAAAATATATTTATTCATGTATAATAGAGTGGACTTTCAATAAAGGAGAAATATACATGATATCAACACAAAATGTTTCATTACAATATGGAGATCGTGCTTTATTTGAGAATGTTTCTATACAGTTTACTGAAGGAAATTGTTATGGAATTATTGGGGCAAATGGAGCTGGGAAATCAACATTTTTAAAAATATTATCTAGAGAAATTGAACCTAATAAAGGTGATGTTGTTATTACAGAAGGACAAAGATTATCTGTTTTAAAACAAGATCATTTTGCTTATGATGAACAAGATGTCTTAAAAACAGTAATGATGGGGAATAAACGTCTTTTTGAGATTATGCAAAGAAAAGAGGAGTTATATAGTAAACCTGACTTTAATGATGAAGATGGTTTAGAATTAGCTGATCTTGAAGGTGAATTCTTAGAAATGGATGGATGGAATGCAGAAACAGATGCTGAAATCTTGCTTAATGGATTAGGTGTAACAGGTGAATTTCATCATGTTCTTATGAAAGAATTGGGAGATCAACAAAAAATTAAAGTTTTATTAGCGCAAGCACTTTTTGGAAATCCTGATATTCTTTTATTAGACGAACCAACAAACCATTTAGATTTAAAAAGTATTAACTGGTTAGAAAACTTTTTATTAAATTTCCCAAATACTGTTATTGTCGTTTCTCATGATAGACACTTTTTAAATAAAGTGTGTACACATATTGCAGATATTGATTATAGTAAAATTCAATTGTATGTAGGAAATTATGATTTCTGGTATGAATATTCTCAGATGATGGCAAAACAAGCAAAAGAAATTAACAAAAAGGCAGAAGCAAAGAAAAAAGAATTGGAAGAATTTATAGCTCGTTTTAGTGCTAATGCTTCTAAAGCAAAACAAGCAACATCACGTAAAAAATTATTAGATAATTTAGAAATGGTTGATGTCAAGCCTTCTTTAAGAAGATATCCTTTTGTTGGATTTACACCTGATAGAGAAGTTGGAAATATTGTCTTAAATGTTGAAGATTTATCATATGAATTGAATGGAGAAAAGATTTTAAATCATATATCTTTCTCTATTTCACCTAAAGATAAAGTTGCATTTGTTTCGGATAATGAACTTGCTGTAACAACATTCTTTAAAATTATTACAGGTGAAATTACTGATTTTGAAGGAACTTTCCAATGGGGAGTGACAACATCTCAGTCTTATTTTCCTAAAGATAATAACGAATATTTCGATAATTGTGATTTATCTCTTGTAGATTGGCTTAGACAATATGCGGTTGGAGATGTATACGATCAAGATTTAAGAGGTTGGTTAGGAAGAATGTTATTCTCTGGTGAAGAAGCTTTAAAGAAGGCTAATGTTTTATCAGGTGGAGAAAAAGTAAGATGTATGTTAGCGAAAATGATGATGGCTAACTGCAATGTCTTAATTTTAGATGAACCAACAAACCATTTAGATTTGGAATCAATTCAAGCATTAAATGAAGGTTTAATGAGATTTAAAGAAAATATTCTTTTCTCATCTCATGACCATCAATTTGTACAAACTATCGCAACACGTGTTATTGAATTGAATGCAAATGGATGTTTAGATCGTTTATCATCATATGATGAGTTCTTAGAGTATAAGGAAAAGATGGAAGCATAAGCTTTCATCTTTTTATATAATCTTTCAAATAAAAAAAGACAAGTACTGTCTTTTTTAATTTCTTTTTGCATATGATGTAATATTGTTGTCTTGATCACATAACACCAATAATAATTGATCATAACTTTGATAACCTTGAACTTTAAGCTGACTCATCAGCCATTTTTCATCCTTTTCAATGAATGCTAACTGATCCTTAAGAATATGTCCATCAATAACGAGAGAAAGAGAAGGCTTTTCTCTTTGTGGTTTGACTGGAAGATCATTAACAATGGCAGGTCGGTATTGAGACTTTGGAAAAACGGAAATATTTCCATTGGTTTCTAATATGACAGTATCAAGTTGTGTTAAATCAAAATAACCTTGAATACGTAATTGCATTAAAAACTCATTGACATCAATTCTTGCTTTAGCAAGTGCAGTACTATCAATTTTATTGTTTTCATATAAAGTTATTGGGTTTCCTTCAATAAATTTTCTAATAGCTAGTGAAGAACGTGATAACAAAGAAAGTATGATTGTAAATAGAGCATAAATGATCATACCTGTGAGGGGACGAAGCATATTATTGAAATCATCTAAAACGACCATTTCACTTGCAATACTCCCAATTGTAATACCAATAATATAATCATACATACTTAGTTGTGTTATTTGTCTATATCCCATTAATCTGGTTAGAATAAATAAGACAACTAAAGATATTAAAGCTAAAGATATTGTTTCTAAAATCATTTTTATCACCATATATAATATGGAGATAAAAAAAGAATTTATACAAAAAAGGCTTTCGCCTTTATTGTTTCTTATAAATGCTTTTGATTTTTGCAACATACATTGTATGGTAATCCTTATCTGGATACCATCTTGTATCAAGAGATCGGTCTAAAAAGCATTCCGGTTTTATTGTATCTTCATATAGTTTTTCAACAATAAAGACAAGATGAGCCTCTTCAAAAGTTGGAACATCTTCAAGATATGTGATGTGAAAATCAACATCTTTGATTTTGTTTGCATCTCTACCTGAAACACTGCCAAGTACACCAAGTTCTTTTTTGTGGCCGTCAAAGAAAGAAAGCGAAAAACATTTCTGCTGATCTACAAATTCTTTGGTATAACGTTGTGGACGAATATATGCTGTTACAACATCAGTTCCCCAAAGGACACCAATACCACCCCAAGATGCAGTCATTGTATTTACATCTGATTGATCACCTGCAGTAATTAACATCCAATCTTTTCCAATAGCTTGAAAAGCATTCATGTTTAAATCTTTAATATCTATTTTTTGAAAAGTCATACGAATTCCTCCTTGCATAAGATTATAACATAATATATGCAAGAAACAGAAGAAAAAGTCTATAAATAAAGTAGGTGAGTGAAATGAAAAAAATAGCAAAAATTATAACTGTGACTATGATCATTATTGTTTTATTTATTTCCTGTATTTCTCTATATGTTGGAAATTATTTATATGATTATACATTGAATCCTTATTCTAAACACAATATTTCTGAAAAAATAGAAACTAACGAAGAAGTTGCTCAAGAGTCTAGACAATGGTTAAGTGAAAATAGTGTCAATGTTTCTTTGAAAAGTCAGGATGATCTTAATTTGCATGCTGCTTATATTGATCAAAATAGCCATATCTATATGATTATGGTTCATGGTTATCGTGGAGATGGAGCAAGTATCATTTCACCTATTAAACAGATGAAAAAGGCTGGATATAACTTGTTGATACCAGATTTAAGAGGTCATGGCTTTAGTGAAGGAGATTATATTGGAATGGGCTGGGATGATCGAGAAGATATTATTCAATGGATTGATTATCTACTTTCTAAAGATCCTCATGCTTCTATTATTTTATATGGAGTCTCTATGGGAGGGGCAACAGTTATGGATGTGGCAGGAGAAAAACTTCCACACCAGGTGAAAGCAATTATCGAAGATTGTGGCTATACAAGTGTATGGGATATTTTTAAGGCGCATATTGATATGAATAACATTGAAAGTGAAGTGGCATTGCATATGGCAAGTCTTGTAACCAAGATACGAGCTGGTTATTATCTTGAAGATGTAAGACCTATTGAACAGGTTAAGAAAAGCCAAACACCTATGTTATTTATACATGGTGCTGAAGATAATTTTGTTCCCTTTTCAATGGTTAATGAATTATATAATGCAGCAACTTGTCCAAAAGAGAAATTAGTTATTCAAGGAGCAGGTCATGCAAATAGTTGCTCGGTGAATTCAGAACTTTATTATCAAACAATATTTCGCTTTATTGAAAAATACGAATAGAAGTGAAACATGAATTCAACCAACGTTTTCATCAATTATACTTTTTTAGAAGGAAAAAGCACTATGATAATAAAAATAACACTTAAACTTTTTTTAGTCTAAGTGTTATTTAAATATAAAAAATATTTTAAGTATAACTATTCATTTATGAAACACTCGATTTAATTTCATTTTTCATTTCAAAGAGTATATGTCGCACTTCTTCTAAATTATCAATAATTTCAGATACTTCTTTTTTTTGTTTAAGCGATAAATCACTGTTATTAAATTCGATGAGAGACATTAAAGTCTCATATATCAAATCATTTGCCTTGTCTATACTACTCATATATGTTATCCCTCATTTCTTTATACTTTTATTATACTACAAAATGAATACAAATCATCACAATAATGATAAAAATGTAACTATAATCCCAGGTTTTTTGAAAATGTATAATAAAAGCAAGGCTTAGACTTTCTATGAACAGGTTTAAGGATAATAGAAAAAGAGGTATTTGTAAAGAAAAGAATAAAAATATTGCAATATGCAGGAAGTAGTAAAACAGAGAAAATTGCACAAATTTAGTTATCCAAATGCGAATAAAGTCTTTTTTTGTCAATCTTATACATATGAGTGTATATAAGGAGATGTATTGATAAACATATTGAAAAAGCAATGTAACCCAGAAAAATTGAATAAATCGAAATATGGATAATGTATAAGTATTTGTGTAACAGTTAATGAATCATACAATTGAAGTAATCCAAAAACAATACAAATATATATAAACAAAACTTTATAATACTTCATCTTCAATTAATAGACCATTTTTTAAATGCAGAATCTTATTATAATGAATTTCTCTAAGATATTCATGAGCAGCAATAATAATTGTCTTATTTTGATTGTGAAGATCATTAATAAGGTGACAAAAAGCTTTCACTGAATCTTCATCTAAACCTCTTGTTGGTTCATCTAATAGTATAAAGTTCTGATCTTCCATAAGTGCTTGAATAATTCCAAGCTTTTGCCGCATACCTAATGAATAATCTTTTACTTTGGTATGGCTTTGAATATCAAGTTGGAAGTCATTACAAAGTTGCATAATTTTGTCTTCATAAAAATGATGATTGAGGTGAGCTAAGAATTTGAGATTATACATACCAGTCTCTCGTTCTAAAAAACCTGGATTTTCAATAAGTGCTCCAATATGAGCCTGTTCTGATAATATAATACACCCATTGTCTGGTTCTAAGATATCACAGATTAATTTAAAAAGTGTAGATTTCCCAGACCCATTAATGCCATGAATGTAGATTAAGTCACCTTTATGAACTATCATGTTTAAATGATCTAAAACAGTATGCTGATGAAATTTTTTGGTTAAATCATGTATTTCTAACATATGATATTCTCCTTTAGTATAAATTTGTATATAAAAAATGAAATAAGACATTGATAATTATAGGGAAAATCAAATAAAGTAAATTCTTTTTGGTACCAACTTGTAAATATATAAGTGTACTTTCAAGACCAGTCACAATTATATTTATAATCATAAAATAGATTGTGAATAAAAATGACTCTGATGGAATGGCACCAAAGAAAAAATAATAACTGATATAAATAATGATAGTGTAAAGCAAACCAATACTTATAAATATCCAGTAAACAATTTGATAGAATTTCTGTTGTCCAATTCGTGTAATTATATAAGCGGATAAAGTTTGACATCGTGATGCATATTGGTACATCATCAAGAGATAGACATTATTCATATAAATTGTTAAATAATGCGAATATATTAAACAAATTGTATAGGTGTTTTTACCACAAAGTGTCGGCGATATCACTAACATCAGGATGAGTAAAGCAATCATTTTTTTATCAACTAAACGATAAAATGATTTAATCATAATGTTTTCTCCATTTCAGCATTTTGTGATAAGCAAAATAACTTATGAAACTATAAATAATGAAACATGACATATATAATCCAAAATGTGAAAGACCAAAGGGATTGGGTCGAACATTTTCCATTCCTAAAGCAACGATGTTATTGACTTGAAAAATAAAAGCAGTTTCTGATATAGGTAAATATCCTTGAACAAGAGCAGGTATTAAAACCAGAAGTATTCCAAAAATGACACCAAAACAACGATAAATGTATTTGTTGGTAATTATGACTTGTAGTGAAAACACTAAACTTGATACTAAAGCATATCCTATTGCTGTTAGGTTAATAAATGCAAATAAACTCAGATATTCATTGCTTGAAAGAATTTGAGTTTTTCGATAGTATAGTTCTGGATAATTCATCGTATTAAATTGAATAGGTGCATAGAAAATATGAATTATTAAAAGAATAAAAATTTCAATAATAAATGTTATGAAGAAGGATAAACAGATATTTCTTATGAAAATATGTTTATAATATTGACTTTTATGAAGTCGGGTTTCTATGAAATATGAAGTATGATTTTGATGAATATTTAAGAAATCATATGACATTATATTTGGTATCAAAAGCATCATAACCATAAACAAAAAGGGATTTATACCTATGCAATGCAAATAATAAAAGAATTCTAAACCAGCTTGTGAATATGTTTCAATATAACCATCATATGAATAGATGGAACTGTTGTAAGCAACATAGATACATATATTGATAAGAATGAAAATAAAGAGAATAAATAAGGCTTTCTCTTTTGTTAAAAAAGGCAACCATAATGCTTTGAGTTTTTTCATATTATTCCTCCTTTATTGATAACTCAAATCAAAATTAAACTCTATACTAAAAATGTTGAAAACGGACTTTTGGCTTAAAAAGTGCACAAAATGGCGTAAAAGTGGCATCTTTTTTGTTGAAATATAGTGTAAAATAGAAGATGTATATAGGAGGCGAAATTATGAAAATACTAGTATGTGAAGAAAATGGAGATTATGTAGATCATTTAATCGAAAAATTGAAATCATTTCCTTGTGATGAAGAGTTGGTGTTTGAAAGTTATACACAAACTCCAGGGGTTGCTAAACGTTTAGAACGTGAGGAATATGATATGGCTTTTTTAGGAGGAATTATTAATGGGAGAAATGGATTTGAATTAGGGAAAATGTTAAAGGAAAAAAATCCTGATTGTATTCTTTTCTTTGTATGTGATGATTATAAATATATGCATGAGGTGTTTAGAGCGGACGGTTTTCAATTGTTAATGAAACCACAAGAAAAATTATTAGCAAGTGAGTTTCAAAGAGCTTTAGAAGTTTATAAAAAGCTTCATTTTCAAATTCATTTTTTCTCATTGACAGGAGAAGTTTTGAATTTAGTGCCTAGTGAAATTGAATATATTGAAACAGGTATGAGAGAAACAGTGGTAGTGACGACAAAAGGACGATACAAAGGGTTCTTTGAGGATTTAAAAAGAACTAAGCAAATGTTAGTAGAGTATCATTTTTTTCAGATGCATCCGCGATATTTTGTGAATATGGAGCATATTGAATTGATTAAAAGTGGAGAGTTAAGGCTGGATAATGGAGATAGTGTTCCAACTTCTGCTATGAATAAAGAAGTTATTGATGATGCTATTCAATCATTCCTCAATTGCTATTAAAATTTCATGAAAAAATGTCGGAATTTGGTTGAAATATGATACAAGAAATGATATTATTCACTTAGTTATACAACTGGCGGAAGTGGAATGAACCACATGGAGTATAATAGGAAAGAGTCGACCGTCTGGGCAAATGTCTGGACGAGTAGGCTCTTTTTTTGGTTTTTCTATAAATGATAGCAATTACACTGGTGAAAAACCACGATTTATGGTATAAAAGAAGTGTTGAAGTCCTTGATAAAAAAGTGAAAAAGAAAGGGTGGCATTATGTTAACAGATGTAGAAATCGCACAAAGTGCTAAAATGAAACCAATTAAAGAAATTGCTCAAAAAGTAGGGTTGGATGAAGATGATTTAGAGCTTTATGGAAAGTATAAAGCTAAAATTTCTTTAGAAGCCATTTCAAAACTCAAAAACAATGAAGATGGAAAATTGATTCTTGTTACAGCAATTAATCCGACTCCTGCTGGAGAAGGAAAAACAACAACAATGATTGGCTTGTCACAAGCCTTAAACAAACTAGGAAAAAAATCAGTTGTGGCTATGCGAGAACCAAGTTTAGGGCCTTGTTTTGGTGTTAAGGGTGGAGCAGCAGGTGGGGGGTATGCACAAGTTGTTCCAATGGAAGATATTAATCTTCATTTTACTGGAGATATTCATGCTATTACAACTGCTAATAATTTGATTGCAGCTATGCTTGATAACTCTATTCAACAGGGGAATCCATTAGATATTGATACAAGACAAATTGTTTGGAAGCGCGTTGTTGATTTAAATGATCGTGCTTTACGTCATATTGTTGTTGGACTTGGCGGAAAGGTCAATGGTGTACCTAGAGAAGATGGATTTGATATTAGTGTAGCAAGTGAAGTTATGGCTATATTATGTTTGGCAACATCATTAGAAGATTTAAAAGCACGTGCAGGACGTATGATTGTTGCATATAATCATGCTGGTGAACCTGTTACAGTTAATGATATTAAAGCGACTGGGGCTGTGACTTTATTGTTGAAAGATGCGATTAAACCAAATTTAGTTCAAACATTAGATCATACACCTGTTTTTGTTCATGGCGGTCCTTTTGCAAATATTGCTCATGGATGTAATTCTGTTATGGCGACACAGTTAGCTATGAAATTAGGCGATTATGCTATTACAGAAGCAGGTTTTGGTGCTGATTTAGGTGCCGAGAAGTTCTTAGATATTAAATGTCGTCAAGCGGAACTTTCTCCTGATGCAGTTGTTATTGTTGCAACAGTTCGTGCTCTAAAGATGCATGGAGGTGTTGCTAAAAAAGATTTAAATGAAGAAAATTTAGATGCTTTAAGAGCAGGGATTGAAAATCTTGAAAAGCATATTGAAAATATTGCGAAATACAATTTACCAAGCATTGTTGCAATTAATGCTTTCCCAACAGATACAGAAGCAGAATTACAGTTATTAAATGAAATTTGTCAGGCTAAGGGTGTTGATGTAGCAATTAGTAAGGTTTGGGAAAAGGGTGCAGAAGGTGGAATTGAGTTAGCTGAAAAATTACTAGATATTTTAGCAAAAGATGAAGCTCATTTTGCTCCGATTTATAGTCTTGATTTACCTATTGCTGATAAAATTAAGACGATTGCAAAAGAAATATATGGTGCAGATGATGTCACTTTCTCTAAGAAAGTTTTAAATAAGATGAAGAAATATGAATCACAAGGATTGGGTAATTTGCCAATCTGTGTTGCGAAAACACAATATTCTTTGTCTGATGATCCAACATTATTAGGAAAACCTAGTGGTTTTAAAGTAACTATTAGTGATTTGATTCCTAATACTGGAGCAGGTTTCTTGGTGGCTATTAGTGGTGATATCATGCGTATGCCTGGACTTCCTAAAGTTCCAGCTGCTGTCAATATGGATATTGACGAAGAAGGAAAAATAGTAGGTTTATTCTAGAAGAGACAACTGTCTCTTTTGGCGTTTAAGAAGAAAGGAAGAAGAAAAATGAAAGTTGCAATTATTATGGGTTCAACAAGTGATTTAGGAAAAGTTGAACCAGCTGTAGAGATTTTAAAGGATTATGGTGTGGAAGTAAACGTGAGATGTCTTTCAGCACATCGTGCTCATTTAGGATTAAGTACATTTATTCAAGAAACAGAAACTGATGGAACAGAAGTGATCATTACAGCAGCCGGAATGGCAGCGGCTTTACCAGGTGTTGTGGCTTCACAAACTGTATTACCAGTGATTGGTGTACCTATTAGTGGTGCAACATTAGATGGTATGGATGCATTGTTATCAATTGTTCAAATGCCTTCTGGAATTCCCGTTGCAACAGTGGCTATTAATGGAAGCAAGAATGCTGCTTATTTAGCATTACAAATTATGGCTATTAAACATGATAGTATTAAAGAAAAATTAATGGCTTATAGAAAAGACATGGAAGTACAAGCAATGCGTGCTAATGATCAAATGATAGAAAAATTTAAATAAAAGGTGCAAAGAAAAAATGGCAGAATTATTGTATGAAGGAAAAGCAAAACAAGTTTATAAGACAGATAAAGAAGATGAATATATTATCCATTATAAAGATGATGCAACAGCTGGTAATGGTGTAAAACATGATCAATTTGAAGGAAAAGGTGTTTTAAATAACACAATCTCAAGTATTATTTTTGATATGTTAGAGGAAGCTGGAATCAAAACTCATATGATTGAAAAAATCAATGACCGTGATATCAAAGTGAAGAAAGTGGAAATCTTTCCATTAGAAGTTATTATTAGAAATATGACAGCAGGATCTTTTTGTAAAAGATTAGGATTTCCTGAAGGTGTTGTTTTAGATGAACCCATCTTTGAGTTATGTTATAAAAATGATGATTACGGTGATCCATTAATCAACAGTGATCACGCTATTGCTTTAAAACTTGCAACACGTGAAGAATTAGCATATATCCGAGATACAACTTTGAAAATTAATGAATTGTTAAAAGAGTTTTTCTTAAAATTAAACCTGAAATTGGTTGATTTTAAAATTGAGTTTGGAAAAACTGAAAATGGAGAGATCTTATTGGCAGATGAAATTTCACCTGATTCATGCCGTTTATGGGATGTTGATACAAACCAGAAATATGATAAAGATGTATTTAGACAAGATATTGGGGATTTAATTCAAACATATAAAGCAGTTTTAGCGCGTATGCAAAATAAATAAAAGGAGAGAAACGATGGATTACAAAAAAGCTGGAGTAGATATTGAAGCAGGATATAAATCAGTAGAATTGATGAAAAAACATGTGAAAGAAACAATGAGACCAGAAGTATTAGGTGGACTTGGTGGATTTGCTGGGGCATTTGATTTAAGTGCAATTAAAAACATGGAAGAACCAGTGCTATTGTCTGGGACTGATGGATGTGGGACAAAAGTCAAACTTGCATTTGTCATGGATAAACACGATACGATTGGAATTGATGCTGTGGCTATGTGTGTCAATGATATTGCATGTTCTGGTGGTGAACCTTTATTTTTCCTTGACTATATAGCATGTGGTAAAAACTATCCAGAAAAAATTGCAACTATTGTCAGTGGTGTTGCTGAGGGATGTAAGCAATCTGAATGTGCTCTTGTTGGTGGTGAAACTGCTGAACATCCTGGATTAATGCCAGAGGATGATTATGATCTTGCTGGATTTGCAGTTGGTGTTGTTGATAAAAAAGATATTATTAATGGTGAAAATATTAAACCAGGTGATGTTTTGGTTGGGATTGCTTCTAGTGGTGTTCATAGTAATGGATTCTCATTAGTACGTTCAGTTTTTGATATAACTAAAGAGTCTTTAGAGACTTACTATGATGAGTTAGGAAAAACACTTGGTGAAGCTTTAATTGAGCCAACAAGAATTTATGTCAAAGCATTAAAGAATGTTAAAAATGCAGGTGTAAAAATTAAAGGGTGTAGTCATATCACTGGTGGAGGATTTGATGAAAATATTCCTAGAATGTTGCCTGATGGTGTGAAGGCTATTGTGAAAAAAGACAGTTATAAAGTTCCAGCTATTTTTGATTTAATAGCAAAAAATGGAAATATAAATGAAGATATGATGTATAACACATTTAACATGGGATTAGGGATGATTATTGCTTTAGACCCTGCTGATCAAGAAAAGGCTATGGCTGCAATTGAAGCTGCTGGGGACACATGTTATGTTGTTGGTCATATTGAAGAAGGCGAAAAAGGAGTTAAATTATGCTAAAAATCGCAGTCTTTGTTTCTGGTGGAGGAACAAACCTGCAATCACTTATTGATGCTACCCAGAGTGGTAGCATCAATGGTGAAATTGTTTTGGTTGTTTCTAATAGAAAAAAAGCATATGGATTAGAAAGAGCTAAAAATGCAGGAATTCAGGCAGAGTGTATTAAGGATGATCAATTACTGATACAACGCTTGAAAGAAGAAGGCGTTGAATTAATTGTTTTAGCAGGATATCTTGCGATATTAAGTGATGAACTTACAGAACTTTATCAGAATAGAATAATAAATATTCATCCATCATTGATACCAGCATTTTGTGGGCCTGGTTTCTATGGTTTGCATGTCCATGAACATGCTTTCAAGCGTGGTGTGAAGGTTGCTGGAGCAACTGTTCATTTTGTCTCTCCAGTTGTTGATGGAGGACCAATTATTCTTCAAGAAGCGATGGATGTATCACAAGCGAGATCACCTGAAGAGATGCAAAAGATGGTTTTAACAATTGAGCATCGTATCTTACCAGAGGCTGTCAGATTGTTTTGTAATGGTCAATTGAAAGTTGAAAATGAAAGGGTGGAAATATTATGAGAAGAGCATTAGTCAGTGTCACTAACAAAGATGGAATTGTTGAATTTTGCCAAGGTTTAGTTCAATTAGGATTTGAAATTGTTTCAACAGGAGGAACATTAAGCAAATTACAAGAAGCAGGAATTGCAGCGATTGCAATTGACGATGTCACTGGGTTTCCAGAAATCTTAGATGGTCGTGTGAAAACTTTACATCCTAAAGTTCATGGCGGATTGTTATTTAGAAGAGATTTGCCTGAACATGTTGCAACTGTTCAAGAACATGATATTCAACCAATTGATTTGGTTTGTGTGAATTTATATGAATTTGAAAAGGCATTAAAAGCTGGTAAACCAATGGAAGATATGATTGAAAATATTGATATTGGTGGACCATCAATGATTAGAAGCGCAGCTAAGAATTTTAAGGATGTCTTAATTGTGACTGATCCAGCAGATTATCCATCTGTCTTGGATGCACTTCAAGAGAAAACTGATGATGAAAACTTTAGATTAAATTTAGCTTATAAAGCATTTAGTACAACTGGAGCTTATGATGCAATGATATCTCGCTATTTTGCAGGGGTTGTTGGAGATGATTTCCCTGATATTTTGAATATATCTTTAAAGAAATCTGAGCATTTAAGATATGGAGAAAACTCACAACAGAGAGCCAATGCTTATGTAGATGGATTTGTTCAAGAATCTTTGTTAGATTATGAACAATTAAATGGTAAAGAAATTTCATTTAATAATGTTAATGATTTATATGGAGCTATTGCAGTTGTTAGAGAATTTGGTGATCAAATTGTAACAGCAGCTATTAAACATTCTACTCCATGTGGTGTTGCAATTGCAGAAACTGGCTATGAATCATACATGAAAGCATATAAAGCAGACCCACAATCCATCTTTGGTGGTATTGTAGCAGTTAACTATAAAATTGATAAAGCAACGGCTTTAGAAATGAAAAAAATCTTCTTAGAAATTGTAGCTGCTCCAGATTTTGATGATGATGCATTAGAAGTTCTAAGAACAAAAAAGAATTTGCGTGTATTAAAATTAAACAATTTAGGTGCAAGAGATGCAAAATATGATATTAAATATCTTGAAGGAAAAGTATTGGTACAAGATATTAATACCAAAATGATTGATGAAATGAAAGTTGTAACTCATGCTAAACCTACACAAGAACAATTATCTGATATGGAATTTGGAATGAAAGTTGTTAAATTTGTAAAATCAAATGCTATTTGTATTGTTAAAAATGGTGTGACTTTAGCGATTGGTGGCGGACAAACTTCACGTGTATGGGCTTTAGAAAATGCTATTCATAATAATCCTGATAAAGATTTTCATGGAGCTGTTTTAGCAAGTGATGCATTCTTCCCATTTAATGACTGTGTTCAAGTTGCTGTAGATGCAGGAATGACTTCTATCATTCAGCCAGGTGGTAGTGTTAGAGATCAAGATTCTATTGATTTGTGTAATGAACATAATATCCCAATGGTCTTTAGTGGATTTAGACATTTTAGACATTAAAGGATAAAGAGCATGAACGCAGAAGAAATGTGGCAAGCTTTTCCAGATAAAAAGGCTGATGATACTTATTTAGCATGGCAGTATGGTTGTGCTCAAGACAAATTGGCTCAATTAACATTACAAGGAACAAAAACAGCAACAGCTTCCTCTTATCCTGTTTATAAGGCAGAGAATGAACCAGTACCTGCGGTGGGAGATTACAGTATCATATTAGACAGTCAGAATCAAGCTGTGTGTATTATTCAAACAACACAGATTGATATAGTTCCTTTTTATCAGGTTGATGAAGAGCAGGCTTATCTTGAGGGTGAGGGTGACCGTACTCTTACCTATTGGCGAGAAGTTCATAGAACATTTTTTGAAAGTGAAATGCAAAGCATTCATCAGAAGTTTACTGAAGATATGCTTGTTGTTTGTGAAAGATTCAAAATTGTATATCCAAAATCATAAAAGGAGGAAACCATGAAAGTATTAATTATTGGTAGTGGTGGTCGTGAACATGCGATTGCATATGGATTAAATAAAAGTCCTCGTGTTGATGAAATTCATGCTATTCCAGGAAATCCCGGAATTGCTCAAATAGGAACTTGTCATCCTGGGAGTGTAGAAGACTTAGAGGGGATTTTAAAGTTTGTAGAAGATAACAATATCGATTTTACTGTTATTGGTCCAGAAGTCCCATTATGTATGGGGCTTGCAGATTTATTAGAAGAACATGGTCATAAAGTATTTGGTCCAACAAAACATGCTGCAACTTTAGAAGGAAGTAAAGCTTTTTCTAAAGATTTCATGGCAAGACATCATATTCCAACAGCTGCTTATAAAGAAGTAAATACATATGACGAAGCTGTAGCAGCCTTAACATCATTTACTTATCCAGTTGTTGTCAAAGCAGATGGATTAGCTGCTGGTAAGGGTGTTGTGATTTGCGACGATGAAAAAACAGCAATTGAGACATTGAAAGAAATGATGATTGATGGAAGTTTAGATGGTGCTGGAAGTAAAGTTGTGTTAGAGGAATTCTTAACAGGATTTGAATGTTCATTACTTTGCTTTACTGATGGAAAAACAATCGTCCCAATGGTAAGTGCCAAAGATCATAAGCAAATCTATGATGGAAATAAAGGTCCAAATACTGGTGGTATGGGGACTGTATCTCCAAATCCATTCATGCCTGAAGGCATGGATGAAACAATTCAAAAAGATATCCTTGATCCATTTATGGCTGGATTAGCAGAAGATCACATGGACTATCGTGGTGTAGTGTTCATTGGTTTGATGATTGAAGATGGAAAAGCGAAAGTTCTTGAGTTTAATGTCCGTTTTGGTGATCCTGAAACACAGTCTATCTTATTAAGACTTGATAGTGATTTGTTTGATATTATGTATGCAGTGTCAACGTCTACACTTGATAAAGTGAATGTGTCATGGAAGGATGAACATGTTGCTTGTCTGGTTCTCGCAGCTCCAGGGTATCCAGGTAGTTATCCAAAGGGTTCTGTGATAACAGGTTTTGAAAAAGTAGACAATGATATCATTATTTTTCATGCTGGGACTGCTTTTAATGATAAAGATGAAGTTGTCACAAATGGTGGTCGTGTATTAAATATTTGTGCATTAGGGTGTTCTTTAGAAGAAACAAGGGAAAAGGTTTATAAAGCAGCTGAGGTTATTCAGTTTGATGGTCAATATTATCGTAAAGACATTGGTCTAAATTAAAGGAGTGCAAAGATGAGTAAAGTCTATCGAGTTTATGTAGAAAAAAGAAAAGATTATGCTGTAGAAGCAGATGAAATTTTGAATAATTTAAGAACACAATTAAAATTAGATACATTGACATCTTTAAGTGTTGTCAATCGTTATGATGTTCAAGGTGTATCAGTTGATGTTCTCAATCAAGGGATTCCAACGATTTTAAGTGAACCAATGGTTGATGATATTTACAAAGAAGAATATCCTGTATCAGTTGGTGCAAAAATATTTGCAATTGAATTTTTACCTGGTCAATATGATCAAAGAGCTGATGCTTGTGAACAATGTTTTCAGTTATTAACTGGTGAAAAGAATGTGAAAGTTAAGTGTGCAAAATTAATTGTTCTTATTGGTGAATTAACTGATGAACAAGTGAAGTGTGTACAAAATTATTTAATTAATCCAGTTGATCAAAGATTAGCGAGTCTAGAAAAAATGGATGATTTAACTGATAGTGATGTTCATATTGAACATGTTCCAGTCATTACTGGATTTATAAATTATAGTGATGATGAATTAAGACAATTTATTCAAGATAATGGAATGGCAATGAACTTTGATGATTTAAAAGTCACTCAAGATTATTTTAAGAATGAAGAACAAAGAGATCCTACAGAAACTGAATTAAAAGTTCTTGATACATATTGGTCTGATCATTGTCGTCATACAACATTTGCAACAATTATTAGTCAATTAGATATTGAAAATGGGGCATTTAAAGAAATTTTAGAAAAAGATGTTGAAGATTACAAAACATCTCGTCATCTTGTTTATGGAATTGATACAAAACGTCCATTAACTTTAATGGACTTAGCAACAATTTCTATGAAAGAACTTAGAAAAACAGGATATTTAGATGATTTAGAAGTTTCTGAAGAAATTAATGCTTGTTCTGTTGAATTAAAGATTCATACATCTGAAGGAGATGAAGATTGGTTATTAATGTTCAAAAATGAAACACATAACCATCCTACAGAAATTGAACCATTTGGTGGAGCTGCAACATGTTTAGGTGGAGCAATCCGTGATCCATTATCAGGAAGAGCATATGTATATCAATCAATGCGTATTACAGGGGCTGGTGATCCTAGAAAATCACTTGATGAAACAATGAAAGGAAAACTTCCTCAAAGAAAAATCTGTCAGGAAGCTGCTCATGGTTTTTCAAGTTATGGAAATCAAATTGGTCTTACAACAGGTTATGTACATGAAGTTTATGATGATGGATTTGTTGCAAAACGTATGGAACTAGGGGCAGTTGTAGCAGCTGCACCAAAAGATCAAGTCAAACGATTAGAACCATTAAAAGATCATATTGTTTTATTGATAGGTGGTAGAACTGGTCGTGATGGAATTGGTGGGGCTACAGGATCATCAAAATCCCATGAATTAAAAACAACAACAACAGCTGGTGCAGAAGTTCAAAAAGGTAATCCAGTAGAAGAAAGAAAAATTCAAAGATTATTTAGAAACAAAGCTGTTTCTGAAAAAATCGTTCGTTGTAATGATTTTGGAGCTGGTGGTGTTTGTGTAGCTGTTGGTGAACTTGCACCAGGTTTAAATATTAACTTAGATGCAGTTTTAAAGAAATATGAAGGTTTAACTGGGACAGAATTGGCTATTTCTGAGTCTCAAGAACGTATGGCAATTGTTATTGAAGAAAGTGATGAAGCGTTTATTAAACAAGCTTGTATTGATGAAAACTTAGAGGTTGTAAGAGTTGCTACTGTCACTGATAATAATCGTTTAACAATGAGTTATTTAGGTCAAACTATTGTTGATATTGATAGAGCATTCTTAGATAAGAATGGTGCATCAAGATTCCAAGATATTGAAGTGAAACTACCAGACTTTGATAAAACTCCATTTACAAACCAAGCACAAACTTCATTTGTTGAAACATCAAAAGAGGTTTTAAGTCGTTTATCAGTGTGTGGACAAAAAGGTTTGGTTGAAAGATTTGATTCATCAATTGGAAATGGAACAGTATTGTCTCCATTTGGTGGGAAAACATTAAGAACAGAAACAGAAGGTATGGCTGCTTTAATTCCTGTTTTAGGAAAGGAAACAACAACTTGTTCATTAATGAGCCATGGATATAATCCACTTATTTCTAAATGGTCACCATATCATGGTGCAATGTATGCAATTGTAGAATCAGTTGCTAAAATTGTAGCAATGGGTGGAAATTATCATACAATTCGTTTTTCATTCCAGGAATATTTTGAAAAATTATTAGATGTTCCTAGCAAATGGGGGAAACCATTTGCAGCATTACTTGGAGCTTATAGAGTTCAGTCTGAATTAAAATTACCTTCAATTGGTGGTAAAGATTCTATGTCAGGATCATTTGAAGATTTAGATGTACCTCCTACATTGGTATCATTTGCGATCACTGGTGCTGATGTCAAAGATGTTATCACTCCTGAATTAAAAGGTGCTGGACATACATTGGTTGAAGTGATGTTACCAAAGGACAAATTCCATGTTTATGATTTTGATGCTTTAAAAGTACAGTATGATGCTGTTATGAAATTAATGCAAGATGGAAAAGTTTATAGCAGTTATACTGTTAAAGATGGTGGAGTCATTGAAGCAGTTTATAAAATGGCTTTCGGTAATGCAGTGGGTGTAGAACTTGCTGATGTTGCTTTAGAGACATTGATTTGCAAAGATTATGGAAATATTATTTTAGAAGTTGAAGATGATAATGTAGTGACATTAGATCATACAAGAATTATTGGTCATACAAATGATACACATGTTATCTCTTATCAAGATGAATCATTATCATTAGATGATGCTTATGCTATTTATGAAGGTGTTTTGGATGATGTATATCCAACAAAAGAAAAAGCACCAACAACTGATATGATGATGAAAGATTGTGATGAAAGAACAGTTTTACATGCTTCAAAAATTTATGATGAAGTGAATGTTGTCATTCCAGTTTTCCCTGGAACAAACTGTGAGTATGATTCAAAGCGTGCTTTTGAAAAAGCGGGAGCAAATGTCCAATTGGTATTAATTAGAAATAAAACTGAAGAAGATATTAAGAAATCTGTTGATGAATTAGAAGCGGCTATTCAAAAGGCACAAATTATTATGTTACCTGGAGGATTCTCTGCAGGTGATGAACCAGAAGGATCAGGTAAATTTATTGCAACTGTATTAAGAAATCCAAAATTGAAAGATGCAATTACTGATTTGCTAGATAATCGTGAAGGATTAATGATTGGTATTTGTAATGGATTCCAAGCTTTAGTTAAATTAGGACTTCTTCCATATGGTCGTATTAAAACTATGGATAAAGATGACCCAACACTTACTTTCAATACTATTGGACGACACTTATCACAGATGGTTGATACAAGAATCTGCTCTGTAAAATCTCCTTGGTTAGCAAATGTGAATGTTGGAGATATTCATACAGTACCAATTTCTCATGGAGAAGGACGATTTGTGGCACCAGTAGAAGTTATTGAAGAATTATTCAATAATGGTCAGGTCTTTACACAATATGTAGATACAGATGGAAAACCAACAATGGAATCGCCATATAATCCAAATGGATCATTATGTGCAATTGAAGGTATATTATCTGCAGATGGTCGTGTTATTGGTAAGATGGCACATAGTGAACGTCAAGGTGAAAATAGAAATAAGAATATTTATGGTGAAATGGACCAAAAAATATTTGAAGCTGGTGTAAAATATTTTAAAGGTGGTAAATAAATGAAGAGACAAGAATTTGAAAGTATGACTCTTTGTCCATTGGATGGACGTTATTCAGGAATTAAAGATGCTTTAGGTGAATACTTTTCTGAATATGCTTTGGTTAAGTATAGAGTTTTTGTTGAAATTCAATGGTTAAAATTTTTAATTAATAATATTGATAATGATATCTTAGCTAAATTTAATCAAGCTGATATGAGTCAAATTGAAGCGATTTCTAAGAATTTTAATTATGATTCATTTGCTAGTATTAAAGACATTGAGGCAACAACACGTCATGATGTCAAAGCTGTTGAATATTTTATTGGAAATGCATTAAAAGATATGGGATATGATTATTTAATCAGTTTTGTTCATATTGGATGTACTTCTGAAGATATTAACAATACATCTTATGCATGTATGTTAAAATATGGTTTAAAAGATGTTTGGTTACCTAAAGCTAAAGAATTTGCTAATATGATTAATCAATGGGCAGTTGAACATAAAGATGATGCAATGCTAGCTCATACACATGGACAACCAGCTACACCAACAACAATTGGTAAAGAATTTAAGGTTTATGCTTATCGTTTGATGTCAAGTATTGAGAATATTGAAAGCATTCAAATTAAAGCAAAGTTTAATGGAGCAACTGGAAATTATAGTGCTATTTTAACAGCTTTTCCTAATGTTGATTGGCAAACTATGGCTAAGAAATTTGTAGAAGAATATTTAGGATTAACTTTTAATCCTTTAACAACTCAAATTGAAAGTCATGATTATACTTGTCATATTCTTGATGGTATTCGTCATTTTAACAATGTATTGGTTGATTTTGATGTCGATATGTGGCTATACATTTCAATGGAATACTTTAAACAAATTCCTGTGAAAGGCGAAGTTGGAAGTAGTACTATGCCTCATAAAGTCAATCCAATTCGTTTTGAGAATAGTGAAGCAAATATTGATATGTCAAACAATATCTGTGTAGCTTTATCTAATAAACTTCCTAAATCACGTATGCAAAGAGATTTATCTGACTCTTCATCTCAAAGAAATTTAGGATTAGCGTTTGGATATTCATTACAAGCTATTCATGAAACAATGAATGGTTTAGCAAAATGTGTTGTCAACAAAGAAAAACTAGCTGCTGATTTAAATGAAAAATGGGAAGTTTTAGCTGAACCGATTCAAACCATGTTAAGAAAATATGGGAGATCAGATGCTTATGATACATTAAAAGCATTAACAAGAGGAAAGAGTATTTCTAAAGAAGATATTATTAAGTTTGCTGAAGGACTTGATATTTTATCTGATGAAGATCGTGAAACTCTTATTCATATGACGCCTGCTTCTTATATTGGCTTAGCTGATGTATTAGTTGACTTAAAATTGAAATAAATGATTAAGCATTCCTACTTAGGAATGTTTTTTCTATATGTCTGAAATGATTGAATAAAATATGTATTAAATGTTGGTATTATATAAAATTTTCATGTTCATTAATAATAACATGAATGTGTGATATGATATGTTAAAGGAAGTGAATTGTACCAGTACCAAAAAGTCTTTTTGTTTATAAAAGATAAAAAAAGATTGACACTATGTAAACGCTTTGATAATATATAAGTGTAAAAAAGATTTGTAACTATTCAATTAGGCAAAGTATTCTTTTATAGAGTGCTTTGTCTTATTTTATTTTGGAGGTTGTTTATGTTTAATATATTTAAAAAAGAGAAGAAGATTGTTGCTCCAGTATCTGGCAAACTGATGAAATTGTCAGATGTCAAAGATGAAGTATTTGCATCTGGAATGATGGGAATAGGGGTTGCAATTGATCCAGTAGAAAATATTTTTGTTGCTCCTGCAGATGGGAAAATCACTTTAATTGCTGAAACAAAGCATGCTTTTGGTATGCAACTAGATAATGGATTAGAAATTCTTATTCATATAGGATTAGATACTGCATTAAGCCAAGGTGAAGGATTTCATGTTTTAGCAAATGTTGGTGATGTTGTCAAACAAGGAGTACCAATTATTGAAGCAGATTTTGAATTCTTTAAAAACAAAGGCAATACATTAGAAACACCAGTTATTATTTTGAATAGTGATGATTATAAAATAGAACTCATAACTGATGTGATAAAATGTCTTGCTGGTGAAACAACGATTATGAAGTACTAAATAAAAGTTGACAAGAAAAAAGGCATATTATATGATTAAATAAAGTATTAGGATTGTAACTGATAAGGCAGGCAACACCTATAGAATAAACAATATGATTTGTTTATTTATAGGTGTTCTTTTATTAGGAGGGCTTATGAAAATTTTGAAAATATACAACAATAATGTTGTAAGCTGCTGTAATTTAAAAGGTGAAGAGATGATTGTCACTGGTGCAGGAGTTGGTTATAAAAAGAAGATTGGTGATCAGATAGATAAAGCAAGAATTACACAACAATTTTATTTGGAAGATGATAAAAAGAAGAAAATAAATCAACTTTTAGCAAGAGTGCCTACTGAATATTTTAGTTTATCTGATCAAATTCTTAGACAAGCAAAGCAGAGATTTGGAAAGAAAATCAGTTTAGCTTTCTTTATTCAATTTACTGATCACTTAGCTGCAGCAATAGAAAGAGCGAAACAGAATATCTCACTTCCTAATCTCACTTTGATGGAGATTAAAACAATTTGGAAAGAAGAGTTTGAATTTAGTTTATGGATTATTGATTATATTGAACAACAATTAGATGTCAAACTCTCTATTGATGAAGCTGGTTATTTTGCAGTTTATTTTGTTACAGAAACTGAGGATGAAAAAGCAACAAAATCAATGGAATTGGTTCAGATGGTTATAGATATTGTTAAAATTATAGAGAATAGTTTTCATATAACATTAGATAAAAGTTCTCTTAATTATATGAGACTTATTACTCATCTTCGGTTTTTTATAGGAAGAATTAGAAATGGTGAAGTACATGATAGTTATACGAATGAAGGGATTTATTTATTATTAATTAAAAACAATCCCCAACTTGTACAATGTGAGAAAAAGATTGTGAGATATATTAAGAATGAACTTGATTATGATGTGGATCAAGCTGAAATTGTATATCTGATGATACATATGACCCAAATATTAGGTCAATAGGATTGTAACTGATAAAGCAGGCAAAACCTAGAATATAAGATACATACGTATTTTATATTTTGGGTTTTTTGTTTAGAGAGAGGAGAGAAAAAATGAGAAAATTAATTAATAACGCAGATGATTTTGGTTATTCTCATGCTATTAATTATGGAATTATTGATAGCTATTTAGATGGGATTTTAACGTCTACAACGTTAATGCCAGGAATGCCAGGATTTCAACATGCAGTCGCTTTAGCAAAACAAAATCCAGGTTTAGGAATTGGTATTCATTTGACACTAACATGTGGAAAGCCTGTTATGGAAGGCCATCAAACACTTGTTGATGAAAAAGGTTATTTTAAAAAGTTATCTTTTTACAATGATGAAACAACATCTGTTGATGAAGAGGAAGTGTATAAAGAATGGAAAACTCAAATTGAGAAGGTCTATGCCAATGGAATTGTTCCAACACATTTAGATTCACATCACCATATTCATACATTTAAAAATAATCCTGATATAGTCAAAAGACTATCTAAAGAATATGGATTACCAGTTCGTAATTCATTTGGAGACCCTTTTGTATTGAAACAAGATGATATCAAATGTAATGATGTTTTAATTGATCCATGGTCAACCAATAAAGAAGAGATTTTAAATTGTAAAGAACAGGGTATTGCTTTGGCTAAAGAAATGTGTTGTTTATTAGAACAGGTTGGAGATGCTAGGGTTATAGAGGTGATGTGGCATCCTGCTTATTTAGATTATAAAATTGTGACAGAATCAAGTTTTGCTTATCCAAGAATTATAGAATGTGAAGCAATAAAAAATAATGAATTGACAAAGTATGTAAAAGAACATTTTGAATTATGTACTTATCAAGATATAGAAAAGGAGAGAGGAAAATGATGAATAAAATTTTAAAACAGTTATCAAAGTTAGGTAAAGCAATGCTCATTCCAATTGCTGCAACACCTGCGGCAGGATTATTAGCACGTTTAAGTGCTCCAGATTTACTTAACTTACCTATTCTTGAAACAGCTTCATGGGTTGTTTTTGGAATGATGGATGTCTTATTTGCAATTGGTGCAGTTATTGCTTATGCGAAAACAAAGGATAAAACAACACCAATCTTAGGAGCAGTAATCTCATTATCAGTATTCAAAGCTGTTTTAACAGCCATGAATGAAACAATTAGTATGGGGGTCTTTGCCGGAATTGTTGTAGGAACTGTAACAGCAATTATTTATAACTATAGTCGAGAATGGAAAACACCACAAATGTTCTCATTCTTTACAGGTGATAAATTTGTTGTCACATTAGCACCAATCGCAATGATTCCACTGGGAATCGCATTTAGTTATATTTGGGTGCCTTGTCAGGCAGGACTCAATAGCTTTGGATTATGGATTGCAGGAGCAGGTGCTCTTGGAATATTTGTCTTTGGTTTAACAAATCGTTTATTGATTCCAGTCGGATTACATCATGTTGTTAACACTTATATTTACTATGAGTTAGGTACATTTGTCACTGCAAGTGGAGAAGTTGTTAAAGGTGAAATTCCAAGATTCCTAGCTGGTGATCCAACTGCAGGGTTATTCTTAGCAATGTTCTTTATCCCAATGATGTTTGGTTTACCAGGTGCTTGTGCAGCAATTTATAAAACTGCTAAAGAAAAAAATAAAGCAAAAACGAAATCATTAATGACTTCAGGAGCTTTGACAACTTTTGTAGCTGGTATTACAGAGCCTGTTGAATTCTCATTTATGTTTGTTGCACCTCGTTTGTATGCTTTTCATGCAGTGCTTACAGGGGCAGCAGGAGCAATTCTTTACTTATTAGATGTTCATTTAGGAATGTCAATTAATTTCTGTGTGATTGATTTTGTATTAAACTTTAATATGGGAACGAATGCTTGGATTATTATACCAGTCGGAATTGTTTTCTTCTTTATTTATTATTTTGGCTTCAAATTTATGATTGAAAAAGGTGATTTGAAGACACCAGGTAGAGAAGATGAACTTGAATTTCAGGAAGATGAAGTTTCAGCTGATGAAATGAATATAAAACTTGAACATACAAATTATCAGTATATGGCAAAAAAGATACTTCAAAATGTTGGTGGTAAAGAAAATGTGGAAGAAGTAGAGAACTGTGTAACCCGTTTACGTTTAGAGTTAAAAGATGGTTCTCTAGTCAATGAAGAGAATATTAAAAAAACAGGTGCTAAAGGTGTCATCAGATTTAGTGATACATCTGTTCAGATTATTATTGGTACTGAAGTTAATAAAGTTGCTAAAGAATTTAAAGCAATGTTAGATGAATAGGAGATAAAAGATGGGAAATAAATTTGTTATTATTGGAGCTGGTTCAACACATACTCCTGGAATTATTGGTTCACTTGTAGAAAAAGCAGATGAAATACAATTAACAGAACTTTGTTTACATGATATTGATTATGAAAGAGTTTATCATATGGGTGAGTTTAGTAAAATTTATATGTCAGAAAGAAGAAATGATATTAAGACAAGCTGGACTACCGATTTAAAAGAAGCTTTGAGTGAAGCAGATTATGTATTTATTCAAATTAGACCTGGGCGAAATGAACAAAGAGCTATTGATGAACATACTTGTTATAAACATGGACTTATTGGTCAAGAAACTTGTGGGTTAGGGGGATTCGCTTTTGCTTTAAGAACAATTCCTGCTATTTTAGAAATAGTGAAAACAGCTTTAGAAGTTTGTCCTCAAGCATGGTTATTAAACTACTCAAATCCAGAGGCAATGGTATCAGAGGCTGTTTATAGAACTTATCCACAAGCAAAGATGTTGTGTATTTGTGATATGCCTATTTCACAACAAGAACAAGTTGCTGAGTACTTTGGATATGATGAAAAAGATTTAACTTTTAAATATTTTGGACTTAACCATTTTGGTTGGTTTACAAATGTTTATAATAAAGAAGGTAAGGATTTACTACCACAATTAAGAGAAGATGTTGTGAGTGGTAAAATGACAGGTTTTAATGCAGTTCAGGATGAAGGAAAATTAGATGATTATTGGTTTAAAACATTTAATAATGTTATTAAAGGGTTTAAAGCATATCCTGACTTTCTACCACTATGTTATTTACAATACTATTATTTCCATGATGAAATGTTAGAACAATTTGATCATGAATTTACGAGAGCAGATTCAGTTTTAGCTGGTAGAGAAATAACAGTGTATCAAGAATGTCGTAGAGTTATTGAAAATAAGAGTGCTAAAGATTCTTATTTAGTCGCAGGAGTTCATGGAAATTATATTGTGAATTTAGCAAGTTCTATTATTAACGACAAGAAAGAAAGGTTTATCGTAAATGTTATGAACAATGGTGCGATTGGAAACTTTAATCATGATGCGGTTGTAGAAGTTCCGTGTTATGTTGGTGCAGCAGGAATTGAACCAGTTGCAGTGGGTTATATTCCTCAATTTCATAAATCATTAATGGAAGCACAAAAAGGTTATGAAAAACTTGCTGTTGAAGCATGTTTAGAAGGATCGCAGGAAAAAGCATTACAAGCCATCTTATTAAACAAAACGGTTCCTTCTTATCGTAAAGGTAAAGAAATATTAGATGAGTTTTTAGAATTGAATAAAGACTATTGGAATCCGAAGTTCTATAATAAATAATATATGATATGTTTGTATATATGACCTCCCAATATGAATAATACAGACATAATCTCATCAATGAGTAATAAGATAGAAAAGACCAAACATGTTATAAAGTGTTTGGTCTTTAGACTATTACCTAAGAAATTTTACATACGTATTTTTCTTTGGATAGAATATGTCTTTTGATTGTTTCAGGTAAGAAATTGTGATTTAATTAAATTAAGGTAGGTGGAATATATGGAAAAATATATCCTTGCAATTGACCAAGGAACAACGAGTACCAGAACAATTTTATATAACCATAACTCTGAAGTTGTGATGTCTTCCCAAAGAGAATTTCAACAGTTTTTTCCTCATCCAGGCTGGGTAGAACATGATGCCAATGAAATCTGGTTATCAACATTAGCGGTGATGACAGAGACGATTCAAATGTCAGGAATTAAACCTGAGCAGGTTGCAGGAATAGGGATTACAAATCAAAGAGAAACAACCGTTGTTTGGGATCGCAATACAGGCATTCCTGTTTATCATGCGATTGTTTGGCAATCTCGTCAAAGTGATGAAATTTGTCAACGCTTAAAAGATGCTGGACGAGAAGACATTATCCGTAAAAAGACAGGATTGCTTTTAGATCCTTACTTTTCTGCTACAAAGCTTGTATGGATATTCGAAAATGTACCAGGAGTGAAAGACAAAGCACTCAATGGTGAATTGATGTTTGGAACGATTGATTCATGGCTTGTCTATAAACTCAGTGGTGGAAAACGTCATATTACTGATGTTACGAATGCTTCAAGGACATTGCTCTATAATATTTATGAACAATGCTGGGATCAAGAACTGTTAGAGTTGTTTGGTATTCCAGATAGTATGTTGCCAGAGGTTGTGTCTTCAAGTGAAGTTTATTGTTGTACAGCTCCTTATCATTTTTATAATCATGAAGTTCCTATTGCTGCAATGATAGGTGATCAGCAAGCTGCCTTATTTGGTCAGAATTGTTTTGAAAAAGGGAAAATGAAAAACACATATGGAACAGGTGGGTTCTTGTTGATGAATACAGGAGAGCATGCTGTTCAATCAAATCATGGCTTATTAACAACAATCGCTTGGAAGTTAAATGGCGAAACAAAATATGCGCTTGAAGGAAGTATTTTTGTCTCAGGAAGTTTAATTCAGTGGTTACGTGACGGCCTTCACATTATACACAAAGCAAGTGAAACAGAAGCAATGGCTTTTTCAGTTAAAGATAGTGATGGTGTTGTGATTGTTCCTGCTTTTACTGGGTTAGGAGCTCCCTACTGGGATGATCAGGCCCGTGGTTCTATTGTTGGAATTACACGTGGGACAACCAAAGAACATTTAGCAAGAGCAGCCCTAGAAGCAATGTGCTATCAAAGTAAAGATTTGGTATTAGCTATGCAACAGGATACAAATATAAAAATTAAGGAACTTTTTGTAGATGGTGGTGCAACTGAGAATAAATTCCTTTTACAATGCCAAAGTGATATTTTACAAATTCCAGTAACACGTTTAAAAGTGAATGAGACAACAGCTTTAGGAGCAGCTCATCTAGCAGGGCTTGCTGTTGGCTATTGGACAATGAATGATTTTCAAGCAGATGTCCTAGCAACCTATCAACCAAAAATAGATAAACAATTATCTCATCATATGTATCAGCGTTGGCAAAAAGCAGTAAAAAGCTGTCAAGCTTTTGAGGAGGATTAAAGTGAAAGATATTGTGATTATTGGATGTGGAATTACAGGAAGTTTAATCGCTCATGAATTGTCAAAGTATCAATTGGATGTTGCTGTTTTAGAAAAGAATAATGATGTTGCTTTGGAGTCTACTGGGGCAAATAGTGCTATTATTCATTCAGGTCATGATCCGAAACCTGGAACTTTAAAGGCAAGATTTAATTTAGAAGGAAATCGTATGTTTCCAGATTTATGTAATGAATTACAAGTTGACTATCAACAAATTGGTGCCTTTGTTGTTTCAACAAGTGATGAGGAATCACAAACTTTAGACCGACTTGAAAAGCAAGCGATAGAAAGGAAAATTCCTTATACAAGATTGAATCGACAACAGATTATATCAGAAGAACCACATATTGGAGATACTGTTATAGAAGCTTTATCACTTCCAACAACAGGAATTATTACACCTTGGAAAGTCACGATTGCAGCTATAGAAGAAGCAATGGAAAATGGCGTTGAACTTTTCTTAAATCATGAAGTCAAAGGAATTAAAGAAATTAATGAGGGATATCGGATTTTTACAAATAAAGGTTCTATTGATGCAAAAATGGTGATGAATGCTGCTGGTGTCTATGCAGATACGATTGCAAGTTATCTCGAAAATACACATTATCACATCACACCTCGAAGAGGTGAATATTATATTCTTGGAAAATTAACTGAACCAATTGTGAATCATATTATTTATCCAACTCCCTCTTCAAAAGGAAAAGGTGTTTTGGTTGTTCCTACAATTCATGGGAATGTCTTACTGGGTCCTAACAGCGAACCTATATCTGATAAAGATGATGTTTCAACAACTCATGCTTTAGATGAAGTGAAAAAGAATGTTGTAAAAACAGTGAAAGATATTCCCTTTCAAAAAATCATTAGAACATTTTCAGGTCTTCGACCAACAGGAAATACAGGGGATTTTGTGATTGAAGAAGATTCTCATTATAAAAATTTTATTCATGTTTCTTGTATAGAATCACCAGGCTTAACAGCATCGCCTGCAATTGCTAAATATGTGAAAGACACATTTGTAGCAAAAAGATTTCAAATGATAAAGAAAGACCATTATCAAAAACGTCGACCTGATATTGTTTTAGAACATCTTTCGCCAACTGAAAAAAATCAGTTGATACAAAAAGATTCACGTTTTGGAAAAATAATTTGTCGTTGTGAAAAGATTAGTGAAGGTGAAATTGTTGATGTCATTCATCGCTATGCTGGTGCCACAACAATTGATGGTGTGAAGAAGCGTTGTCGACCAGGAATGGGAGGTTGCCAGGGAGGATTTTGTTCACCAGAAGTCCTGACCATACTTGCCAGAGAACTTCATAAAGATAAACAAAGTATTGAATATAAAGGGCAACATACAGAAATTTTACCCGCTAAGGCAAAGGAGGCACTTTAATGGAAACACATGATATAGTGATTATTGGTGGCGGAAGTGCTGGACTGGCAGCAGCTTATGAAGCGAGTCAAAATGGGTGCCATGATGTTTTAATTATTGAACAAGGTGTTGAATGTGGGGGAATTTTACAACAATGTATCCACAATGGTTTTGGGCTTCATACTTTTAAAGAAGAATTGAGTGGACCAGGTTACGCCCAGCGTTTTATTGATCGTGTGGAGGATAATCCGGATATTGAAATTTGGTTAGAGAGTACTGTCATTGAGATGCGAGATGATCGAACACTAACTGTTGTTTCTCCAAAAAAAGGATATATTGAGATTCAAGCAAAAGCCATTATTTTAGCTATGGGTTGTCGTGAAAGAACACGTGGTGCTATTGATATTAAAGGAACACGTCCAAATGGAATTTATAATGCTGGACAAGCCCAAAAATTTTTGAATCTTGATGGCTATTTAGTTGGGAAAAAAGTCTTTATTTTAGGAAGTGGAGATATTGGTTTAATTATGGCAAGGAGAATGACACTTGAGGGTGCAAAGGTTTTAGGAGTTGCTGAGGTAATGCCTTATTCTAATGGGTTGGCACGAAATATCAAACAATGTCTTGAAGACTTTGATATTCCTCTTTATTTAAGTCATACAATAACAAAAATAGTTGGAAAAGATAACCTTGAAAAGGTGATTATTTCAGCTGTCGATGAAAAGCGTCAAATTATACCTGATACTGAAAAAGAGTTTGAGGTTGATACTTTATTATTATCAGTTGGTCTGATACCAGAAAATAAATTAAGTGAGGATGCTGGTATCAAAATTCATCCCCAAACAAAAGGGGCTATTGTTGATGAATGTTATATGACATCCATTCCTGGTATTTTTGCATGTGGTAATGTTTTACATGTTCACGATCTTGTTGACTTTGTGACATCTGAAGCCAATAAAGCAGGTTATTATGCAGTTCAATATATCTCAGGAAAAACTACGACTGGAAATGTTTTCAATCAAATTGCTAAAGATGGAATTTCTTATGTTTTACCTCAAATCATCCATGAACATGCTCAAGGAGATATAGAATGCTCATTAAGGGTACAGGCACCACATAAGAATTGTCAAATTATTATAAAAAGTGGTGAATTTCAAAAGATTGTGAAAAAACGCAGTGTTGCACCAGCAGAAATGGAAAAAGTCGTTTTAAAAGCTAGTGATTTGTCACAAATTCAAGGAGATATAGAATGGGAAGTGAAAGTATGTTAAAAGAGATGGTTTGTATCACTTGTCCAATTGGCTGTCATCTAACAATCAGGCAAGATGGTGAAGAAATTGAAGTGAGTGGAAATACTTGTCCAAGAGGTAAGCAGTATGCAATTGCTGAAATGACTCATCCAACACGTATGTTAACAACAACGGTTGTGATTAAAAATGCTATTTATCATCAAATACCAGTTATATCTTCTGCTCCAATACCATTTGATAAGATAGAAGAAACAATGAAATTACTTAAAGAAGTTGTTGTGACTGCTCCTGTTCATGAAAAAGATATTATTGTCAAAGATATTTTTGGATTAGGTATTGATATGATTGCCAGTCGCAGTATGAAGAGAGTTGATTAAAGAACTCATTTTGTTTATGAGGACATACATTAAGATTAAATTTGAAAGACGATTAGTGTTAACGAGGAATATGTTTTGTAGATATTATGAATGAAAAATATATCAATAAAGATATAATTCTAAGAAAGAATAGAGGTAGTATATGAAAAAATTATTAGTACATGGTGATGATTTAGGATATAGTGAAGGTGTGACTTTGGGAATGCTATCAGCTTATGAAAAAGGTATTGTCAATAGTATGGCCATTATGATCAATATGCCTTATGCTAAAGAAGCTATCCTACTTGCAAAGAAACATAAAGGATTATGCTTAGGTTTGCATGTAAATGTAACCAATGGAAAAGCATTAGCACCAATTGATCAAATTCCAACATTAGTTGATGAAAATGGTGTTTTTATCTCTAGTCGTTTCAGAAGAGAACAGCTTATTAAAGGTGAAGTATTATTTAATGAAGATGAAGCATATTTAGAAGCAAAGTATCAAATAGAAAGATATATTGACTGGGTAGGACAGTTACCTGAGTATATTGACTTACATGTTTTAGAAGTTCCAGAACTCATTAATGCAGTTTTAAGAGTTTATCAAGAATATCAGGTTCCAGTATGCATATATGATAAATGTTTTGATAAGTCTATTCATGAGCAAGCAATGAAACAATATGAATATTATCAACAACATAATAACCATTTTGAAGATATGTTTATAAAGGGAGATTATCAAATAAAAGATGGATTGAATTTACTTGTGACACATCCAGGATTTATTGATTATGATTTATCAGTGACTTCATCAATGCTAGATGAACGTTTAAAAGATTATACCTTGGTAACAAGTACAAAATTAAAAGAATGGTTAGATCAAGAAGGGGTAGAAGTGATTTCATTTAGAGATTTGGTCAAATAATTTAAACAGGTTTATGTGTTTAATCAATTTTATCACAAAGTGCAGAAATTCTTGGAGTCAAATGAATAGATATCATGAATATCTGTTTGTTTGACTTCTTTTTTTTAAAAAGATGCAAAAAAGTATGTTACATATGACAGGGAGCAAGAAGTTGGTCGTAGACTTCTTGCATCTTTTACAAGATAGGCAAAATATGTAATATAAGATGTTTACAAGGATAATTCACTATATATTTTAAGACAATAAACTATATAGACAAATGTATTCTTTATTTATAAGAGACTTTTTTCCCGTTAAAAAACAAAAAGAGACTTAATTATGATAAGATGAATATAACGATGGAGGGATATTATGTTATATGATCATATATTAGAGTTTCGTGGAGAGTGGCGTTCTTATCAAAAAAGAGTATTAGACCATTTTTTAGAATATAAACGTGATGGAAAAGTGCATATTGTTGCAGCTCCTGGTTCTGGAAAAACAACACTGGGCATTGAATTGATTCGTTTATTAGATCAACCAGCTATTATTCTTGTTCCAACAATAACAATACGAGAACAATGGGTAGAGAGAATTGAAGAAGCCTTTTTATGTCAAGGTATTGTAGCAAGCAACTACATATCACAGGATATTAAAGATTTAAAACTTATTACAGTGACAACATATCAAGCGATCCATAGTGCCATGTCAGGATATCAGGGAGAACTTGTTGAAGAAGATGATGAGGGAATAAAGAGAAAAGAAGAAGTTGATTATCACGATTATCATCTCTTACAGGCAATTCAAGATGCTAAAATACAAACAATATGTTTAGATGAGTGTCATCATTTACGTAATGAATGGTGGAAATCATTAGAAACATTTAAAAAGGAATTAAAGTGGGATTATACGATTGCTTTAACTGCGACTCCACCATATGATTCTTCGCTATCTATGTGGACTCGTTACATTGATATGTGTGGTGAAATTGATGAAGAAATAACTGTCCCTGAATTGGTAAAGGAGGGGAGTCTATGTCCTCATCAAGATTATGTTTATTTTAATTATCCAACAAAAGAAGAACAACAGGAGATTAAAGTATTCAAAGAAAATGGAGAAGTTCTTCTTCAAAGAATCATGAACGATTTACAGTTTCAATCTGTTATTCAGTCACATCAATGTTTACATGGACATATTGATTTAGATCATTTATTAGAAAAGCCAGAATATTTATCAGCACTACTTATTTATTTAGAAGAAAAGAAGTTAAGTTATCCAACCCAATTTAAACAGATTTTAGGTTATAAACAGTTAGAAAAGATGTCAGTGAAATGGTTACAGATTTTATTACAAGGGTTATTATATGATGATACATTTTCATATCATATAGATGAAGATTATCAAAAGGAACTTATCAAAGAATTAAAGTCTCTAGGTTTTATTGAAAGAAATCAAGTGACTATTGTTGTGAATCAGGCAATTGAAAAAATGTTAGTGAAATCAGTTGGTAAATGTGACAGTATAAAAGATATTGTTTTTCATGAATACAAATGTATGAAAGATGATTTAAGATTATTAATCTTAACAGATTATATACGCAGTGAATATGAAAAAGCAGTTGGTGATGATTCAAGGGATGTTCATAATTTAGGGGTTTTACCATTTTTTGAATTATTAAGAAGAGAAAATGAAAATCAGCAGGAGAATATCCAATTGGGAGTTCTCTGTGGTACGATGGTGATTATTCCTAGTCATGCAAAAGAAAAATTAAAAATGCTTGTTGAAGAACCTGAAAGAATTTCTTTTGAATCTCTTGGATGTATAAGTCAAAATGAATATGTAAAAGTCAATATGAGTGGAAATAATCATTCTATAGTAGGGGCAGTGAGTTCGTTGTTTGAAATGGGTTATATACAGGTCTTAATTGGAACAAAATCACTGCTTGGAGAGGGATGGGATTCCCCTTGTGTCAATACTCTTATACTTGCTAGTTTTGTTGGCTCTTTTATGTTAAGTAATCAGATGCGTGGAAGAGCAATACGTACTTTCACAAATAATCCACAGAAAACAAGTCATATATGGCATTTGGTTTGTGTTGACCCTCAGAAGGCGAAAACTTTAGAAGGTTTAGAAGCAAGTGAAGACTATCAGACATTATGTCGTCGTATGGAACATTTCTTAGGATTACATTATACTGATAATATTATTGAAAATGGAACAGAACGTTTAACTGCCATCAAATTACCTTTGAACCAGCATAATATTCAATTGACAAATAAACAAATGTTACAATTATCATCAAATAGGGATCATTTAAAAAAACGTTGGAATCAATCTTTGGCTGTATATGATAAAATGGAAGTGGTTGAAGATGTAGAGGTTAAAGAAAAAATGATCACAGCAGTTATTTTAACAGATGCGATTAGACATTTTATCATGACATTGATCTGTGGTGTTTTAGGAATGATACTGGGAATAAGTTTGTTACCTATTTTAGGAACAATGGCTATCATTTTGGGACTTTATCTTTTTATCGTACTTTATTGTTTATTTATATTTGCTAAAAAGATTGTGCTATATAAAAATCCTTTATCACGTTTACAAATATTTGGACAAGGTATTCTCCAGGCTATGCAGGCAACGGGACAGTTAGAATCACTTCATTGCATTGTTAAGACTGAATTAATGGGGATTTATCATGTTGTTTACTTAGCTGGTGGGACTGGTCATGATAAGACATTATTTGCTAAATGTGTATATGAATTTTTTGGAGAAATTGATAATCAGAGATATATTTTATATAAATCAAGAAAGAAACGTAAAATGGAAGGTTATTTTGTTATTCCAGAAATTTTTGCGAAACGTAAAGAAGATGCCCAGATATTTGCTCAATATATGAAACCCTTTATTGGAAGATATGATGTTATTTATACACGAAATACTCAAGGGAGACAAATCTTGTTACAAGGAAGAATACATGCTTTAGCAAACCGACAAGAGCGCTGTTTAACAAAAAAGAAGGTGAAAGGGGCTTTAGAATAAGTTCCTTTTCTCAATCAGTGGGTTAATAATTTCAAGTCTTGAAAATCATCTGATATTTGTTTTCATGCGTTGATATTTAGATTATAATACTAATATTATAAAAAGGAGTAGATAAGATGATTAAACTTATAGCGGTAGATATGGATGGAACTTTTTTGGATTCTCAAATGAATTATCAAAGAAGTATCTTTAGAAAAATTTATCAATATTTGAAAAGAAATGAAATACACTTTGTTGTTGCAAGTGGAAATCAATATTATCAATTAAAATCTTTTTTTGATGATTTCCAAGATGAACTCACTTATATTAGTGAAAATGGTGCATTGATTATTGAAAATAAACAAGACATTTTTCATAATGAAATTCCTTATGAAAATCTAGATATTATTATTCAAAGATTACAAAGAAATAAACATATTCGTATATGTTTATGTGGAATGAAATCTGCTTATCTTTTAAATGGGGATCAAGAATTTTATGATTGTTATTCAAAATATTATTATCGTTTAGAAATCATTGAATCATTAAAAGAAATCAATGATACAATCTTAAAAATTGCTTTAATGGTACCTGAAAATGAAACAGAAGATATCTTAAAAGACCTTATTCAAGATTTAGGCCATGTTATTCAGCCTGTATCAAGCGGGCATGGAAGCATTGATTTAATTGTTCCTGGTTTTCATAAAGGATCAGCAATTGAATTTCTCTGTCAACGATATCATATCTCATTAGACGAGTGTGTAGCATTTGGTGATGGTGGTAATGACAAGGAAATGATTGAAAAAGTGAAATATGGATTTGCAATGGATAATGGAAGTCAAGCGATTAAGGAAGTTGCTTATCGCGTTGTTCCATCAAATAATCAACATGGCGTTATTCAAACATTGTTAGAACTCTTTGATATTCCTGAAGTGACTGAAAGAGAAAAAGCATTACTTGGAATGTGGTATGACGCTAATCATGATCCAAAAGTTGTTAAGGATAGATTGAATACGCATCATCTTTGTTATCGATATAATCAAACAGATCCTTTAGAATTAAAACAGCGTCAGAGCATTCTTGAGGACATTTTTCAAGCCAAAGTTGAGAATCTAGAAATTGTTCCACCTTTTTTATGTGATTGTGGACCATATATTCAACTTGGTAAAAATATTTTTGTTAATTCCAATGCTTATTTTATGGATGGTGCAAAGATTACGATTGGAGATAATGTTTTTATTGGTCCATCAGTTGGTTTATACACAGCTATTCATCCTTTAAATTATAAAAAAAGAAATGCTGGTTATGAAAAAGCAAAACCAATTACAATTGGAGATAATGTTTGGTTAGGGGCGAATGTTGTGGTGTTACCTGGTGTGACAATTGGAAGTGGCTCAGTTATTGGGGCTGGAAGTGTTGTAAATAAAGATATTCCTAAAAATGTTGTAGCATTTGGGAACCCTTGTCGTGTCGTTAAAGAAATTGAGTAAATTGATTAAATATTTATTTTTATGTGATTATAAAGATGAATTATATATAAGATATGGATTGTTGAGAAGTGACATCATACGTGATGTTACTTTTTTTTACTCGTTTGTATAGTGGTTATTATATATATTCTTTTTTTGCATGATTGATGATGAAGTGAATTGAGATATCAATTTCGACAAAAAGTGATAAAATAAAATGTGTAGAAAGGAGGATATTTATGAATAAAAAAGCTATTCAGTTAATTGAAAAAATGATTGAAGAAGATGATTATCAAACAGTATCCTTCTTTGCTTTGGGCCTAAATGTTTCTACAAGAACCATTTTTAATTATTTAGAGTTCATAGAAGAAGAACTCAAAGATAGTGATTTATATGTTCATAAAGTACAGGGAAGAGGAATTCGATTGATTGGTTCACAAAAAGATAAGATAGACTTATTACATTCACTTAATGGTGTAGAGGTTTTAAGTACATTAGAAAGGCAACTTATTATTATTCAAAAACTCATTCTCGAAGAACAAACATTGACTTATCAAAAACTATCTGATTATTTTATGGTGAGTACATCTTCTATTACAAAGGATTTAGAAAAAATCCAACATTTCTTTAAGAAATATTCTATTCAGCTTGTTTCTGATAAAAAAGGAACATACGTTATTGGTGATGAATATCACAAACAACTTTGTCAAGTCACGTATTTAGAAGAACGACTTTCATTAAAGAAGAAAAGAAGTGAAGACACATTACAAAAAGAAGATTTATCTCTCTTAAAATTATTTATAGAAGGCGAGATTGTTGATGGTGTTTATCAGATATTTCATGAATTTATTGGTGAGTATCAGCTTCATGTTTCTCATAAGTATTCAAGGCGTATGTTCATAACATTAATTGTTTTTATATCAAGACTGAAGTATGGCAAACACCCATATATTGAAAAAGATTTTTTATTTGAAGAAATGAAATATTTAGATTCTTATATATTAGCAGAAGAACTTTTAAAACGTATTTGTAGTCAGTTTCAAATCGTTTATGAAAGTCAAGATGTTGATTATATAAATAAACAATTGATGGCTTTAAAAATAAAGATAAAAGAAGTTCCAGTCAATCCAATATATTTAAGTTCCATTCAAGAACTTATCAATCAATTGAGTGAAATCTTAAAAGTGAATCTTAATCAAGACCAGAAGCTGCTCAAAAGTCTCTTGTTTCATTTTACACCTATGATCTATAGATTGCGTATGAATGCCAATATTAAGAATCCTTTACTACATGAAATCCAGACACAGTATTCTATATTGTTTTCAATTATCGCACATAGTGTCTATAAAATTGAATCTCAATATCAGGTCATTTTAACGGAAGATGAAATTGCTTTTTTGACAGTTTATTTCCAAGTTGCTTTAGAAAGAAATAAAGGTGGTAAAAAAATATTAATAGTGTGTTTAAGTGGGATTGGAACATCAGAATTAATCTTTCATAAAATTCAAAAAGCGATTCCTGCTCAAGATACTCTTGAAATTACAACATACCATGCCTTAAAGAAGCGTGATTTAAGGAAAATAGATTTGATTATTTCAACAATTGATTTAGATATTGAAGATATTCCTATCATTAAAGTGAGTGCATTGATATCCAATTCAGATTTAAAAAAGATCACAGAGAAATATGCAAATTTCTTTTATAAAGATGACTATGAAAGAGAAATTGAGCACTTTCAATATTTAAAACAATATATTGAAGAGAAAATGATTTTTTGGGATATGGAATTCAAGAATAAAGATGAGTGTTTAAAGTTTGTGATGGAAAAGTTATATTCAGCTGGATATGTGAAAGAGGGATTTGAAAAATCTATTTTAGAACGTGAAAAAATAGGGACGACTGCATTGGATTCAGGAGTTGCCATTCCTCATGCATCGATTGAATATACACGAGAAACAAAAATAGTTATTGTTAATTTAAAACATAAGATATTATGGAATGATAAAAAGATTGATGTTGTGGCTTTAATCAATATCAATCAAAAAGATAAAGCAAATGTAAGAAATCTTTTAGGAGAACTTTATCAATTCATTCGAGAAAGAAAAGATGTTGAAAAATATTTTAAAATGAACACAAAAGATGAATTTATAAAAAGTATTAATCAATAAGGAGGAGGATTAGAAAATGAAAATTGTTGCTGTGACATCATGCCCATCTGGAGTAGCACATACTTACTTGGCTGCTGAAAGTTTGGAAGTTGCTGCTAAAGAAAAGGGGATAGAGATTGCTGTTGAAACACAAGGGTCTATTGGGATTGAAAATGAATTAGATAAGAATGCTATTTTAGAAGCAGATGCTGTGATTTTAACAAATAATATTGGTATTAAAAATGAAGAAAGATTTAAAGGAAAGCCTGTGGTTCGAGTCAGTGCAGGTGATTGTATTAACAAAGCAGGTGCAATTATGGCTAAGTTAAAAGAAAAGTTTGGGTAGGATTGATCAATGAAAGTGAAACTCTCGCCATCATTGATGTGCATAGACCTGTTAAATATAGAAAATGAGATTAAGATTTTAAATATGAAAGCTAATGAATACCATGTTGATATTATTGACTGGCATTATTGTAAAAATATGTCTTTGGCACCATGCTTTATGGAGCAGATTTCAAAGATAACAGATATTCCTATGGATGCTCATTTATATGTAGATAATATTGATATGGATTTGATTGAACTGTGTTGTCAAAGTGGAGCAAAAATATTAACTATGCCTCCAGAAATTATTGAAAAGCAGGTTTATCGTATGAAGCGCTATTTAGATTCTCAGAATGTCCAATTTGGTGTTTTTATCAATCCAGCAGTTTCTTTAGAAATCATTAAACCATATGCACATATTATTGATCGTTTATTGATAATGAGCGTAGATCCAGGATTTGCTGGTCAGCCATTTGTAGAAGCAACATTAAAAAAAATAGCTGAAGCTAAGCAATATAGAGAAGAAAATCATTATCATTATAGTATTGCAGTTGATGGCTGCTGTAATGAAAATTATTATAAACAATTGTATGAAGCGGGTGTAGATGTTTTTATTGTGGGAACAAGTGGTTTGTTTGGCAAAAATACTGATACCAAAAAAGCTTTAGATATTGCAGTGTCAAATATAGAACTAGCAACACGTTAGTGTGAGAAATGGGGAATAATTATGTCTTGTATCATGAATGAAGAACTTGTTAATTTACATATGAAAGCAAAAACAAAGGAAGAGGCTATTAAGGAACTGGCTAGAAATGTTGAATCAGCTAAGCGAATAGAGAATTATGAGGAGTATGTAGTGAGTGTATTTGAAAGAGAAAATATGACATCTACTGGAATTGGGTTTAAAATTGCGATTCCACATGGAAAAAGCTCAACAGTTAAATCTTCAACAGTCGCCTTTGGAAGATTAGAAGAAGATATTGCTTGGGAAAGTTTAGATGGTGATGACGTCCGCTTTGTATTCTTATTGGCAATTCCAGAGTCTTGTCAAGGTGATGAACATTTGCGAATCATTGCCCAATTATCAAGAAAATTAATTCATGAAGAATTTCGTCAGAAGTTAGCAACTGCAAAAGATCCTAAAGATGTTGTGACTTTATTAGAAGATCAAATATAAGGAGAATTATCATGGAAGAAATAATGAAAATATTAAGGGAAACAAAAAAACATGTCATGACTGGAATTTCATATATGATTCCATTTGTGGTTACAGGTGGTGTCGTTTTGGCGGTTTGTGTTTTGATTGGAGGAGAACATGCTGTTCCAACAGAAGGTGCATTGGGAAAGATTGCTACTATTGGATCAGCAGGATTAGGTTTAATGGTTCCTATTCTGTCAGGTTTTATTGCCTATTCTATTTGTGATCGTGCTGGGTTAGCGCCAGGAATTATTGGAGGTTTTATTGCGAATAATATTGGGGCTGGGTTTATTGGTGGAATCATTTCAGGTCTTTTGGCAGGGATTGTTGTCAGTTATTTAAAAAAGATTAAGGTGCCTAGTTCATTAAGATCAGTCATGCCAATCTTTGTCATACCATTGGTAGGAGGGTTAATTGTCTCATCAATAATGTTGTTTATTGTTGGTGAACCAATTGCAGCTTTAATGACATTCTTAACAGATCTCTTAGAAGGCATGAGTACTGGAAATGCCATCTTCTTAGCACTTATTCTTGGAATGATGAATTGTACTGATATGGGTGGTCCAATTGGAAAGGTTTCTTATGGATTTGGAACAGCCATGTTATCTAATATCAATCCAGCAACTGGTTTGCCTAATGAATCATCATTGTTAATTATGGCAGCTGTAGGAGTTTCTTGTGCAATTCCACCTCTTGCCTGTGGATTGTCTACTTTACTCTTTAAGAATAAATTTAATACAGAAGAAAAAGAAGCTGGGAAGGCAGCTTTAATTATGGGCTGTGTTTCTATTTCAGAAGGTGCAATTCCTTTTGCTGCAACCGATCCACTCCGTGTCATACCTTCTTGTATGGTAGGTGGCGGATTAGGAGCAGTGATTGCAATGATGTTTGGTGCGGGTAATCCAGCTCCTTGGGGAGGATTTATTGTTGCTCCGATTGTAACCAATCCATTGGTTTATGTTTTGGCTATTTGTATAGGGGCAATTGTTGGTGCGATCCTGATGGGTATTCTCAAGAAGGAAACGAAAGAACAAGTTCAAAGAGAAGATAATGACATTGAGTTAGATATTGAAATTCTTTAAACCGTATATAGGATAATAAAAAGTGAATGGGAGTCAAACTCTCATTTCTTTTATGTTATTATTAATCTTTATTGTTTTATATTGAAATAAGTCTTGAAATCTCTTTAAAAAGAATTATAATAAAGATAAATCAATAATAAATAATAATAAACGATAAGAAAGGAGAATATATGTTTGCTCAAGAAAGACAAGAAAGTATTGTAAGCCAAGTGAATATAGAAGGCAGTGTGAGAGTCAAGGATTTAAGTGTCAAGTTTGCAGTGACAGAAGACTGTATTCGAAAAGATTTAGCTATATTAGAGAAAAGAGGTTTATTAAAAAAAGCGTATGGAGGAGCAGTTAGTGTTCGCCAAAATCCTCATATGTATAATAGTGAAGAACGTAAAAATACACCTAATCATGAAAGAGTTCTGATTGCTCAAAAAGCCATGACACTTATTCATGAGCGGGATACCATTTTTTTAGATGTTTCACTTGCAAGTGTTGAAATTGCAAAATTATTAAGTGAATCTTCATTACAGATGACAGTCATGACAAATATGATAGATGTCTTAAATATTCTCAGTCATAGTTCTCATATTTCCATTGTTTTCATTGGTGGTCAGTTAAATCAGGAATGCGATGGGTTTTGGGGTTCTCTTTCTGTTCAAATGATTCAATTATTTAAAATCGATAAAGCTTTTTTAGGTGTTGTTGGTGTGAATACATTAACAGGACAATTATCAACTTATCATGTGGATGATGGTTTTATGAAAAAAACACTTATTCAACAAAGTCAAATGAGTTATTTATTATGTGAAGAAAGAAAGTTTAAAGAAGATGGCAGCTTTGTGTTTGCCTCTTTGAATGATGTGAGTGGTCTCTTGACTTCTAAAGAACTTCATACAAACATCAAAGAAGATTTAGAAGATTATGGTTTAGTTATCATATAGGAGGAAGTTATGGAAGGGTTATATCAAACAAATCGTGTGAAAACTTTAAAAGAAAAGATGGTGAATGAGCCACGCTATGTTTCTATTGAACAAGCAAGAATTATTACACGTGTTTATCAGCAAAATGAAGATTTGTCGATTCCTATGAAAAGAGCTCTCTCTTTAAAAGCGGCGTTAGAAGAATTAGAAATAGGTGTAGAAAAAGAAGAACTGATTGTTGGGAATAGAACAAAAGGTGTTCGTTATGGTGTTGTTTTTCCTGAAAGTGGCTGTTCATGGGTTTATAACGAAATCGAAAATTTACCTTATCGTCCACAAGATCAGTTTCTTGTAAAAGAAGCAGATATTCAAGAATTTAAAGAAGTGATTTATCCATATTGGAAAGGTCATTCTATGGAAGATGTTATTCGTCATCAGTATGGTCAAGAGATTGATGCTATGGCTAAGGTTGTGAAAATTAATCAAAAAGATCATGCGCAAGGACATATTTGTCCAGATTCCAAGCTCTGGTTAGAATTAGGACCACAAGGCTTAATCAAAAAGGCCCAAGAGAAATTAAAGACATGCTCCAAAGAGCACAAGGAATTCTATGAATGTACAATTTTAGTTTTACAGGGAGCATGTACATTTATGCGAAGGTATCATGATTATATAAAAGAGATGCTTCCTCATGTTGAATCACAATATCAAGCAACACTACAAACAGTTGCAGATAATTGTTTGCATTTATCAAAGCGTGCACCTGAATCATTTCATGAAGCTTTACAGTCTTTATGGTTTCTCTTTGTCATTCTACACATGGAATCAAATGCTTCATCATTTTCACCAGGGAGAATAGATCAATACCTCTATCCATTTTATCAAAAGGATAAAAATGCTGGAATTATTGATGATCAATATGCATTAGAATTATTAGAATGTTTATGGTTAAAGTTTAATGAAATTGTCTATTTAAGAAATCAACATAGTGCGAAATACTTTGCTGGATTTCCTATTGGCTTTAATATTGCGATTGGTGGATTAGATGAAAATGGTCAAGACACATATAATGAAATATCTTTACTTTGTTTGAAAGCGCAATATCATTTAGGATTACCCCAACCAAACTTATCAGTTCGTTTGAATAAACATTCATCACATGAATTGATGCAAGAAGCAATCAAGGTTGTTGCAAAAGGCAGTGGTATGCCTCAATTTTTTAATGATGAAGCTATTGTGCAAACAATGATTGATGATTTAAACATTGAACCTCAAGATGCTTTGAATTATGCAATTGTTGGTTGTGTTGAATTGACAACTCATGGAAATAATTTAGGATGGTCAGATGCCGCCATGTTTAATTTGAATAAAGCTTTAGAATTAACCCTAAATCATGGAAAATGTTTATTGACTGGGAATCAGATAGGATTGGATTTAGGAAGTCTTGAAACTTATCAAACATTTCAGGATTTAGAAAATGCATTTCAAAAACAAGTTGATTATTTTATTGAAGAAATGATGAAGGCTGAAGTTATTGTTGAAAAAGTTCATCAAGAATGCTTACCATCTGCATTCTTATCAACTGTGATTGATGACTGTTTAGAAAAAGGCCTGGATGTCACTCGTGGTGGTGCGAAATATAATTTATCAGGTATTCAAATGATTCAGGTTGCGAATTTAGCTGATTCCTTGGCTGCTATTCAAAAATTAGTTTATGAAGAAGAGATGATTTCAAAGCATGAATTGCTTGTTTCTTTGCAAGATGATTTTAAGGGTCATGACATTACACAGGCAATGTTATTAAATAAGGCGCCTAAATATGGTAATGATATTGAATGGGTTGATCATCTTGGTGCCAAGTGGGCTGAATATTTTAGAGAGAGAATGAAAGAATTTACAAATTATCGTGGGGGTCCATATCATACAGGTATGTATACAGTTTCTGCACATGTTCCAATGGGAGAGAATGTTGGAGCATCTCCAGATGGTCGCAATGCTTTGACACCGCTTGCTGATGGTGGAATGTCACCAGTCTATGGTCGTGATTTATCAGGGCCAACAGCTGTTTTAAAATCTGTCTCACGCATGAAGAACACTCTGACAACAAATGGTGGACTTTTAAATATGAAATTCTTACCTGAGTTCTTCAAAACAGAAATAGGAATGCGTAAGTTTGAGAATTTCTTACGTGCCTTTGTGGATTTGGAAATTCCTCATATTCAATTTAATGTCGTAAGAAGAGAAGATTTATTAGATGCGAAAGTTCATCCAGAACGTCATAAGTCATTAACAATTCGTGTGGCAGGCTATACAGCTTACTTTGTAGAATTAGCTGGTAAACTGCAAGATGAAATTATTGAGAGAACAGCTTATGAAGATATCTAAAGCACTTGTTTTTGATATCAAAAGATTTGCAGTTCATGATGGTCATGGCATTCGGACAACAGTTTTCTTTAAGGGCTGCCCCTTGAGATGTGTGTGGTGTCAAAATCCTGAAGGATTATCTTCAAAACGCAACCCCATTTATTTTGAAAAGAGTTGTATTCATTGTCGTCGTTGTGAGCAATATGCAAATGATGGTCAAATGACTTATCAAAATGATCGTCCTTATTTCAATAAGGAGTGTGAAAATTTTGATAATCTTGTAAAGTATTGTCCCACTGGAGCCATTCGTTATGATAGTGAATTGTATGATATTGAAGAATTAATGATAAAAATAAAACAGGATGAAGTTTTCTTTCGTGAAGAAGGCGGTGTAACCTTTTCTGGTGGTGAACCCTTTATGCAAGGTGATTTCTTGATTGAAATCTTAAAACGTTGTCATGAAGAGGGGATTCATACAGCAATTGAAACATCATTGCATGTTTCATTAGATTTGATGAAACAAGCTTTACCTTATTTAGATTTAATCTACGTTGATTTAAAAATATATGATCATCAAAAACATCAACAATATACAGGTGTCTCTTCACATCTGATTAAAAACAATATAAAATATATATTAGAAAGTCAACATAGAGATAAGGTTATTATCAGAACACCATTGATTCCATCAATGAGTGCAACTGATGACAATATAACAGCGATATCTGAATTCTTAGTGAATATTTATCCAGAAGTCAAGTATGAATTATTGAATTATAATCCATTAGCTTCATCTAAGTATTCACTTGTAGGTTTAGAATATGGCTTGTCAACAGACTTAAAAATGTTTAATCAAGAACAAATGCAGCATTTTTATGATTTGATTTATCAGACAGGTATAAAAAATTTAATCATCGAATAGGAGAAAAGAGAAATGGAATTTATTATTGATACAGTTGATTTAGAAGAAATTAAGGATGCAGTAGAACATATGCCAATTGTGGGAGTAACAAGTAATCCCTCAATTGTCAAAAGAACAAGCCCAGCAAAGTTCTTTGATCATATGAGAGAGATTAGAAATATCATCGGAAAAGAGAGAAGTTTACACGTACAAGTGATTTCTAAGGATTGTGAGACAATTGTCAAAGAAGCTCATCGTATTTTAGAAGAAATTGATAATCAGGTTTATATCAAGGTTCCAGTTTCATATGAAGGAGTCAAAGCCATCAAGATTTTAAAGTCAGAAGGCATCAATGTCACAGCGACAGCAGTCTATGATTTGATGCAGGCTTATATGGCACTAGCAGCAGGAGCGGATTATATTGCGCCTTATGTGAATCGTATAGGGAACTTAGGAAGTGATCCAATGGAACTGATCAATGAATTATCAAATCGTATTGCAATGGATGGATATGACTGTAAGATTATTGCAGCCAGTTTCAAAGGCGTACAACAGGTTAGAGATTCATTCAATTATGGGGCACAGGCCATTACAGCACCAGTAGAGGTGTTAAAAGCGATATTCAAGAATCCAAACATTGAAAAAGCAGTAGATGATTTCAATAGTGACTGGTATGCAATGTATGGAGAAGGAACAGGCATTTGTGATTTATAAGAAGGGAAATACCTTCTTTTTTTCTTTTTTTGAAAAACACTTGACTTAGAGTTAACTCCAAGTGGTAAGATACGGATGAAAAAAGAGGGAGGAATGAAGATGAATGAATTTTATGAAGATTTAATGTGTCCAGTTGTTTATCGTTGGGTGAAAAATCATGAAGGAGTCAAAATATGTCATAACAAATGTTGTACACTTTGGATAGATAATGGAGATATTTATGGTGTTATTGAGTTTCATGATGAGAATATTGTTGAGTTAACTGTGAAAGATACGAAGAGTCATGAAAATATATTTTATTTACATTTTCAAATGCATGATATGAATTCAAGTCTACAACAGTTCAATACTTTCTTTCATTATTTAACAACGCCTTCATCTGAGCACCATGACATGAATGTGCATCAAACAGATATTAAGAAGATTTTATTAAGTTGCAGTGGAGGGTTAACGACATCTTATTTTGCATATTCTATTCAAGAGATGATGAATCATAGGGATTTAGGAATACAGGTAGATGCGGTTGGTTATAGTGATATTGATAATGTTGCTAATGAGTATGATATAATTTTACTTGCGCCACAAATTGCTTATATGTTACCTGAATATAGAGAAAAGTATGGAAATAAGGTTATGACAATTGAAACTGTAGATTTTGCAACAAGTGATTTTGAAGGAATTATCCAAAAAGCATTAAATTCATAATAAAGAGCAATTATGCTTCTTTTTTTATTGAATTGTCAAAAAATGAAAAAAAATGGCGTAGAAATGTTAAGTTTATGTTAAGTTTATTTACATTGTGTTAATGAAATGTTAATCTTTTGTTGTAAATCATAGGGAGGAAAGAGATGGAATTATCTAATATATTTGCATTGCTTGGCGGTTTAGCTTTATTCTTATATGGGATGACTATGATGTCCAATGGATTAGAACTTGCTGCTGGTAATAAAATGAAAACAATCCTGGAAAAATTAATAACAAATCGTTTCTTAGGTGTTGGAGTGGGTGCATTGATCACTGCACTCATTCAATCTTCATCAGCAACGACTGTGATGACAGTTGGGTTTGTCAATGCTGGATTAATGAAACTAGAAAATGCTGTTTGGGTTATTATGGGAGCAAACATTGGAACAACAATTACGGGACAATTAATTGCATTAGATATTACTGCATTAGCTCCAGTTATTGCATTTATAGGTGTTGCGTTAATTGCATTTTTCAAGAGTAAACGATTGGATGCAATTGGTACAATTGCAGCGGGGCTAGGTATCTTATTTATGGGGATGGAAATGATGTCAGGTGCAATGGTACCATTACGTAGTTCACCTGAATTTGTAAGTATTGTTTCTAATTTTGAAAATCCTTTAATAGGTATTGCTGTAGGTGCATTATTCACTGCTATTATTCAGAGTTCATCGGCTTCAGTTGGTATTTTACAAGCATTAGCCATGAGTGGTGTTATTACTTTACCTTCTGCAATATATGTTTTATTTGGACAAAATATTGGGACATGTATTACTGCTGTATTGGCTTCTATTGGAACAGGGCGAAATGCAAAGAGAACAACTATTTTGCACTTATCCTTTAATATTATAGGAACAATTATATTTGTTATTATTAGTATGTTAACTCCATTTGCACAATGGATGCAGGCACTAACACCAACAAATATTCCTGCTCAAATAGCTAATGTACATACAGTTTTCAACGTTGCAACAACAATATTATTATTACCATTTGGTAAACAGCTTGTTCAATTAGCATATAAGATTCTTCCTGAAAAGGAAGGTCATGAAGATCGTATGGATGTAAAATTCTTGGATTTTTCTATTTTTACAAATGATTATCATATTGGGACAAGTGCAATTGCGAATACGCAATTATTTAATGAAACACAGAATATGTTAGATGTAGCTATTGATAATGTGAGAAGGTCTTTTGAATTAATGATTAGCTATAAAGATGAAAAATATGAAAAACTGCAAAAAAGTGAAGAGTATATAAATTATTTAAATAAACAGATTGTTGATTTTACAACAAATGCGATTTCAAATGAATTTCCAATAGAAGGTTCACAAACAATTGGTTTGTTCCTTAAGGTTTCAGCTGACTTAGAGAGAATTGGTGATCATGCTGTGAACATTGCTGCTAGAGCAAAGTTGCTTCATGATGAAAATAGACGTTTTTCTGATACGGCTTTAGACGAAATTGGTATTATGAGCAGTTTGTGTACAAATATTTTAGATGAATTAAAGATCATGAATTATGATGAATTTAAAGATCTTGTAGATAAAGTAGATATCATAGAAGAGAATATTGATAAAACGAATTATCAGTTTGGTATTAATCAATTGATTCGTTTAAAAAATAAACAATGTACAACAGAAAATAGTGTTGTTTATACAAAAACATTAACTGATTTTGAAAGAATTGGTGACCATGGTTTGAATATTGCACAAAGTTTTTATAAAATTAGAAAAGCTGTTGCAGCTATGAAAATGGTGAAACCAGAAATGATTGAAGAATAATTGAATATTTTGTTGAATATGTGGTGGAGTCTGGCATAAAGTATATTACTTTATTTATTCAACAAATGTGTATTTTTGATTGCGAAAATAAGAGACAGATTCCATCCTTTTAAGGAGAAATCTGTCTTTTATTTTGGTAATCAAAAGGGAGGAAGAAAAATGGAATTATCAAATGTATTTGCGTTAGCAGGGGGATTAGCATTATTCCTTTATGGAATGACAATGATGTCTAACGGATTAGAATTGGCCGCTGGGAATAAGTTGAAGGCTATACTAGAGAAGTTAACTACAAATCGCTTTTTGGGTGTTGCAGTAGGAGCTTTAATTACGGCTATTATTCAATCATCTTCTGCAACAACTGTTATGGTTGTTGGTTTTGTCAATGCAGGACTTATGAGTTTACAGAATGCTGTTTGGGTCATTATGGGAGCCAATATTGGAACAACGATTACTGGTCAATTAATTGCATTAGATATTACTGCATTAGCACCAGTTATTGCATTTATAGGTGTAGCATTAATTGTTTTCTTTAAAAGTAAGAAATTAGATGCTTTTGGAACAATTGCAGCTGGATTAGGAATTTTATTTATAGGAATGAATATGATGTCAACTGCTATGGAACCATTGAGAAGCTCACCAGAGTTTATTCATATTGTTTCTAATTTTGAGAATCCTCTCATTGGTGTGGCTGTCGGAGCAATCTTTACTGCTATCATTCAAAGTTCGTCAGCATCTGTTGGAATTTTACAAGCCTTAGCGATGAGTGGAGTTGTTACATTACCAACAGCTATCTATGTATTGTTTGGTCAAAATATTGGAACTTGTATTACAGCTGTACTTGCATCTATTGGAACAAGTAGGAATGCGAAGCGTACTACAGTTATACATTTATCTTTTAATATGATTGGAACTGCAATTTTTGTGCTTATATGTATGACAACTGATTTTGCATATTTTATGCAATCTTTAACACCAACGAATGTAGCTGCCCAAATCGCTAATGTTCATACTGTGTTTAATATTGTCACAACAATTATATTATTACCATTTGGTAAAAAGTTAGTTGATTTTACATTTATAATTCTTCCTAAGAAGAAAGATAAAGAAGCTCAAATGACATTAAAGCATCTAGATTTCTCTATTTTTACAAATGATTATCATATTGGAACGAGTGCTATAGCCAATACTCAGTTATTTAATGAAAGTCAGAATATGTTAGATGTCGCAATTGAAAATGTTAGAAAATCGTTTGAGTTAATAATAAGTTATAAAGAAGAAAAATATGAACAACTTCTAAGAAATGAAGAATATATTGACTATCTCAATAGAGAAATTGTTGATTTTACAACTTCTGCTATTTCTAATGAACTTCCTCTAGAGGGTTCACAAGCTATTGCTTTGTTTGTGAAAGTATCAGCAGATATAGAAAGAATCGGAGATCACGCTATAAATATAGCCAAGAGAGCAAGATTACTGCATGAAGAAGATAAACATTTTTCTGATGAGGCTGTAGAAGAAATAGGAATGATGAGTAATCTTTGTACCAATATTCTAGATGAACTCAAAATCATTAATTATGATGAGTTTAAAAATATTGTAGATAAGGTTGATGTCATAGAAGAACATATTGATAAAACGCATCATCAATTTAGTGTAAATCAGTTATTAAGACTTAAAGAAAAGAAGTGTACGACAGAAAATAGTGTCATTTATACGAAAATACTAACTGATTTTGAACGTATAGGAGATCATGGACTTAACATTGCTGAAAGTTTTTATAAAATTAGAAAAGCTGTTGCAGCCATGAAATTAATCAAGGAAGAAGTTGAAAAGAATTCATAAAATAAATCTTAGTGAATACATCTAGAAAAAGGATTGATAGTGTATATAAAAAGTGGTAAAGTGAATATGTTGAATATGTGGTGGAGTCTGTCATAAAGCAATTGCTTTATTTATTCAACATGATTTTATGTGTATCATTCAAGTTTTACTTATATGAGTAAAACTTTATAATACCATAATGATGACAAGACAGATTCACGCTTTTTAGAATCTGTTTTTTTATTTTAAAGAAAGCCTGGTGATCGATTTTAAATATGAAATTAATTTTAAGGAAAGTCAATCAGTATGTTAAACATTCATCTCCTCCACGATTGATTGCATTTGGATTTGCAAGTGTTATTTTAGTAGGAGCTATTCTATTAATGTTGCCAGTTTCTGTCCGTGATGATCAGACTGTTTCATTCATAGATGCGTTGTTTACATCAACAAGTGCTGTATGTGTGACAGGATTAATTGCTATTGATACAGCAGAACATTTTACTGTTTTTGGAAGAACAGTTGTTGCTTTATTAATCCAAATTGGCGGTTTAGGTGTAACTTGTGTTGGGGTAACAATTATTTTAGCGGCTGGTAAACGTGTTGGATTTAAGGTTAGAAAACTGATTAAAGAATCATGGAATATTGGGGGTTATGGCGGTTTAGTTAAATTGGTGAAGTATGTCTTGAAAATAACATTATTATTTGAGCTTGTTGGGGCAATCTTAAGTTTTATTGTTTTTGTTCAAGATTATCCTCCATTAGATGCTTTAGGTATTAGTTTGTTTCATTCTGTAGCAGCATTTAATAATTCAGGTTTTGATATTTTGGGAGGACTTACAAATCTTATTCCTTATCAAAATGATATTTTATTAAATTTAGTTACAAGTGGATTAATTATTTTTGGAGGAATTGGTTTTTTAGTTATTATTGATGTCAAAAATAAAAAGTCTTTTAAAAAATTAACATTTCATTCTAAGGCAGTTATATCAGTCAGTATTGCGCTTATTGTGATTGGTACATTATTAATTAAGCTGACTGAAAATGTAACATGGTTAGGAGCTTTTTTCCAAAGTGTTTCAGCTAGAACTGCAGGGTTTTCAACATATAATTTAGGGAACTTTACAAATGCTGGGTTATTTGTGTTAGTCATCTTAATGTTTATAGGTGCTTCACCTGGTTCTACAGGTGGTGGTATTAAAACAAGTACATTATTTGTTATTGGTAATGTTATGAAGAGCATTATGACTCACCAGCATTGTGTTTCATTTAAACGTAGAATATCAGAAGGTATTATTATGCAAGCCTTTGTTGTCGCAATTTTATCTTTATGTGTTGTCATTATCAGTACATTTTTATTGTGTATTGTAGAGCCTAGATTTACTTTTATGCAATTGTTATTTGAAAGTACATCAGCATTTGGAACAGTTGGGTTATCTACTGGTATTACATCACATTTAAGTGTTTTAGGAAAAATTATTATTATCTTAACAATGTATATTGGTCGTATTGGAGCAATGACTATTGTTACTTTGGGTGTTTATAAGGAACCAAAAACAGCTGTATATTCAGCAGAAGATATTATGATAGGATAGGTAATTATATGACAAATGAAAAGAGTTATGCAATTATAGGTTTAGGTAGATTTGGTATGCCTTTGGCTAAAAAGTTAGCAGAGGCAGGAAAAGAAGTTATTGGTATTGATAGAGATGAGGATAGAGTGAAGGAGTTAAGAGAATATACTGAGTATGCTTTTGTTTCACAGACACTTACAAAGGATGTTCTTGAAGAAGTGGGAGTTCAAAATTGTGATGTTGTTATTGTGTGTATTGGTGAAAGAATTGAAGTCAGTATCTTAACAACTTTAAATGTTATTAATCTTGGTGTTTCAAAAGTCATTGCAAAAGCAACAAATGCTGATCAAGGAGAAGTTTTAGAAAAACTTGGGGCACAAGTTGTTTATCCTGAAAGAGATATGGCTTTAAGGCTTGCAAAGAAAATTTTAAGAGAGAATCTTGTTGATTATATTTCTATTGGTAAGGATATTGAGATTATAGAGTTTGAAATTTCAAAGCAAATGATTGGTAAATCTATTATTGGAATGAGAGTTAGAGAAAACTTTGGTTTAAATATTATTGCTATTCATCATGATGGAATAACTGATACAGATATAGATCCACATTATCTATTAAAAGCAGGGGATACAATAGCTGTTATTGGAAAAGAGAATAAAGTTGCTCAGTTTGTGGATAGCTATTCCTAAAATATGAAGAAATATTAAATATTTTTTTGCTAGAAAATAAGGTTTAACGATAATCGTTAAATCTTTTTTATTTGCTTATTGCATATATCTGTCATACGAAGTATAATGTACTTATAAAAGTTGAAAAAAGTGTAAATAAAAAAAG
>ERZ773248.370-NODE-370-length-61571-cov-8.283373_pt1 | contig 61571 bp, 69 predicted proteins | sample MGYA00580518_ERZ773248 | MGnify/ENA primary metagenome ERZ773248 (study PRJEB29015, sample SAMEA2737762) | human gut metagenome | biome: human gut; feature: human-associated habitat; material: faeces | place: China | collected 2012 ...
CCACAAAAGCGTTTTCCGTAAAAGTATAGTGCTGAGAAGATACTCCAAATGTCACCTTCTCCGGCAGTTTTGTAATATACCGATCCTCCAGTAGCTCCATTTGCTGTATCACTTGACGGGCATAACCGAGAAATTCAGCACCATCTTTTGTCAGAGAAATTCCGGTCCTGCTACGAAGAAAGATGGTGATTCCGGCTTCTGTTTCCGTTTCTTTGATGGAATTGGAGAGACTTGGCTGTGATATAAAAAGTAGTTCCGCAGCTTCGGTAATTGAACCGACTTCTGCTACCTTCAAAATATATTTTAATTGTTGAACCGTCATTTCTTCATCCTTTTTATTCTTACAAATTCCGATTTCATGCTCTCTTCCACTTTATATGTCTGTTATTTGAAATATTCAATTACGAATTTTATTGGAACTAGGAAACGGTGCAATTCAGCTTTTTGCAGATTTTCTCAATCGTCTCCTTTGTTATCTATGAGCATCTTTTATAATCTATTATAACTTACGCCCATAAACTACCTCCATATTTTTTCACTCAGATACATTTTGATTATATCACGATTTCATTAGGTTTAATATCTGTGTTTTTGATATCTTCTGTAAAATGGAAAATCATCGTTGCTAATTACTTGTTGTATCGGCGGCCTATACAGCATACGCCGGATTATCACTAATAACGAAATCCATCTCAGTATTATTAATCCCCACATACCAATCATAATCATTTTCTAATTTTTTCATAGTTTCTAAAACCGGCTTTATACCTAAAATTTGATGTAACTGAGTATTTTTCCCTTTAGAACAATTAACCTCTATTGTTTTTTCTTTCTATGCTTATAGCATTTAAGTCACATTTTATCTAAAATTTCATCCACATATTTGTCTATATCCTCGGGAGCACCCTGCTTGAGTATCCCGCATTTCGGACAACTGAGTATGGTCATCAATTTACGTTCCTTATTCAGAAATTTAGATTGAAATGTCCAAAGTGTAATGCTATCCCATACCTGCCTGGGAGTTACTTTTCCAGCAAATTCTTTACCCATAATCATTGCATGGTTCCAATCGAACCGGCACAAGCTATAGGTACCGTTGGAATTAATGCACATCTAATAGAACACATAGGGACAGACCATCACTTCTCGGGATTTTCCACCCAATAAGGTTACTGATTCATCCACATCGCCCCCCATTTCCTGGTATTTGGGCCAGTATTCAATAGTATGTTCCACGGAAATACCGTCTGCAATGTTGCCAAAGGTATTATAGAATTGTTCTTCTTGCTCCTGAGTTAAATTGTCGCCACAGATTTTAATGTTTACTTCACATTGATTACGATGGGCGTAGAAAAAGGAAATGTTTTCTACATATTTCTCGTAATCCAAATTTATGCCGGAGAACTCTTTATACTGCTGGGCATTCATACCCTCTACTGAGATATTGATGCGATCAAGTCCAGCATTGATGATTTCCAGACTTTGCTCATTATATAACCGATATCCTGCGTCTGTGTATGCCGCAGGGGGTAGGAGACCGATTTTATCATAGTATTGCAATGTACGAACACTGGTTCCCGTCAAATTGGCCAATTCTTTTACAGTCATCATAGCTGGCACCTCCCTCGCAGTGAATCTATCGTAAACTATAACGTTACGTAATAGTCAAGTCCTATAGCAGAATATGATAACAGATTTTTTATGAGACCAAGAAATCAATACGCACTCCACTTACCAGCATACTTGCATCTATGGCAATACCACACAGAAAAAAAGTGCCAGATACCGCCAAGTGTGATATAATTCATTAGGAAAATATCAGATTCAGAGCAGACAAAAAGATCAGTTCTGAATAAATAGGAACTGCTCTGAATGTGATTCTTCATAATTGTACCAATTCGCGGACGTTTAGTCGATAGGTATATGGGGATAGTATTCTTCCCTTTTAGTGAAAATGCTGAAGACCTGATTATAAATTAAGCATATGAATTACTTTTTTAGGCTGATTGCATAAATATATCCGATAAAATGGTATGCTTTTAAGACCTTCTTGCGGAGGTCTTTGAAAAACGGTATTCAGTGGAAGAGGCTTTTTATCAGGAAGTACCATATGTCCTTCCTCCTAGTTGTTTTCAGTATCAAGCAGAATGATGTTACCCCTTTGCTCCATTGCTATTACAACAACTTCTTTTCTACTACGGGATAACTCCATCCCTTGTAGACTTTCGCCATAAACTGATGGCATGCATGTCTGTCATACTTAGAAACGTGCAACGCAAGCGCACTTCAAAAAGAGCCCGGAAACATGTTCCGGACTCTTTTGTACGATTAAAAACATTCTTCTTTTTCTTCTCTGCAATTGATGAATCTGCAGGTTCCTTTTTTATCTTCTGGGAATTCTGTGAAAATGCAGTTTTTGAATTTGCATTTTGTAAAGGTTACTCTTGTAAGCGTCACATCCTGGATAATGCAATCTATAAATACACACTTGTGAAATTCTGTTTCTTTAAACTTACTGTGCGAGAAATTGCACCGGATAAATTTTGCTCCGGTAATATAATTCTCTTTCCATGACATGCCAATGGCAACGCAATCTTCCATGCGGACCCATTCCAGACTGGAACGTTCCAGATGGATATTGCTGAGAATGCAGTAATTGAACATATCACTTTCCATATCCAGCAGCTCATAATCACTGCACATAAAATTGCACTTGATATATCCGTTAGCCAGGAACTTTGCTCCGATAACGATCCGTGTAAGCGAGAAATTGCTGTTCAACACGGATGTACAGAATAGTTTCCCACCTGTAATATGATATCCGTAGTAATTCTGATTCTGAAGGACTTTAAATTTTGCGCTCAATGTCAGGGGCATATTTTCACCTGCCTCTTCTCATGTCTCGGATACGGCTTTCTCTCATCCGTCAAATCCAGCAGATAGTCCACGCTTGTCTGGTAAAACCGGGATAGTTCGATCAATGTCTCCAGGGGCACATGGATCTTTCCTGTCTCATAATCGCTGTACGTTGTCTGGCTGCAGCCAAGATGCTTTGCCAGATCTTTTTGTTTCAAATCTTTATCTTCTCTTAAATCTCTGATACGCCTGTACACAACTTTTACACCTCGTTATTAACATAACGTAAAAGTCGACAGCATATTGAATTTTACCGGTATTTCCGGTAAAATTTTCCTTTTTCTTCCAAATATCGCTAAAAGAAACGCAAAAAACAGGTGCCACGCAGCACATGACACCTGTTCATCTTTCCTTTTAATAGCCAGTATAGCTGATGTTCATATCTACATTTCCTTTGATACCGGAAACGCTTCCTTTGGAAGAATACTGCCACATATCATATTTTCCGGAATATGTGCAGCTGGAATTGTACTGTGCCACCCAGATACAGTATCCGTTCAGTGCGGATGCATTCAGCTGGTTTGCATACCAGGACTTGCTGGCGTAAACTCCTGCTTTGTAGCCTCCATTTCTGACTGTCTGGCAAAATGCCTTTACAACTGCAGTACGGGCACTCTTGCTCAATCCGTTGGCACGTCCGCCGGATGCACTCTCTGTATCAATAAAGATCGGATATGTCACTTTATAACCGGATGCCAGAGACATGGCCATACTTGCCTCTTCTACTGCTTCTGCTTCGTTGACTGCCTGTGTAAAGAAGTACAGTCCGACTTTAATGCCTGCCTTTGTGGCACCGGAAATATTTTTCTTAAAGTACGGATCCTGAACCAGTGCTCCGCTGGAAGATCCTCTGTATCCTACACGGATGATTGCAAAATTGATACCGGAAGCCGCCACAGCACCCCAGTCGATATTTCCCTGATACTTGGATACATCGATTCCACGGTTACCAGAGCTCTGTGATAAAGCTCCGTCACCTCCGAAGGTATACATCACGCCGCCAATGACCTGATTGCCGGTTATTTTATTGTGATTTGCATCATAATAATATACTTTTCCACCATCTGTTCTCCAGCCGGTGTACTGCGGGGATGTATAGAAGGCATCCGTAGATGCATAATCCTTAAGGGTCGCCTGCTTTGTTGCATTTGCATCTGTATACAGAACATTTCCTAATTTATCTTTCAGTACAACGGAGCTGTCAGAGAAGTCTGCAACGGTTACTTTCGTCTTCACAGAGGCTTCTTTTGTGGTTTCTTTTGCATCTGTGACATATGTAATGGTGGCTGTCACTTCTGCAGAACCTTTACTTTTTGCAGTCAATGTTACAGAAGTTCCGCTGTCACCTGACAATGCAACAACTCCCGTATTGGAACTGCTCCATTTTACCTGTTTGATCAGTGCACTTTCTCCCGTGATGTGAAGTGCAACTGCCAGAGAATCAGATGCGGAACTGCCTCCGTTGTAGAGCGTCACTGTCTCCGGAAGAGTGACCGTAGCTGTTGTCGCAGCAACTGCTGCCTTGGCATTTGTATCCGTCGTCTGTTCTGCTGCCGCATAAACCGTTCTCATGGAGAAGATCTGTCTCAGTGCTGTGGTCAGGCTCTGCTCAGATGTACCCTCACCTTCGCTGGCCGGAGCTGCATCATTTTCTGTACCAGTACCGGTGGAACCACCTTCAGAAGGAGTCTCCGGTATGGCTGGTTCTGTCGGCGGTTCCGGTGTGGTTGTCCCGCCGGAATTATCACCACTGCCGTTAGCATTATCTTTGCCCGGTTCCGTCGGAGTGGTTGGCGTCGTCGGCTCCGTAGTAGTCGTTCCTGCACTCTTAGTCAGTGTAACGCTTACCATCTTACTGCTTGCGGATGCCTTGCTGAAGTTGGATACCTCCACATCTGCACGGGATACTTTGCTTGTGGATACTTTACTCTCCAACAGTGGAACGGTATCCTTCAGAGTACTTTCCTGCGGTACATCTTTTTTCGCAGTATCCTCTACCGCAGTATTGATCTGAGCTTCCGTCTTGATCTCATCTTTGACATCTACTTTTTTGTACTCGATCTTGCCTTTGACAGTTACCTGCATGGTACCCTTTTTCACTGCATAGGATCCTGCATTTTCCAAAGTAACCGTGTATTTTCCTGCTTCGATCTTATCAATATAGATGATGCCATCCTTGTCCTTATCTTCATAAGTGGAGGCTTTCGCATTTTTCTTATCAGATTTTACACTGACAGAGAACTGCTCACCGGTCACAAGCTTGGATTTCTGATCCTCAATCTTGATCTTCAGATCCTTCTCCATAGAAGTACATGCAAGAGAAAGCTTTTTCTGATCTTCTTCCACCGGCTCTTCCTCTTCTTCGATCTCCTCTTCTTCCACCGGCTCCTCTTCTGCTGCTTCCTCTTCAGGCTCAGGACCCGGATCCTCGATCACCTGGGCTTCTGCTACTTCTTTCGGAAGGCTTTCATACCCATAGATCACATAACCTCCTGCACCGATACTTCCGGCTGCAACAACTCCTGCCAGAATCAATGACAGTAGTTTCATTCCTAAAATCTTTTTCATCTCTCCATCCCCACGCTTCAGTGTGTTTGTAGATTAATCTCTTCTGAAAATATCTCTGGTGTACACCTTTTCCTGTACATCATCAAGGCACTTATCATATCTGTTTGCAATAATTGCATGGCTCATTGCTTTGAATTTTTCCAGGTCATTGACCACCACACTGCCGAAGAAGGTCTCGCCATCTTTCAGTGTCGGCTCATAGATGATCACGGTTGCGCCTTTGGCCTTGATCCGCTTCATAACTCCCTGAATAGAGCTCTGACGGAAGTTATCACTGTTGCTCTTCATGGTCAGACGATAGACACCGATGGTCACGGATTTCTCCTTATGCTCATCAAACTCATTTTCCTCATCATATCCATAGTAACCAGCCAGCTTCAATACCCGGTCTGCGATGAAATCTTTTCTGGTACGGTTGCTCTCCACGATAGCCTCTATCAGATTTTCCGGCACATTTGCATAATTTGCCAGAAGCTGCTTGGTATCCTTCGGCAGACAATAGCCGCCATAGCCGAAGCTTGGATTGTTGTAATGACTTCCGATACGCGGATCCAGACACACACCGTCAATGATCTGCTGGGTGTTAAGACCTTTGCTCTCTGCGTATGTATCAAGCTCGTTGAAGTAAGCCACACGCAGAGCCAGATAAGTATTTGCAAATAGTTTTACTGCCTCTGCCTCGGTAAATCCCATGAACAGTGTATCGATATTCTCTTTGATCGCACCTTCCTGAAGCAGTGCTGCAAACTCATGGGCTGCCTCCACCAGACGCTCATCATCCTGATCCGTTCCGACAATAATACGGGATGGATACAGGTTGTCATAAAGTGCCTTACTCTCCCGTAAAAATTCCGGGCTGAAGATAATATTGCTGCTGTTAAACTTCTTACGGACACTCTCGGTATATCCAACCGGGATCGTAGACTTGATCACCATGATGGCATCTGGATTGTATTCCATTACCAGCTTAATGACTGCTTCCACTGCGGAAGTGTCAAAATGCTGGGTGCGGCTGTCATAGTTGGTCGGTGCTGCGATCACTACGAAATCTGCTGCGCTGTAAGCCGCCTTCGCATCCATGGTTGCTGTCAGATCCAGATTCTTCTCCGCCAGATATTTTTCAATATATTCATCCTGGATCGGAGATCTCCGGTTGTTAATGAGTTCCACTTTCTCCGGCACGATATCCACTGCCAGAACTTTATGATGCTGGGACAAGAGAGTTGCAATGGATAAGCCCACATAGCCGGTACCTGCAACTGCGATTGTATAATCTTTCATTGTACGTTCTCCATTTTTCATAATTTGAAGCCAAACATATATTCCTCAATAATAAATCACACTCATATGCATGAACCAATGTAGAATATTATCATATGACTTTTATTTAAAAGTGATAAAATATATGGTTATTTTATCACTCAAGTATAGCATACTCTCAATCGTATTTCCATCATAAGTCACGCCATCCACATAAAAAATGCCCAGAAGATTTCTGGCAATATAATCACGGGCAAATGCAAGATTCTCCTGCAGATATCCTTTTAACTGCTCAAGCCACTCGCCGCCTTCTTCATAGGCTGCCCCGGCAGGTCACCAGTCCCATCGTATTGAGCTGGCTGTATCCTGCCTGACCCACCGCTTTTCGGAAACGATGACGAAGCCCCCGGCTCGGGATAAAAATGTTGGAAGTCTGCAGTCCAGCCAGATTAAAGGTCTTACTGGGAGCCGTGCAGGTGACGGAAATATCCGCATATTCTTCAGACAGACTGGCAAATATGGTATGCTTGTGTCCCTTCCACACAAAATCACTGTGGATCTCGTCACTGACTACGATCACACCATGTTTCACACAGATATCTCCGATCCGGCGCAGTTCTTCCTCCGTCCAGACACGCCCCACTGGATTGCGCGGACTGCAGCTGCAATGGCAAATACAACACCCGGCGTCTTCACCAGCCAGTTCCGCTTTACTTCCCAGTCAAAATGTTCCCGATACCAGCCACTGCCTGAAAATAATCATCCTTTGCTTCACTGTATCCGAAGATTCCATGATCCACGCAGGCATGCAGCCGCTTCAGGATCGGTTCTGCCACACGAAAATCCATGTCAGCCACCCAGAGTGGCAGCACATCTTCACGTTTTCCACGTTCCACAGCAAAATCATATTTCAGGCAACTGGTTCCACGCCGGTCAATAATCTGGTCAAAATCATATTTCATCATTCTGTCTCCTTTTTCAATGCCAACAGAAAGAAGGCGAAACGCATGGGTTTCGCCTTCTTTGCATTTCATTTTGTAATTGATCGGATACGGAAACAGCTTCTGATGTCCATCTTAGATGTAATACATATTTTCTTCGTCCTGTTCCCGCTGCATACAGTCCTGCTCAAGATCAGCCAATGTCAGATTCTGAAGTATCTGGTCCAGGCGATCATTGACACGGTCCACAATATCTTTCTGGATCGTCTCTGTCACAATGGAAGCAGTTCCTTCCCCATTGCCGGTCTCCGACTCCAGATGGTAAGAACCTTCCAGAGCTTCCACGATCTGGGAAACCGTAATCTTGTCTGCAGGATAATTCAGCAGATACCCACCCTGAGAGCCTTTGACGCTTCTGACGATCCCGGCCCTGCGAAGGCTTGCAAATACCTGTTCCAGATACTGCGGGGATATCTGGTTGCGCTCCGCAATGCTTCCCAGTGACACATGCGTATCACGGGAATGCATGGCGAGGTCGATCAGAGCGATTACTCCGTATCTGCATTTTTTGGAAAATTTCATCCTTACTGTACTGCCTTAAATGCTTCGTCCAGATCCTGGATGATATCGTCGATATTTTCCGTACCAATAGAAAGACGGATAGTATTCGGTTTGATACCCTGATCCAGAAGTTCCTCTTCTGTACACTGGCTGTGAGTTGTGGTTGCCGGGTGGATCACCAGTGACTTCACATCTGCTACGTTTGCAAGCAGGGAGAACAGCTCCAGATTGTCGATAAAATCTTTTGCTTTCTGTGCATCGCCTTTGATCTCGAAGGTGAAGATAGATCCTCCGCCATTCGGGAAATATTTCTTATAAAGAGCCTGCTGCTGCGGATCCTTGGATACGGACGGATGATGAACAGCCTCAACCTGCGGATGATTATTCAGATACTCAACTACCTTCAGTGCGTTCTGTACATGACGCTCTACACGAAGGGACAGGGTCTCCAGTCCCTGCAGGAAGATCCAGGAGTGGATCGGAGAAATAGTTGCTCCGGTATCACGCAGAAGGATTGCACGGATCTTGGTCACAAATGCAGCCGGTCCTACAGCTTTGGTAAAGCTGATGCCATGATAGCTCGGGTTCGGCTCAGTCAGTGACGGGAATTTTCCAGATGCTTCCCAGTCGAATTTACCACTGTCTACGATCACACCACCAATCGTAGTTCCATGTCCGCCGATGAATTTAGTTGCAGAATGAACAACAATATCTGCACCGTACTCGATTGGACGAACCAGATACGGAGTTGCGAAAGTGCTGTCAACAACCAGCGGGATCTTATGTGCATGAGCGATCTTGGCAATAGCCTCGATATCTACTACATCAGAGTTCGGATTTCCAAGAGTCTCGATGTAAACTGCTTTGGTATTTTCCTTGATGGCAGCCTCTACTTCATCCAGATCAAAAATATTTACAAAGGTGGTCTCTACGCCGTATGCCGGGAGAGTATGCTCCAGCAAGTTGAAGGTTCCGCCGTAAATATTTTTTGCAGATACGATATGGTCGCCGCTCTGTGCCAGATTCTCAATGGTGTAGGTAACTGCTGCTGCACCGGAAGCAACTGCCAGAGCTGCAACACCGCCTTCCAGAGCTGCAATTCTCTGCTCAAATACATCTTCTGTCGGGTTGGTCAGACGACCGTAAATGTTTCCTGCATCTGCAAGACCAAATCTTGCTGCTGCGTGATCGCAGTTACGGAATACATAAGAAGATGTCTGGTAGATCGGCACTGCGCGGGCATCCGTTACCGGATCCGGGCTTTCCTGTCCTACATGAAGCTGAAGGGTCTCAAATTTGAATTTTCTGTCTGCTCTTTTCAATTTTTCTGCCATGGGTCTGTACCTCACTTTATCGTTGTATGTGTGTTTGCGATTATCTGCAGATCACCACCTTGACGGTCACTGATCTGTCTTTATTTACTCTGCGAACAGAGGTGTGGAATAATATCTGTCTCCACTGTCCGGAAGAAGTGCTACGATGGTCTTTCCTTTATTTTCCGGTCTCTGAGCCAGCTGGATCGCTGCTTTGAGTGCTGCGCCTGAAGAAATACCTACCAGTACACCTTCATGTTTTGCAAGAAGTTTTCCACCTGCAAATGCGTCGTCATTTTCAATGGTAATGATCTCATCATATACTTTGGTATTCAGTACATCCGGAACGAATCCAGCTCCGATTCCCTGAATCTTGTGTGCTCCGCTTCTGCCCTCGGAAAGTACTGGGGATGAAGCCGGCTCCATAGCTACGATCTTCACATTCGGATTCTTGGATTTCAGATACTCGCCTACACCTGTCAGGGTTCCGCCAGTACCTACACCAGCTACAAAGATGTCTACCTGTCCATCGGTATCATTCCAGATCTCCGGTCCGGTCGTTGCTCTGTGTGCTGCCGGGTTTGCCGGATTCACGAACTGGCCCGGGATAAAGCTGTTCGGGATCTCTTTTGCAAGCTCTTCTGCTTTTGCGATTGCTCCCTTCATACCTTTGGCGCCCTCGGTCAGAACCAACTCTGCACCGTATGCTTTCAGCATGTTTCTTCTCTCAACACTCATGGTCTCCGGCATTGTCAGAATGATGCGGTAGCCTTTGGCTGCTGCGATAGATGCAAGACCGATACCAGTGTTTCCAGAAGTCGGCTCGATGATCACAGAACCTTCTTTGAGGATTCCTTTCTCCTCAGCATCCTCGATCATAGCTTTTGCTACACGATCCTTTACGCTTCCTGCCGGATTGAAGTACTCAAGCTTTACAAGAAGCTTTGCTTCCAGACCAAGCTCTTTCTCAATGTTTGTTACCTCCACCAGCGGAGTGTTTCCAATCAGTCCAAGTGTTCCTTTGTAAATATTTGCCATTTTCTTATCCTCCATAATTCCTATCCGTTTACTATGGTTTTCTTGTTGTTGATCGTATTATATTCCCTCTTTTCCTATTTGTCAAGTAGGTTTTTATGGCTTTTGCAAAGTCATGCATAAAAATAATCTGAAGTATGCGGGGGAGCTTGCTTCCCTAAGCATACCTCAGATTATTTTGGTATATGACGCGCAGCGGCATATCGAGCTTTTTAGCTGCGGAAGCAGCGGTAAGCACCGCAAGGTGCGGAAAAGCGAGATGCATGACTTTATACTTCAGGATTGCGTGAGTTGCAGAAAAGCGAGATGCATGGCTTACTCTTTCACTACAACACTTTACTTCCATTTGCAGTCAGCCGGAATTTCATATTGAGGATTTCGGCTGCCCCGCGGCACATCATCATTCTTCCAAGAAAAATATCAAAATACTCATACATGGTACAGATACTTTCATCAATCTGCAGGTTCAAAGAGATCAGTTTCTTCTCTTTGTTAATCTTCAGCTTTGCCTCTGTGACTGCATAATTTACTCTGTCATGGATATCAAAAGCAGCCCGGTCCTTATCCCTCACACGATTTCTGCGTACATCCGTCTTATCTGCAATGATCAAAGCCGCACTGACCGGATCTGTCGCTCCGCCTGTGGATTCATCATGATTACCGATGGCAGACATGATCGTAATACGGTCCTCCAGAGACAGATCTGTTCCTTCCAAAAGTTCATTTGCCAGAATGGCTCCATATTCTGCATGGCGGCTACGGTTCACTGCATTTCCAATATCATGCATAAAACCTGCAATCTTAGCAAGCTCGATGGTTTCCTCCGGGTACTCAAGTTTCTTCAGGATCAGCCCTGCCCTCTCAGCTACCACAGCACAATGAGCTTCTGAGTGATCTGTATATCCTAATACTCCAAGATTATCATTTCCTTTTTTCAAATATGCGCGTACTTCTTCGTTCTTCTTTATCTCCTGATACGTCAATCTTCTTCCTCTTTTCTACTTACTTTCTTTTTCTTAGTATGTGCCTATTTTACGTGAAGCCATCAGGCGGTGCTATCCTGCCTCCCTGAAATTCAGGTAAATTATAAGTAAAAGCCCCATAGACACAGTCTTGCATTTATGGGGCAGTCACAGTTACTTTACAAGAACCACTTCAGCCACTTTGGCATAATCAGGAATTTCACAGTCTTTGTACCTCCATATTCTCCCAATCCTGTAATGGTTACAGTTCCGTTTCCTGTCCTTATATTTTCATTTTCCGGATAATTTACCTCATAATCTACACCCTCCGTTAAAGGATTGTCCTCTTTTTGATCCAGCTTGGATGCATACAACTTTATCTCGGGTGTAATTGTCGTTCCTGTATAAAGCTGATTCGGTATCTTATCGATCACCGCCGTATCAATCCCCTTTTCATAAATGCGGAATGTCTGTCTAAGTTCACCTGCATAATTACCTTTTCCAGTAATGATGACCGTAGGTGCATTCTCTGCATCCGCTTCACGCACTTCCACATTGTTGACACAGGTAAGCGTATAATGTGTACCATTTTTCAAAATGCTGTCACCATCTTTGATGATCATATTTGGATTCACTGCTTTACCTTTATTATATTTTGCTCCTGTTACAATCGCAGTTATATCTGTGGAATCCTTCAGGTTCTTTGGTTCAATGGTAAATGCCAGTGTCTGGCTTCCCATAAAGTTACCTTTTCCGGTAATCGTTATCATTGGCGCTTTTTTCGCATCAGCCGTAGCCGCATTTACATTGTTGAGATATTTTACAGTATAATCAACACTTTCTGCCAGCTCCATACCATTCCATGACACACGAATCTCCGGTTTCAATGCTGCTCCGGTATAAACAAGTGCGGTCTTCGGATTCTTCAGGATAAGTGTTACCTCTTCTGTGTTCAGATTCTTTTTCTGAATCGTGAAATTAACAGACTTCGTTCCACCGTACTTACCCATACCTGTGAAGATCATTTTGGCCGTTCCGGCTTGCACATTGTTCTCATAAGAAAGCTTATAATCCTTTCCCTCTGTCAATGCTTCGCCATTCTTTTTTGCAGTTGCAGACGCATAGACTGTCGGCTTCGGCTCCACTGCTTCACCCGCATACTCCTGTGCCGGAATGGAATCTGTCACAAAGGAATTTACCCCCGACTCATAAATCCGGAATGTCTTTTCAAAATTGCCACTGTAATTGCCAGCTCCTTTAAAAACCACCGTTGGCGCTGTACCCGTATCAGCTTCGCTGATTTCCAGATTATTCTTATAAGTAATCGAGTAATCCATTCCGGCTTTCAAAATTCTGGTTCCATCCTTTACAGTCACTGCTGGTTTGACTGTCTTGCCTGTATATGGAGCATCTGATACCAGAACTGTCAGATTCGAATCTGTCAACGACAATTCTTTCCGTGCAATATCAAATGTCAGCACTCTGCTTCCAGTAAAGTTTCCTTTTCCTGTAACTGTGACTGTTGAAACTTTCTTGCCAACTGCAGATGCATTCACATTGTTAGCATACTTCACTGTATAATCAGTTCCTTCTGTCAGCGTCTGCCTGCCATAAAGTGCCGTCACTTCTGGTTGTAATGCACTACCTGTATAAGTCAATGAATCTTTATCCAAAGTTGTCATAATATCTGACTGATCTGCATTCAGGCTCTTCTTCTGGATTGTAAACGTCACCGTCTTGCTTCCACCGTACTGACCAAGTCCGGTGATAACGGCTTTACCTTTTCCGACTTTTACATTATTCTCATAGAAGACTGTATAGTCGGTTCCCTCCTCCAGCGTTTCGCCATTCTTCTGATCCTGTTTGGACGCATAGACTGTTACGGACGGCGTCAGCGGGGCACCTGTGTAAGTCTGCTTTTCCACGGTTGCCACCACAAAGCCAGATGCTGCGGTGTCGTAAATATGGAAGGTCACTGTGACTGTTCCGGTATAGCTGCCTTTGCCGGTGATGGTTACGGGAAGCTCTGTGCCCTTCAGGCTTTCCTCAAATGTAGTCTTTTCAAAGGAAATCTGATAATCCGTTCCTGCCTTCAGCGTTTTCTTTCCATCTGCAACGGTCACTTTCGGTGTAATCTTACTTCCGGTTTTTCCATATTTCTGGTCAGCTACTGTAACCTTTATTCCTTCCTCTTCCAGAGATTTCGGAATAATCTGGAACTCCACAGTCATGTTTTTGGTGTAATTGCCTTTGCCTTTGATCTGAATCTGGGCAGTGCCGACTTTTACGTTATTTTTGTAGGTGACGGTGTAGTCCTTATTCATGATGAGAAGGGTGCCGTGATCCATTACGACTGGCTGAGGTTTTATTGCGCTGCCGGTATAAATTTCATCTGGAATATCTCCTACTACAAATCCATCTATACTCTGTTTAACAGTAAGCGTACCTGGTTCATATATAATATCATAGTTACTGCCTGCATCTGCTCCTCGGGCTTCAATGGTATACTTACCTTCTACTGCTACGCTCCCTTGCGGATGTTCGCAAATAACTTCCGGCATTCTTATCAATTCATCCGCCTCTTTTAAGCCATTTACCTTCCAGTCAAATTTCGGAAGTGTTTCGCCTACACCCAAAAGATAACTATTAGCAGTAATTACTAATTGTGCTTTTGTAATTTCAAAGGGAGCTTCGATTCTTCCTCGATAATTTCCTATTCCACTTATACAAACCGCTGCATTCCCTGCATTAGTATTGTTTATATAGGAAACCTTATAATCTATATCTCTTTTTAAAATATTTCCATTCGCTTTCACTATCGTTTTAGGTTCATGAGCTAAGCCTGTGTAACCAGATGACGAATAGGGCAATATGATATCTGCATTTTTCTCCAAATTGCACGCTACCACTGAAATTTTCACTTCTGTTGTCAAACCATCGTAGGATACGTGCAAAATTTTTTCTCCTATTGTTGACATATCAATTTCATCCGCATCTGTAACATATCCAACTACCTGAACCGAATTTCCGTCATTATAATGCAGCGTCACTGTTATATCCAAAGTTTGCAGGTTCTCTCCATATTCATATTCCGTTCTTGCTTTTTCTACTGTAATAGCCTCTGGTTTCGGTTGCTCTTCCCCTGCTTTTTCTTTCCACTCTCCTTTTCCTATATATAATAAGGTCTCATTATCCCCTGTGTTGACTTCCACTCCACTATTATCAATAGCTTCAAAATAGAGGGTATCTGTCTCATTTGATATTTCTGAAATATTGAGGATTGTTTTTCTGACTTCTTTACCTTCCAATCCTTCCAATGTTGTCTCGTATACCGGATTCTGATGTTCTTCATCTGAATAAACTGTTACTGTTACATCCGTTTCCAGTTCCCCTTCATTTTCTAACGTTACCTCTGCATAAGATTCTCCACCGCTAAATTGTAGCTCAGAATCAATATTCAAGTCTGGCCAACCTAACGACAAAGAAATTTTGTTATCCGATACTGCTGTTTCGCCCGGAGCCGCTATTGTCAATCCACATTCATATACATCTGTAATATTTTCCGGTAAGGTAGGTCCTTTCCATACAATTTCCTTCGTTTCACCCGGTTTTAATGCAAGATTTCCAATTGTATCAGAAATTTTTCCATTAGATGAAGTAATCTGAAGCGTATTTACCACTGTATTTCCTTGATTTGTAACCTTAATATTTATCGGATACTCCTGACCAAATACAACTTGATTTACTTCGTTCCATTCTATCGCTGTGTCAACACGTTCTACAGGTGTAAGTAAATAAATGTTACTTTTTTCACCACTGTTCTGCTTTTCTGTTCCCAAATAAACAGCTTGGATATCACCTTTTAATATACCATTCATTTTACATGTATAACTTCCCTGTAGATTTCCAGCCTTATATGGCTTCGACCATGCCTGTCCATTGAAATCTGTTCGATACCAAATGATCCCCTCATCTTCCTCTGCAGAGGTTGTTGTCCATACAATGGAAACTTTCCCACTATCTCCTTGCAATACAGAGAATTCCTGACCAATCAACGGTTTTGCATCTTCCTCAAATACATATTTGATAGTTTTTCCATCTGTCGTATATGCAATATTTCCATTCTGATACCAAAACAAACTATCTTTTCCATTACTCTTTGCAAAACAGGGCACTGAATCTGTCATATCATTCTGCGTAAATCTTTTTATCGGAGCAAATACAGCTTCCGTCTCTATAATCATACTATAGAGTTCCCTGTCTTCTTGAGTATCTGACGTGTTATCTGTATCCGCTTCAAAAATAATACTCTTTTTACCATCAAGATACCCGATTGAAAGGTTGATTGGATGCTCTGTTGGCTTTAAAACACTCTCTGTTATACAATAGTCTTCGGTCGATGATGTATATGCCAATTCCATATAATTGTTATCCGAAAACACATTATCTCCAGATGTAACATCATTAGCAATCCATGCTACTGAGACATCCCCATTCCGAACTGTTATTTTAGGCTGCATATCCGCATAGCTGGTTTCCAAAACACGTGTCGTAATTTTTCCGGTTTTGGTATCAATCTTTGCCAGCATCAGATCCATATCCTTAGCTATCTGTACCAGATTCTTGTTCTCGTCGCCAGACAGCACTTCATCTCCATAAACCTTTCCAGCATCAGACCATACAGCATAAATATCTGTTCCATCCACTACCACATCAAAATCATAATCTCCGGTTTCATTGGCCCCACCGTCCGCTCTAACGGCCTTCGACCATGTTTTTCCATTATCTGTAGACTTTTTATAAAATAACGCCGTCTGATTCTGTGCTTTACGCCCTGCAACTCCATCTAAATAAAATAAATATAAGTCATTTTTTACTGCTACTAGCCTTGGAGACGCATTTGAATATGCGTAATTTAAAATACTCTCCGATTCCAGATTGGAATCTACAGCAAACGTTGATACCTCACCTTCCTGCTCTCGTAATTTCAAATATTCATTTGAAATTACAGTAGCCCCGGTAAAATCGCGATAATCAATGTTAACCATTTGCCGTGACACACCTTTTTCTTTATTACTATCATAAATTACCCATGTGTCATTCATTTCTGCTAATGTTTTCTCTAATATCAAAAACTGAGCTTTAACTTCTACATTTCCTCCTAGACTGACTCTTGTGTATCGATCATCAAATCTATATAAATATTCTAATTTTACAGAACCTCCTGCAGAAAGTGAAACCACTCCGTCTGCTCCAACTCCCCCTGTCACTCCCATCTTTATTGACGGATTAAAAACAAAATCTCCTCCATCAAAGCTTACATTACCATTTTGTATAGTTACATTACAATCTCCCTGTGCATCCAGTTCACCTGTCAAGTTAAATTTTAAATAGAATGGCACCACCATAAAAAAATACTGCGTATAATCATATTGTCCAGTAATTTTTACAATTACTCCTACTTTCACACATAAGCGGCCTTCCATTGCATCGGATATATACCCTTCCCCATATCCACATACGTCACCTTTTACAGAACCAAAACCCATTCCGAAAGATTCCGGCTGACCATTAAACTTCATTCCGTAACCATATCTTTGCGTAGCTTTTTTTGCTAAATTTTTATAATCCTCCTTTGCTTTTTTCCATTTTCCAAAATCACCGCTATCGATTCCCATATTAAGTGCAATTCTTACTTTCCCGTCTTCATCTACATTTACCCTAACGGGTAATTTTGATTTAAATCCAAAATCCAATTCCGAGTTTCCAAATATAGGAACTGTATTGGGAATTTTAACATTGAATTTTCCAAAATCAGATTCAAATTCATCTTCCTCAATTATATTATGTATAGAACTTTCCTGCGAAACTTTAATTCCGAGACCCTGTTTTCCTGTTTCCTGCGGCTCTTCATTGTCATTTTTTCCGTATGCTTTTACATATACTTTATATCCCGCTTCTAAATCTGATATATAAAATTTCTTTTTCTCATCATCACAATATCCATTTAAAACAAAAATACCTGTTTCGTTTTCCTGAAGAATTCTTCCGTTTTGAATCAACTGATATCTTTCAACTTTTCCACTTGCCTCCACTGTAAGCGTATATTGGAGTGGGCTTGAAGATCCAGAACCGGAAATCAGATATTTCGTATTCTCTAATACATCTGTCTCTTCCCCTATTCCCGTATTGAATGTTGCAGAAAGGATCTGTATAGCTCCGGTATCTGGACATAATGATATGATTGTGCATTCCCCTCTTTTTACAGGTTTATTTACTGTTTTTGTATGATATCCCTCTTTTTTTACAAGAATATCTCTTGCTATGTCATATCGGCCCAAACGAACTGTTGCCAAACCCTCTTTACCTGTTACGGCTCTATGGCCATCAAATTGTAATTCCGCCCCTGAAACCGGTTCTTTTGTTTTTGTATCTAATACCAGAATTCCACTTTCATCTTCAGATATCTTTATATCGGAATAACTTTTGATAGATTCATCACCAGATTCTGTGGGGATATAGTTTTTTCCCAATATAATACTGTATGATAAGTTTTGAGGTAATTCTGTTACTGTTGTGCCGTCTGTACGATACCAGGTTTCGCCTGGAAGTCTGTTAACACAATTTATATTATATGGGGTTTGCAATGTTATTAATGCATCACACCCTTCAAACATACCCTTCATACCAGTAACCCGACTGGTATTAAAGCTACTCAAATTTAATTTAGTCAGATAAAAGCAATCTACAAACATTTTATCCATATTTGTAACCTGGCTCGTATCAAAATTACTTAAATCTAACTCCGTTATCTCGCTACACCCGCCAAACATATACCACATATCTCTAACCTGGCTCGTGTCAAAATTACTTACGTCCAAATTAAGTAGGCTACTTGCATTTCCAAACATTCCCTGCATGTTCGTCACCTGACTCGTGTCAAAATTACTTACATTAATATCTTCCAATCTTACGCATCCAGAAAACATCCATCCTAAACTAGTTACCTTACTCGTATTAAAACCACTCACATCAAGAGTCTCTAACGCAGAACATCCTTCAAACATAAATGCCATGTCGGATACTTTTTCCGTATTCCAACTGCTTACATTCAGATTTTGTAAGCTATTACATTCTGAAAACATACTGTTCATACTCGTCACTTGACTTGTATCAAAATTACTTATATCTAAACTTACTAACTCGTGACATTCCAAAAACATTCCCGCCATGTACGTTACCTGACTTGTATCAAATCCTCTCGCATCTATACTTGTTAAATTACTGCATCCTTGAAACATATACCCCATAGTAGTCACTTTTTTTGTGTCCCACTTACTTATATCCAGTTTTTTTAAATTACTACAATCTGCGAACATACTGTCCATGTTCCTCACTTGGCTTGTATCAAATCCACTCACGTCTAGGTTTTCCAGACTCCAACAATCACGAAACATCATACACATAGATGTTACTTTACTTGTATCAAATCCTTCCAAATTGAGACTCGTTAAATTATAACAGCTATCAAACATACAACTTGTATCTTTACAACCTGATAAAATAATTTCACCTGTCTTTATTTGCTCTGCATATTTGTTCCAAGGTGCACGATAAGCAACATCTTTATTCGGCTCTGCATAATCTCCCGTTCCGTTTACAAGTAATTTTCCATTTCCATCAATGCTCCACTCTACATGCCCATAACTTTCATCCACTACTCCACTGGCAATCATTCCATCCGCATCCTGCTCTGTTGCAGTAATCGTATCATCTGTAAGCGTACTATCCCCATCTGCATTCTCATTATTCTCCGGAATTTCAATCACTTCTCCTTGTTCTTCCTCCGCAGAATCTCCTTCTATTTCTTCCCCATCTTCACCCAACGGTTCATCTTTCACAGATTCCCCTTCTGCTACTTTCTCCACAGTCTGTGGCACCTCTGCAGCATACACCAACTGTTCCACTCCACTGCTGGTAAACACAAGCAGCGCACTCAGTAATCCTGCAAAAAATCGTGTCATTTTTCTTCTGTGCATAATGTTCTCCCTTATTTGATTTATTTGTGAAATTTCATCGTTTTTGTTTAAATTATCAATAAAATTTTACTCTTAGACATTATACTTTGTCAATTCTAATACATATTTCCCTGTACTTTATTTTCTAAAATAGTGCACAAAAAAGGCGCAGTTCTAAGAACCACACCTTAAGAAGTAACTAAAATCCACTTTCTCACAATTATTGTATTCTTTTTATCTACTTATTCTCTAACTCTCTATTTCTCAGGTTTCCAGAATGTTTTTATATATTGTACCGCCTCTTCTTCCGGAAGCTGAAAACGCATGATAATCTGAGATTTTGCATTATCCTCCGTTGTTCCCAGATCCTGACAGAGTTCAATCATGTTACGAATGCCATCAAGATGCCCTTTTTTGATTCCTTTCCATTTCACATAATCGCTTAAATTCATACTTCCTCCAACTCCTTTCTCCAGAGAATCATTCATCCGCATTTCCAGTTTTTCCAAAGCATATAATTTTTCCTGCTTGGACAGTTGATTACTGAATAATGTCTGCAGCATCTTCATAGTGTTGTCTTCAGGCGCTGCCTCATCATTTAATCGAATAATTACTACATTGATCAGATCATAGAAATCCTTGTTTCTTTTTACTGAACCAATTTTATCATACTAAAAACAGCCACTCCACAGATATTTTTTTTCTGCGAAGCAGCTGCTTCTTAATGGCGAATACTTCCACTTTTACTTCTCCAAAAACTTTGCCGGAGTCATGCCCACATAGCGTTTGAAGTATTTATAGAAATTATTGAGGCTTGCATATCCCACCCGGAACGAAGCCTCCTGAATATCGCATTCATGACCGGAGAGCAGGCGACAGGCCTCCTCGATCCGAAGCTGATGAATATAGGAGAGAATCGTAATACCCATATGCTTCTTGAACAGCCGGGCCAGATGGCTCTCGGTGCTGTATGTCACTTTGGAGAGATCCTCCAGTTCCATGTTTTCTTTATAATGATTATGAATATATTCCAACATCAAATTAACCGTCTCGTTGGACGTGAATTTCCAACCGATTGCACGAAAGATAGCTGCTTTAAGCTGCTCAAAATCCACCGGTTTGGACAGGATATCACTGACACCCAGGCGCAGGGCCTGCTGTGCATTTTCAAAAGAAGCAAATGCAGTCAGCACAATAATCTGCGCCCCCACTTCCCTGGACACTTCCTCGATCACCTGAAATCCATTTTTCTGAGGCATATGAATATCCAGAAAAATCAGCCGGGGAGATGTCTCTTTAATCAGTTGAATCGCTTCCTCCCCATCTTCTGCATTTCCCACGATCTCAATGGGGAGCTGCTCTTCCTCCAGAAAATGACAGATAATATTTCTGGTAGCCAGCTCATCATCACAAATCACAGCTTTAATCATCGTTCTCTTCCTCTCCGTCTACCCAGTTTTTGTAAGGGATCTCAATCGTCACTACCGTTCCCTCAGTCTTACCTGCCTGCAATTTCAGGACACAGTTATCTCCATAAGCGCTGGTCAGCTTCTCATAGATCATAGAGAGTCCATGACTGCTGCCGCTCTGGATCTGCAGCTCGATCTGCCGGTATCGTTCCTCCTCCAATGCCGGGCCGTTGTTCCAGATCTGAAAATGAATCTGCTTCCGTCCCGCCTTTATGGTCACTATCAGTTTTTTTTCTTTTTCATTGGAAAATCCATGGGTAAATGCATTTTCCGCCACAGGCTGCAGGAAATTAAACGGTACGATGGCCTGCTCCAGTTCCGGATCCATGGATATTTTATAAGAAAATCCCACCGGATACCGCAGTTTCTGCAGCTTTAGATAAGCTTCCAGATAATCAAGCTCCACCGCCAGCGGAATCTGCCGGCCACGGATCCGCACCGAATAGCGAAGCATCTTCGACAAATCAATGATCGACTGATAGAGAGGTTTCATGCCCCCTTCCAGTGCCTGGGCCGCCATACTGTTCAGCGTATTGAACAGAAAATGGTTATTGATCTTCAGATCCGTCACCTGAAGTTCGGAATCTTTCAGATGCATCTGCAGATGCATCTGCAGATCCTTCTGAATATCCAGCGAGCTGCTCAGATTCTTTTCTGTCTCAAACAGTTCCCGCCGGTACTGGTCAAATTCGCAGAAATTACGTATGGCCTTCGCCACCTTCCGAAGCAACTGCAGAATACCAAAACTACCGCTCTCCGGCATATCATACATATACACTTCTTCTGATGATTGCTTGCTGTTAGACTGCACTATATATCCACCCTGCACCCAGCCAAGAAGTCTGTCATCCCACAGAACCGGCACCTGAAAAATAGTCAGTCCGCAGGGACATACAAATGTATTTTCCGATGCTTCCCCACAATTCTGGTCAAGCTTCAGACAATATGGATGATTTCCTTTTTCAATCCCGCATTTTTTGATGCAGGGTTCTGGAAAATAGTCACTTTTCAATACGACACGACCAGATGTATTCCGAATCACAAATGCCATGTGCAGACTCTCCAGAAACTGTGTGCGGACTGCCTCCACAGCCGCATAGAGCTGATCATTGGCACTGCTGCCCGGCAGCGGTTTGGTCTTATCGATCAGACTGTCCGGATCGATGGATACCGGACTTGCCACCAGCAGATGAACCAGCGGCACATCGCCTGTGTTGACAAATTCGTGCGTGCAGCCTGCAGGCATATGGAATCTGGCTCCCGGCTCAAAGATCTGTGGCTCTCCATTGATATAACCAATGCCTCTGCCTTCCAGCACATAGACAAACTGCTCCTCATAATGCACATGCCGGAGCATGGTCTTTCCCGGTTCCACATAGACAGTTCCTGTCCGAAGAGACGCTTCCTCTGATCCCATTCCCGGATATTCCGGTTCCATCCATTCAATATATCCCCAATCTGTCTCCTGCACCCGCATATTAAGTCTCTCCTTTTTATGAAAGAGGAGCTGTCACACCCTGAAATCATTCAGCCGCGTACAGCCCCTCTTTCTATATCATTATTCTACTTTTAATCAGTCATCAAAAGATCCAGCCGGGTACAGCGGGAATTTTGCAATCAATGCTTCCGCTTTTGCCTTGCATGCCTTTAAATTAGCTTCATCTTCCGGAGCCTCTGCTACCTGGTTGATGATTGCTGCAATCTCACGGATCTCCGGCTCTTTCAGTCCTCTCTGTGATACAGCAGTCAGACCAATACGGATACCGCTTGTTACACCCGGTTTCTCCGGATCAAACGGAATCATGTTCTTATTTACAGTGATGCCTACTGCATCCAGTGCATTCTGCATGGTCTTACCAGTCAGACCTTTACTTCTTAAGTCAACTACTAACAGATGGTTGTCTGTTCCGCCGCTGACAATACGGAAACCGTATTTCTGAAGCTCTTCTGCCAGGCATTTCGCATTTACAATAACCTGGGCCATGATATCATGGAACTCCTGAGATGCTGCATATTTGAAGGATCAGGTCTTATCTGCCACCTCAGATCCTGCCTGGAATCTCTTTCCCGGATATCCTTCCAGTGTTTTATTGGTAAATACGCTGCCGCTCAGTTCCATAACTGCCAGCGGTGCGGTACTCTCAGATGCAATCATCTCAATATTATGTTCCTGACGATTTAACTCCTCATCAACCAATGCCGCAAGTTCCGGGTCTATCTGTCTTGTTACTTTAATCATAGCCTTATTCTCCTCTGCGTTTTCGTTTTTGGTTGTCCTTTGATATAATCAATATATCATGTTCCACAGACTGATTCTATTCTCAAATCCGGTCTGTTATTTACCATTTTTTACTTCTGCTTTTACGCAAACATCAAAATCCATCTACTTAGATGATACCCTGTGCTTTCAGAATAAGCTGTGCGATCACTGCAGACCCGATATAAGTACCAACTCCCTTCATTTCTAATTAAAAATATAACAACTTCTACTCATCCCATCCATCAAACAACCGGATATTGACACAAATATTTCTGGTCACATCGCCCTCGATGGTGTCCAGGTCATCCATGTCGGATACAGGCGGAAGGTCCGCCTCGTCCTCAGACAGCTCCAGACTGATCCAGTCATAGACTGCTGCATTGACTTCTTCAATGGCATCATCCAGAGTATCCCCCACTGCCTCACAGCAGGACAGATCCGGAAGCCATGCTTTCCATGTTCCGTTGTCCTGCTTTCTGATAATTGCCGGATATGTGAATTTCATATTTCTTCTCCTTTTCCATGTGCAGTTCACTGTTCCTGCGGTGCCTGGTCTGCCGCCGTGCGCTGACCTGTGGCACTCATTCCACTGCATCGCCGCGGTCACTGACCAGATGATACCCCACACTCTCCACTCTGCGTGACAGGCATCCTCTGCATTCCGCCGCTTCCTCGCCAGTGCAGATCTTATTGTCATAAAGTTCATAAGCTTTCCGGTTCTTCACCGGTGACAGATTGGGCATCACCACATTGGCTCCCCGCTCCAGTCCCTTTTCTCTTCCTCGTGGATCCATGGTGCCAAGCGCCGTGGTCGCCGGAAGCAATACCTTCGGCAGCATAATACGGATCACTGATAACAGATACAGCGTCAGCTCCACACTGCCTGCCGGTTCCTGCGCAAACCGGGTGTCATGATGTGGGATAAAGGGTCCGATCCCCACCATCTGAGGCTTAAGCTTTTGTAAAAATACCAGATCCTCTGCCAGGCAGTCGTCCGTCTGCCCCGGACTTCCTACCATAAAGCCAGCTCCCACCTGGTAGCCAAGCTTTTTGAGATTCCACAGACAATCCATCCGTTCGGACAGCTTCTGAGTCTCTGGATGAAGCTGGCCATAATGAACTGCATCTGCCGTCTCATGGCGCAGCAGATATCTATCCGCCCCTGCCTCTTTGAACCGCTTGTAACTATCATAGGATTTCTCCCCGATAGACAGGGTCAATGCACAGTCTGGCCAGCCCTTTTTGATCTTGCGGATGATAGATTCCATCCGTTCATCCGTATAGTACGGATCCTCGCCGCCCTGTAGCACAAAAGTACGAAATCCCAGTTCATAGCCATTTTCACAGCAGGTCAGAATCTCTTCTTCTGTCAGCCGGTAGCGGTCCGTATTTCGGTTACTCTTACGGATTCCACAGTAATAGCAGTCATTTTTACAGTAATTGGTAAATTCAATGAGCCCTCTGGTAAATACCTGATCCCCGTAGTATTTCTTCCGAAGCTCCACGGCCCGGGTCTTTAAGGCTTCCACTGCTTCCGGATCCTTATACGCCCGGATCAGTTCCACAAACTCATCCTTTTTAAGATTCTGATTTTCCAAAAAATCCTTTACGATCTTCTCCATCTGCGTCCTTACGTCCCCACTCATCATAATCATCCAGGAAATTGTACTCCTGATCATCCTTATGATATCCGATCACCGTCCGAAGATTGATGTTGTGCACACTGTTGAAAATATTATATTCGATCACATCGCTGACCTGACGGAAATGCTTGATCAGCTCCGTCATCTCATCACGCTTGGAACCTTTTTCACCGCCGCAGGTAGCACAGTTCTCTGTAAAGCGGCATGCACACTGGATAAAATGCAGCTGATGATAGTCTCTCCATGCCTCGATATCTGCTTCTTTTACCATATAAAGCGGGCGGATCAGTTCCATCCCTTCAAAATTCTTGCTGTGAAGCTTCGGCATCATGGTCTCTACTTTTCCGCTATAGAGCATCCCCATGAGGATCGTCTCGATCACATCATCAAAATGATGTCCCAGCGCGATCTTGTTGCATCCCAGCTCCTTGGCATGGGAATAGAGATAGCCTCTTCGCATGCGGGCACACAGATAACAGGGATTGCGGTCAACTTCTGCCACAATATTGAAAATATCGCTCTCGAAGACGGTCAGCGGAATATCCAAAAGCTTTGCATTATCCTGGATAATCTTCCAGTTGTCCTCATTGTAACCTGGATTCATCACCAGAAATACAAGCTCAAACGGGAATTTCCCATGTCGCTGCAGCTCCTGCATGAGCTTCGCCATGAGCATGGAATCCTTTCCGCCGGAGATGCAGACTGCGATCTTGTCACCCTCCTGGATCAGATCATATTTCTGGATCGCACGCGTAAAACTTCTCCAGATGGATTTCCGGAATTTTTTGATCAGACTTCGCTCGATTTCCTTGGTCTTTTCTTTTCTTGCGTCCTCTTCTTTCATGAAGCGCTCCAGCTGCAGACGCAGATATGCGCGGTAACCTCCGGTAATATTTCCCGCATCATATCCATGGGAACAGAGCAGTTCCACATAATCAAGGCTCCGCTCACCTGTGTGACACAGAACCCACACAGGCTTATCCTTCGGGATCTCTTCGTAGCGGTCAACAAATTCCTTCATGGGAACATTGATGGCTCCCTCGAAGGTTCCTCTCTGATACGTATCTGCCGGGCGCACATCTACGATGGTCACAGACCCGGGAGTCAGTTGTTCCAGTTCTTCTATGGTAATGGTCTTCATGCTTTTCCTCCCGTTTTCACCTTTGCCCGGGTGTCTGCGTCGGTCAGATCCTTCACCACTTCTCCGGCAATGATCAGTCCCACCACGGACGGCACGAATGCATTGCTGCCCGGAATTGCCCGGCGCTCCGTACATTTACGGACTGCTCCCGGCGGGCAGATGCAGTGCTCGCGGCAGCTGATAGCCATATCATCAATGGGCTCCAGCGGCTGCTCTTTGGAATATACAACTTTTAACTTCCTGATACCGCGCTTCTTCAGCTCCCGGCGCATGACCTTCGCCAGCGGACACACGCTGGTCTTGTAGATATCTGCCACTTCAAAAGCAGACGGATCCATCTTATTGCCTGCTCCCATGGAACTGATGATGGGCGTTCCTGCCCGCTTCGCCTGCTCCACAAGCTCGATCTTTCCAGTCACTGTATCAATGGCATCCACCACATAATCATACTGGGTAAAATCAAACTGCTCTGCATTATCAGGCATATAAAAGGTCTTATAGGTGTTGACCACCGCATGGGGATTGATGTCCAGGATCCGGTCTCTGGCCACATCCACCTTGTATTTTCCAACGGTACTGCGGGTTGCGAGAATCTGACGGTTAATGTTGGTCAGGCATACTTTATCATCATCGATCAGATCAAGAGTGCCCACACCGCTTCTGGCAAGAGCCTCCACTGTATATCCGCCGACACCGCCGACACCGAACACAGCAACTCTGGCATTCGCCAGTCTCTCCATATTATCTTTTCCAAGCAGTAACTCGGTTCTTGAAAATTGATTCAGCATTTATTTCTCCTCATCTCATTTGTTCCCTCTTATACTGCAACAAATCCCAGGAAACGTCAAGATGCGATTAAGAGCCATGCACATATTTTGAAACATGTACATGGCTCTTTCTTAACGCACAAACATCCGCACCAGTTTCTCTTTCCAGCCGGTATATGGCTGATACCGCATGGGCAGATCCATCCAGGTGGATTTCTTCACAATGCTCTTCTCATGGCTGAACAGATCAAAGCTTTTCTTTCCATGATAAGAACCCATACCGCTGTTGCCAACGCCGCCAAAGCCCATCTCGGAAGTTGCCAGATGAATGATGGTATCATTGATGCAGCCGCCTCCATAAGAGGTCTCCGTCAGTACCCGCTGTTCGGTCCGCTTGTCTTCTGTAAATACATAGAGTGCCAGAGGTTTCGGTCGTTCCTGCACAAACCGAATGGCTTCCTCTATATCCTTTACCGGTATGACCGGTAAAACCGGGCCAAAGATCTCTTCCTGCATAACTGGATCCTCCGCTGTCACATCAGCAAGCACGGTCGGTGCAATGCGGAGTGCATCCTCCTGGACCTGACCACCTGCCACCAGTTTCATCGGATCAATGAGTCCACGAACCCGGTCAAAATGCTTCTGATTGATCATCTTTCCATAATCCGGGTTTTCTAAGGGATGCTCACCGAACATCCTTCTGATCTCTTCCTTGATACAGGTCAGAAGCTTCTCTTTCACCGACTTTTCCACCAGCACATAGTCCGGTGCCACACAGGTCTGTCCACAGTTCAAATATTTTCCAAATACCAGCCGTCTGGCAGTCAGCGGAATGTTCGCGGTATGATCCACAATGCAGGGACTCTTGCCTCCCAGCTCCAGCGTCACCGGAGTCAGGTGAGTACTTGCCTTCTCCATGACCAGTTTTCCCACACTCACACCACCGGTGAAGAAAATATAGTCAAATTTCTGATTCAGAAGATCTTCATTTTCTTTCCTGCCGCCTTCTATCACCGTCACATAGTCTGAAGGAAATGCTTCCCGGATCAGCTTCGCCATCACAGCTGAAGTCGCCGGTGAATAGGCAGACGGCTTCAACACACAGCAGTTGCCCGCTGCCAGTGCTCCGATCAATGGCTCCAGCGTCAGGAGCATCGGGTAATTCCACGGAGACATAATGAGCACCACCCCATATGGCTCCTGCACCGTAAAGCTTGCTGCATGGAACTGTGCCAGCGGGGTGTGCACCCGTCTGTTCCTGCTCCAGCTCTTCACATGACGTCTCACATACCGAAGCTCTGATAAAGTCAGCCCCACTTCACACATATAGGATTCTGCTCTTGATTTTCCAAGATCGGATCGTAATGCTTGGTAAAGCTCCTGCTCATATGTTAAGATGGACTGCTCCAGACGATTGAGCGCGTCGATCCGCGCCGACAGGGCGCGAGTCTTTCCTTCCATATAATAGGTACGCTGAGCTTCCACTATTTCTTTACTTTTTCCACAGCTGCCTGCGGATCCATCTCTCATTTCCACATCTCTCAACATGTTTTCCCCCTCACTGCCAGATAAATCTTCTCCAGTTCCTTCCGATCCATCAGCACCGGAACCGGATACAGCGGATTAGCCTCCTTGTCCGCATGCTTCGCCATAATCGGAATATCCTTCTTACAGATCTCAGGAAAATATCTGGGAATTCCCATGGAGTCGTTCATCTTCTGGATCCAGTCGATAAAACACTGCGTAGCTTTTGCATCATCCATCTCCGGCTTCGCCACACCCGTATTTCTGGCAAGCGTTCCCAGCTTTTTCTCGCAGTCCGGACCATAGATCCGAAGAACAATAGGCAGGATCACCGCATTGGCAAGACCATGGGGAGTCCCGTACTGTCCACCCAGAGAATGTGCCACCGCATGAATATAACCCACATAGGATTTGGTAAATGCAACACCCGCACAGTAAGCAGCCCTGAGCATTCCTTTTCTGGCTTCCTTATTGTGTCCATTGTCATAAGCATTTTTCAGATGCTCATGGATCAGACATACTGCTTCCTCTGCCATAGCTCTGGTCTCTTTTGTAGTGGAGCCGCCAATATATGCCTCTACTGCATGAGTCAGTGCATCCATACCGGTAGTAGCTGTAATATTAGCCGGAAGTCCTACTGTCTCATGATAGTCGAGCACCGCATAGCGCGGGATCAGTACAAAATCATTGATCGGATATTTATAATGTTGTTCACTGTCAGTGATGACCGCAGCCAGTGTGGTCTCACTTCCAGTTCCTGCTGTAGTTGGAATTGCGATCAGAAGTGGAAGCCTCTTATGTACTTTGAGCAGACCTTTCATCTGCTGAATGCTCTGGTGAGGCTTTACGATCCTGGCACCTGCAGCCTTGGCACAATCCATGGAGGATCCGCCGCCAAATGCAATGATTGCCTGGGCTCCTTCTGTCAGATACAGCTCTCTGGCCTCCTCCACATTCCAGATAGTGGGATTGGCCACAGTTCTGTCATAGATACAATAAGAAATATTGTTTTCCGTCAGGGTCTTCTCCAGAAATGAAGTAAGCCCCAGTCTGCGGATTCCCTCATCCGTCACGATCATCACTTTCGTGATCTTCTTTTTGCGGCATACCTCCGGGATACCTGCCACAGACGGAATGATCTTCGGATTCCGGTAAGGCAGGAACGGCAGTGCCATCTTAAATACCATCTGAAAGCTTCGACAGTAGATTCTTCTTAATACAAACATAAATATTTTGCCTCTCAAACTAATTTTTTATCTATCTTGACGCAAAATATTCAAAAAATCAAGTGGTGTTCTGCACAAAATCTCAGATTCTCTGTGCACAGATGTCGTTCAAACAACACTTATCGCAGTAAGGCTTTGTTCTGGCAGTGCAGATCTCCCTGCCATGATAGACCAGCCGGTGGCAGAAATCGCTGCCTTCCTCCGGCGGGATCAGCTTCCACAATGCCATCTCCACCTTCTTCGGATCCTTGATGCCGTCCACCAGTCCCATGCGGTTTACCAGACGGATACAGTGAGTGTCCGTCACAATGGCAGGCTTATGAAAGACGTCACCCATGATCAGGTTGGCACTCTTTCTGCCCACGCCCGGCAATGCCAGCAGCGCATCAAAATCCTCCGGTACTTTTCCGCCATATTTTTCCCACAGGATCTTCATGCAGGCACTGATATCTCTGGCCTTACTTTTGCCCAGTCCACAAGGCCTCACAATTTCTTCAATATCATTTACATCTGCTTCTGCCAGGGATCTCACATCCGGATATTTCTTATAAAGTCCTTCCACCACCACGTTCACTCTGGCATCCGTGCACTGGGCTGCCAGCCGCACACTTACCAACAGCTTCCACGCATCGTCATAATCCAGTGTACAGTCCGCATCTGGATACGCTTTCTTCAAACGGTCGATGATCTGAAGGGCCAGTTCTTTTTTCTCATTTTCTTCCATACTATATAGATTTCCTTTGTGTTTTTCGTATTCGCAACTGTCTCCAAACAGTTTGTCTGCGACCAGTATATCAGCTTACATCCATCCAGGCAAGTCAGTCCCCATCCACGATCCGATACCCTACGCCTACTTCTGTAAAAATATACTGAGGCTGTGCCGGGTTATTTTCCATCTTCCGCCGGATATTTGCCATGTTGACCCGCAGGATCCGATTGTCATTCTGCATGTTTGGTCCCCATATCTCTTTGATAATGAAATCATAGGTCAGCACCTTGCCTGCGTATTTTCCAAGAAGGCTCACGATCTTGTACTCATTCTGAGTCAGATTCACATCCCGGTCTCCCACATAGACCCGGTGCTTGTCATAGTCGATCAGCAGGTCTCCTGCCCGGAACTGCCCGCTCTGCATACCTTCTGCCGTCAGAACAGTGGCTCTTGCATGGCGGATGGCTGTCCGCACCCGCGCCAGCAGCTCGGAAGTGCCAAAGGGCTTCGTAATATAATCATCTGCACCTGCATCCAGTGCTGCCACCTTATCCTTCTCGTGAGTTCTGGCGGAGACCACCAGAACCGGCATGGATGACCACTGCCGTACATTTTTCAGGATCGTCATTCCATCCATATCAGGAAGTCCCAGATCCAGGATCACCACATCAGGGCACTGGGAAGTGACCATGCTGTAGCCTTCCGCGCCTGTCGTAGCGATCAGAACATCATAATTATTTGCCTCCAGAACTGTTCTGAAAAAATTCCGGATGCTTTTATCATCTTCGATCACCAGCACTCTGTCCTTAATATCCATCCGTGTCCTCCTCATTCATGGGCAGCCAGAAGGAGATTCTTGCTCCGCCTTCTGCCCGGTTTTCTGCATGCATACCGCCTTTGTGTGCTTTTACAATACTGTGGCAGACAGACAGGCCGATTCCCATATTCCGCTTTGAATCCGACTCTTCCTCGTCTGACGAGATCTTTCCTTCAAACATGACCGGCAGCACTGACTCCTTGATTCCCTGTCCATCATCCTCCACAGCGATCTCCACCCGCCCCGGCGTGTGTGTCACTATGATCCAGATCTTTGTATATGTCTTCCCATGGAGCACTGCATTTTCCAGAAGATTCACCAGCACCTGTTCGATCAGGACACCATCCATAGCTACCATAAGAAATTCTTCCGGCATCTTCACTTCCACCGATGCCTCCGGGAAGCGTTTGTTGAACTTGATCACTGCACTGCTGATGATCTCCTCCACCACCTCGTCCTCCGTATTGATCCTGGCATTTTCCCCATTGATCCGAGTTACAGACAGAAGGTTTTCCACGATTCGGATCAGCCACTGTGCTTCATCTTTAATATCCTGCACCAGCTCCATCTCCCGTTCCTGTGTCAGAACCTTCTGATTCTCCAGTATTCCTGATGCAGACCCCACAATGGATGTCAACGGTGTACGAATATCATGGGATATGGCCCTCAGCAGGTTAGCTCTGGTCTTTTCCTTCTCCACTTCCAGCCGGATCTGCTCCTGTTTCTTGATCCTGGTAGTCAATGCGCTGACACAGATAGATACTGCCAGCATGGTGAGAAATGTCATGGGATATCCTGTAATTGTAAAATTCAATGCAAAATAAGGATAGGTAAAGATATAATTCACGCCGATCACCGCTGCCATGGAAGCAATGATGCCATACACATAGCCATCCGTCAGCAGAGAGATGAACAGCACCGCCAGTACGAACAGCATGGGCACATGAAAATCCGAATTCGATACCCGATGGAGCAAATAGGAAAGGCCTGATGTAGCCGCCAGGATCGCTGCTGTGATCGCCATATTTCCGATTCTTGTATGCTTCTCTTTCATAATTATGTGTCCCTTTTATTTTCTGTTTTTATCATAGCCCAGGCAGCATCAAGTGTCAATGTGCCAAGGGCGTCTCATACCACAAAAAGGCTGCCCGCTTCAGGCAGCCTTCCCGTACTTTTTCTCTACTGATACAGGGATTTCCCGTATTTGATTTTTCCAAAGATCTTCTGCACCAGGATCACCGGCAGGCTGATCAGAATATATAGGGTAGGGATTCCACCCAATATTCCCATCATGCCTACCAGAAACATACTGCCAATCTGATTCATGTCATTCCCTCTTTTCTGTCTGTTTTCTTGATTGCAACGAGCATAGCACATTCCCTTTTTCAAATCTACGGCTCTGGCAGCATCTTAACCATGCATTAACTTAGGCTTTTTTCTTCTTAACCGGTTCTTAACTCTGTCATATTTTGCCTTTTCTTGTCATATTTTCCATAAAAATCACAAACATTTTGCACAAAAGACCTATCATTTTTACAAAAAAGATAGTATAATTTATCTATGATTTCATGTATCAGGAGGGAATAGTATGGCAAAAGAAATGATTGCAATGCTTCTTGCTGGCGGACAGGGCTCACGACTCTATGCTCTGACTCAGAAGCTTGCAAAACCAGCAGTTCCATTCGGTGGAAAATATCGTATCATCGATTTTCCCCTTTCTAACTGCATAAATTCAGGGATTGATACGGTGGGTATTCTGACCCAGTATCAGCCGCTGGTTCTGAATGAATACATCGGCAACGGACAGCCGTGGGATCTGGACCGTCTCTTTGGAGGTGTGCATGTACTGCCGCCTTATCAGAAGGCATCCGGTTCAGACTGGTATAAAGGTACAGCAAATGCGATCTATCAGAACATTTCCTTTATTGAGCGCTACGATCCGGAGTACGTGATCATCCTTTCCGGTGACCAGATCTGCAAGCAGGACTACAGCGATTTTCTGCGTTTCCACAAGGAGAAAAATGCAGAATTCAGTGTAGCCGTTATGGAAGTACCGTGGGAAGATGCATCCCGCTTTGGTCTGATGGTAGCTGATGAAGATGACCGTATCACAGAATTCCAGGAGAAGCCAAAGAATCCGAAGTCCAATCTGGCTTCCATGGGTATCTATATCTTCAACTGGGATATTCTGAAGAAATATCTGGAGGAAGATGAGCAGGACCCGAACTCCGAAAATGACTTTGGAAATAATATTATTCCGAATCTGCTGAAGGATCATCGCCGCATGTATGCTTATCATTTTAACGGATACTGGAAAGATGTGGGAACCATCCCGTCTCTTTGGGAAGCGAATATGGAAGTCCTTGATCCGGAGCACAGCGGTATCAACCTGTTTGATGATGACTGGAAAATCTACAGCCGTAACAGTGGTATGTCCGGTCACAAGATCAGTGCCAATGCTGTGGTAGAAGATTCTATGATCACCGATGGATGCCGTATCAAAGGAACGGTCAAACACTCTGTTCTCTTCTCCGGTGTTCATGTCGCAGAAGGTGCTGTGGTAGAAGACGCTGTTGTCATGGGCGGTACTGTCATTGAGTCCGGTGCAGTAGTAAAACACTGTATTGTCGCTGAGAATGTAAAAATCGGCGAGAATGCCGTGGTTGGTGCAATGCCGAAAGACGGTGAGCAAGGTGTGGCAACCATCGGTTCCGGTGTGACCATCGGTGCAGAGGCTGTCATTGGCCCCAATGCCATGATCAGCAATAACGTAGAAGGCGGTGAAGAAAAATGGTAAATTCCAATACAAGAACTCTGGGAATCATTTTCCCCAACAGCTATGACTATTTCGTGCCGGAACTGGTTGGACTTCGTCTGATGGCATCCATCCCGTTCGCAAGTCGTTACCGCCTCATCGATTTTACCCTGTCCAGCATGGTGACCAGCGGTATCTCCAATGTGGCAGTCGTTGTAAGCAATAACTATCAGTCTCTGATCGACCATCTGGGAAGCGGTCGTTCCTGGGATCTGGTTCGTAAAAATGGCGGTCTGAACATTTTCCCGCCAAACGCATACAGCTCTTCCAAGCCATATGTCGGACGAGCTGGCGCACTGGCAAATATTCTGGATTTTCTGAAAAAGCAGAAACAGAAATATGTCCTTCTGGCAAATGCAAATATCGCGTCCAACTTTGATTTTAAAGCAATGGTGGATGCTCATGTTGCAAGCGGTGCAGATGTGACACTTGCTTATCGGGAACAGGAACTTCCAAAGGGCTTTGTGGAAGCTCCAGATAATGTAAAAGGTTACTACTACACTCTCCGCATGGACGAAGACAAACGTATCAATAAGATCTATGTGAACCCGAAAGACAAAGGTATCCAGAATTTCCATCTGAATATTATGGTCATCAGCCGCGAACTGCTGATCGATCTGGTCAACGAAGCTTCGCTTCTTGGAAAAGAATATCTGGAGCGCGATGTGCTCCTTCCGAAGCTGAACAAGCTGAATGTACGGGGTTACAAATACGACGGCTATACCGCTTGCATCACTGGTCTTAAGAGCTACTTCGATGAGAACATGAAGCTTCTGGATGACTATAATCAGGATGCACTGTTCGGCAAAGCTCCAATCTACACCAAGGTTCGTGACGATACTCCGACCCGCTACATCACAGGCGCAAAGGTAAGCAACATCATGGCTGCTGATGGCTGTATCATCGAGGGTGAGGTAGAAAATTCCATTCTCTTCCGTGGTGTGAAGATTGAGAAGGGTGCCAAAGTCAAGAACTGTATCCTTATGCAGGACACTGTGGTAGAAAAAGGTGCTGATATTGAATACCTGATAACTGATAAGCAGGTAACGATCACCTCCGGCACTGAGATGAAAGGGACGGACAGCTATCCGGTCTATATCGCCAAATTCAGAACTGTATAGAATACGCTTTTCAAAAATTGTACATAAAGAAGGAGCTGCACGGATGTGCAGCTCCCTTTTTGTTTCTTATATTATTATGTTATGTACACCAGACTCGCAATTCGGTGTTATTTCACTACATCTTAGCCACTTTCTCAAATTCGTCCTGAATCTCTTTGGACGGAACCGGAGTCAGAAGGCTGACGATCACGTTCACAGCCAGACCAACCAGGAATGCTGGAAGGAGTTCGTAAATTCCAAGTGCGCCACCCATGGGACGGATAAGGAATTTCCATACAAATACCATAACTCCACCGCTGACCATACCAGCCAGTGCACCCTGCAGAGTGGAGCGTTTCCAGAACAGTGCCATCAGAACCAGTGGTCCGAAGGAAGCACCGAAGCCTGCCCATGCAAAGGATACGATCTGGAATACAGAGCTGTTCGGATCTCTTGCGATAAATACACCGATCAGAGCAATGATCAGAACGGTAATACGCGCGATCAGCATACCGGTCTTCTCACTCATATCCTTCATAAATACTTCTTTCAGAATATTCTGAGAAGCGCTGGAGGATGCCGCCAGAAGCTGAGAATCTGCGGTTGACATGGTCGCTGCCAGAATACCTGCCAGGATCAGACCTGCTACGATAGCAGCCAGCACACCATGCTGAGAGATCACGCCTGCCACCACGATAATGATGGTCTCCGGATCCTCCAGTGTCGGGATCACGCCGACCTTGGACATTGCATTACCGACAACTCCAATGAAGACTGCAACAAACATGGAGATCACAACCCATACAGTTGCCACTCTTCTGGAAAGCTTCAGCTTCTTTACATCCTCAATTGCCATAAAACGAAGCAGTACATGAGGCATTCCAAAATATCCAAGTCCCCATGCCAGCATGGAGAAGATCGTCAGGACTCCATAAGGTGATGCTGTTCCAGTTGCCGCATCATGGATCTGTGTCAGACTGAAGTATCCTGCCATGGACTGCGCATTGGCCATAACTGCCTCAAAGCTTCCCACTTTCATGATACCAAAACCAAATACCACAATAATCGCCAGTGTCATAACGATACTCTGTACAAAGTCCGTGGTACTTGCTGCCAGAAATCCGCCCAGAGTCGTGTAAGCCACAATAACAATCGCACTGATGATCATAGCCGGAACATAATCAAGACCAAACAGATTTGCAAATAATTTTCCGCAGGCAGCAAAACCGGATGCGGTATAGGGTACAAAGAAAATAATGATCAGAACTGCTGCAATCACAGACAGTGCTCTCTTTTCATCACGATACCGATTAGAAAAGAACAACGGCAGCGTGGTGGAATTGTTACACACATGGGTATAATTACGAAGACGTTTTGCAACCAGGAGCCAGTTTACATAGGTTCCGATGACAAGACCAATGGCTGTCCATGCAGCATCTGCAGTACCTGTCAGGTATGCAACTCCCGGAAGTCCCATAAGAAGCCAGCTGCTCATGTCAGATGCTTCTGCACTCATGGCCGTCACAAACGGGCCTAATTTTCTGCCTCCAAGATAAAAATCGTCGGTAGTCCGGTTCTCCTTTGCCAGAACTGCACCGATGGCTACCATTCCAATCAGATAGACCAGAATTGTCGCCAGCATCAAGATCTGTATAGTACTCATTCTTGTTCTCCCTCACGTTCTATATTTATTTTCTGCAAAAAATACTTTATTTTCGCATATGTCATGCATTCTAGCACAATATAAAACAGGATACAATACAGAGTAAAGTATAGACCTTGTTCTAGTTTTTCGTCTTCATACTTGCGATCATCATCGGAAATTTACACTCTGCCTCTTCTGACAGAGAGTATTCGCCCTTCCGCAGACACCATTCATACAGAAGCGCCCGCTCACACATGGCATAATAGCGCACCAGCTCATTGACCCGCATATCTGCCCGGAGCGTTCCCTGCTCCTGTCCACGGGTGATGATCTTCCGAAGCAGCTTATAATACGTCCTGCCATGATCCAGCAGCGGCCGGTCACCGTGAGTGGTGAGCTGTGTGGAATAAAGCCGGGTCAGAAGCTCCATGTTAATGGTCTCTTCAATCATGGTCAGCAGTTCACGGTTCAGATATAACAGCACCTCGTAACTGTCTGCATCATCCGCAATCGTCGGCTCCAGTTCCTCGTATTTCTCATCCATCATATAGGCAAGAGAACCGAGCAGTGCATCTTTTCCTTCAAAATAATGGTAAAAAGATCCCTTGGAAGTCCCGGACTCTTCAATGATTTCCTCTATGGTCGTGTCCTCGTACCCCTGCTCATAGAACAGTTTCCATGCAGCAGATACGATCTTACTCTTGGTTTTCTTGAGATTTTTCTTAGCCATTCTGAGACTTACCCTTTTGTTTCCGGTTGTATTTCCTTCAGTTTATGAATACAATCCAGCATTGCCTTCAGTGCCTCTTCTTCGTCTTCACCTTCACACTGGATCGTCACTTCTGTTCCCGGGCAGATTGGAAATGCAAGAAGACTCATAAGACTCTTACAGTTTCTCTCATGTTCACCACTCTGCAGTCTGATGCGGGAACGGAATTTGTTTGCCTGGTCTACCAGCATGCTCGCCGGTCTCAAATGGATTCCTTCTTCATTCTGTACAGTTATATTTTTACTTACCATAATCAGTTTCCCCCTGTCATACAACTCCTAGTATAACATAAACAGAGTGCGTCTGCACGCACTCTGTAGAAGTTTCATATATTGTTAACAATTCCGTTACAGCTTACTGTCCTTTACTTTCTCCTATTTGATGATCTCAAACAACGGCTTGCATGCCGGGTAGATCTGACGGAACTGCTGATATCTCTCTTCGTATTTTGCTACCAGTTCCGGCTCCGGCTCTACAGTGCCGATGATCTTCACAAGCTTGTCTGCTGCCGCTTCCACATTTTCATATTCTCCACAGGCAACAGCTGCCAGCATGGCTCCGCCCAGTGCCGGTCCTTCCTCGCTCTCGATCATATCTACTTTCAGATTCATGACATTTGCAATGATTTTTCTCCACAACGGGCTCTTGGCTCCACCACCACAGATCTTGGTGCGCTCAATCTTGATCCCCAGTGATTTTGCCACCTCCAGAGAATCCCGCAGTGCAAATGCCACACCTTCCAATACTGCCTGCGTCATATCCGCCCGGCTGGTATCCATAGTCATGCCAATGAATGTTCCTCTTGCATTCGGATTATTATGCGGGGAACGCTCGCCCATCAGATACGGTAGAAAATATACATGATTCTCGCCAAGCTTTGTGATAGCTTTCTGCTCCTGAGCATAGTCTTTGGTCCCGATAATCTCATCCATCCACCATTTATTACAGGAAGCTGCACTGAGCATGCATCCCATCAGATGATAATGTCCGTCTGCATGAGCAAACGCATGCAGGGCATTGTGCTTGTCTACGCCAAATTTTTCAGAGGAAATAAAAATCGTTCCGCTGGTTCCCAGAGAAATATTGCACATTCCATCACCAACAGTTCCGGTTCCCACTGCTGCCGCCGCATTGTCTCCGGCTCCGGCTGCCACTTTCACTGTGTGCGGAATTCCAAGCTCGTCTGCAATCGCCGGAAGCACAGTTCCCACGGTCTCATAGGATTCATAGACCTTTGCAAGCTGATTCTCTCTGACTCCGCAGATCTCACACATCTCCTTTGACCAGCAGCGGTTCTTTACATCGAAGATCAGCATACCGGATGCATCTGATACATCCGTGCAATGTACGCCGGTCAGCCGATAAGCAATATAATCCTTCGGAAGCATGATCTTTGCGATCCGTGCAAAATTCTCTGGTTCCTTATTCTTTACCCACAGAATCTTCGGTGCGGTAAAGCCGGTAAAGGAAATATTCGCTGTGTATTCAGAAAGCTTCTCCTTTCCGATCACATTGTTCAGGTAATCGCATTCTTCATAAGTACGGCCATCGTTCCACAGAAGTGCCGGTCGAATCACCTGATCCTCCTTATCCAGGATCACCAGTCCGTGCATCTGTCCGCCAAAACTGATACCTGCTACCTCTGATCTGTCACAACCATCCAGCAGTTCTTTCAGTCCGTCCATCGTTCCTGCAAACCAGTCCTCCGGATTCTGCTCCGACCAGCCCGGATGTGGAAAATAAATAGGATATTCTCTGGAAACAATCTTCCTGATCTGTCCTTCTCCGTCCATCAGAAGCAATTTAACTGCAGATGTCCCCAGATCCACTCCAATATAAAGCATGTTGTTATAACCCCCTCTTTACTTTTACGCCCTTCCTCGCGTTTTGTTATTATATTACCGTTATCAGACTCTCTTTTCAACCGTTTGTATATAATTTTTACAGAACATTCCATAAAGATCCGGGAGAATCTCTGATTCTCCCGGATCTTTATGATTACACATATTTGTCCTGTATATTCTCTATCCCGCATATGGAATGGATTCAAAATACTGGTCTTCGGTGATGCCGTTGATCTTGTGATAGAATTCAGAGTCACCTTCCGGCTCTGTATAATGGATCTCACCAGATACTTTTCCATCCGTGGTCTCAAACAGAGCGATTCCTGCATCGTTGGTGCCGGTGATGCGGATCTGTGTGCCTGTCTGCAGCGTAGTCTGTCCACCGTTGGCAGATACAGGAAGCTCCCTGGTCACAGTCAGCACACTATACGGATAATTATCCGTATCCACCTGGAAAAATTCCTCATCCGGCACTAATTTACCATCGTCGCCAATGCTGTATGTCATGCTGCACTGATAGCTGCCGAACACATTAACATTTTTCTTAAGCATCAGCATTCCATTTTTGCGGCCGCCGGCAGAGACACTGCCATCACCGAGGAACAGATTATCCTGCTGATCTTTAAGCTTCAGTTTGCCGTCCGTCACTTCATAGAGAAACAGTTCGTAGTCATCGGATGCATGATCTGCAACCAGCAGAACAAACACTCTGCCATCCTCCAGGTAGAGGATCTGGCTGTCACACAGACGGTCAAAATATTCGGTCTGTTCTTTCTGCTCATTCAATTCAATGGTCAGAGTTCCGCCGCCGTATTCATTTTTCTGATCCATGTAGACGTTGAGATCGCCGTAGTTCACCGGGGTGTTGCCGGAGCCTGTCTGAGCCACTGCTGCGTCACTGTTTCCAGAGTCCGTCTGGGCTGCTGTGTCACTGTTTTCGGTCTGCTGCCCCCCGCCTTCCAGCCTGCTGGTGCGGATCTTTGTGACGGTTTCTTCCATCAACTCCCCATTTCCTGCAGGTATGGTCTCCGGCGTAGTATAGTTCGGATTCAGGAAAGAAGCATAGGAGCTGTATGGAAGCGGCACGGTCACGGCTCCCATAGCATACGGACCTACTACATAAGGATTGAAGGTAACCATGATCCCCGACTCATTCAAGTACCAGTTAAATCCATCCTCACCTTCCCAGATCTGTTCTACCGTATCCTGATAATCTTCAAATAATCCGTCGCCGTAATTTTCCTGCAGATATTTATCAATATCCTTTGTGGCCTGCTGACGGAACGAGGGCATGTCTACCACAATGTCCTGGATCTTCAGTTTCTCACCGGTCATGGTGTCAAAGGTGGTTCCATAATATGCATAATCGCCATGAATCCCACCTGTATAATCATTATTGTAGCTTCTGAGACTGATTACCTGAGAATCTGCGCGCATCACATTATAACTCTGAAAACTACTGTAATAGTAGGAGTACGTACCTAAATCTTCCATACCGGAGACCGTACTCATACTCTCCAAATCATTTTCCGCATATTCCGATGTCTTTTCTGCATTTTCCCAGAATGTGGATGCATCAGCTTCCGACCAGTCATTGATCTTCTGAGCAGCTGCGTCATTTCCCGGAATCTCCACCTGGAGCTGCTGTGTCTCCGCATGCATCAGCCACTTAGAGCCATCATCGCTGTGCCAGTCCTTTTGCTGATTCTCCATCTGGATCAGAGGGGCACCGGTTGCTGCCTGTTCGATATTCGCATCCGTCTGTGACCCATCGGTCTGCGTCTCTGTGGTCGCATTTTCTGACTGTTCCTGATCTGCTGCCGTAGCCTGATCTGTACTGGCTGTTGTGTCATTTCCACAACCTGCCAGTGCAGCAGCCATCCATATGGCCATTCCAAATAATAACATTCGCTTTTTCATAGGTTTCCTCCTCTTTTGCATATCGCTATTCCAAGTCATACATGTATCCATCAGGGGGCATCCATAGCGCATTTTACAAATGCAGCTCTGTGTGCCCGGATCACTGTGTATCCAGTTCGATCTCAATATAATCGCCCAGCGCATGGGGCACTTCCATGCAGATCCACACTTTTCCATCCGCCAGATACGAATACCCATAAGGTGCTGTACCGTCTTCTGAGTAATCATAGCCAGCCAATGACTGCGCCAGCGCATCCGGACTGTCATAGATGGCTTCCAGTCGTTCCCGGAAATAATCTGCCAGATCTTCCTTCACATAATAACCGGTGCCTGCAAACATATTTTCTGCAAGCTTTTCCACATCCACATGATCCTTCAGGCGAATGCTCTCACCGGTGTTCAGGTCAATGTTGTAGGTGTATTTGAACGTGTATTCCTCTGGCGTATCCGGTGTATTTACCGTACCGTCCATCAGGATCGATAAAGTGTCCGGAGTCATGGTCTTCACCGTGTAAGTCACACGATAAGTTCCATTGCCCTCCCACTGATCCATGACTGTCTGCTCCGTTGCCAGCATGATCTGGTTCCATTTTTCCTGGATCCGTTCATCCCGGAAACCATCAATCTGCGGGCAGGAGATCTCCAGCCCGTCTCCGGTCAGCTTTTCCTCCCGGATCTGATAAGTTGCCTCCGTATACGGATACATTTCCAGATATTCTTCGTAAATGTTATGACCCGTTTTCAGCACTTTTCCGTCCACTGTCACCAACAGCAGTTCACTCTGGTAACAGTCAAGAAATGTATCTGTCAGACTTCCCATCACAATATATTCACCGGAAGAACCAAGCTTGTTCACGTACTCTTCAAATGCCTGGTTCAGATCCAGCATAACGACCTTGTCCCCACCGTAAGTTCCAAAAGAAATGGAGTTGATCCCTGCATTTTCGTCCATTTCCAACGCCTCTGTCAGCTCCCGCATCACTGTATTTTCTGTGATTTCATTTACATAGACGGTGTGCTGCACAATATTTTCTGCGCTCTCATCTCCACTGTATACATGGAGCCTGATGCCCTCTGGCGTCTCCTCTCCTTCCGGCTTCACAACCTCTTCCACCGGCGTCACGGTCTCCTGCACCTCCGTCAGAAGCTCCGAACCAGAATCCTTTTTCCCACATCCGACCATGCTGATACACAGCACCGCCAGCATCATATATTCTTTCCATTTCTTCATATAGGCAATCCCCCGTATCTATAGGGTCAGTTCTCTCTGATCCCTGTATGCAACTACCCAAGGTCACGCAGCTTGTATCGTTGCTTCTGTTTATTATATGAATTTCAGGCTTTTATTATAGCAAGAATATATTATATAACTATTACAAACTTCTTAAGTTTTGTGGAAGAGAGGGGGTGAATTTTGTCTCATTTTCATTGACCACATCCCCTCTGAACAGGTACAATAGAATTACCAATCAAAGGAGACTTTAAATGATGTTTCAGAATTTTTATCCGAATAAATTGATCCGCTCAGTCTATGAACTGAACTGGGAAGAATTGTCCAGAACCTATGGCGGCGTGATCTTCGACATTGACAATACGCTGGTTCCTCATGGCGCAGCGGCCGACGAAGCGGCGATCCAGCTTTTTGCCCGGATCCACAACCTTGGCATGAAGACCATGCTGGTATCCAACAACGGCGAAGCGCGGGTAAAGCCTTTTGCACAGCAGGTGCAGACTGACTACATTTATAAGGCTGGCAAACCGAAGGTGGAAGGCTACAACAAAGCTATGGCGAAAATGGGAACCGATCCGAAGCACACCCTGTTCATCGGCGACCAGATCTTCACCGATGTATGGGGAGCCAACCGGGCTGGCATCTACACCATGCTGACCCAGCCTGTTGACAAATCCACCGATGAGATCCAGATTGTGATCAAACGCTGGTTTGAGGGACCTTTCCGAAAGGAGAGATAGAAAATGAAGCTCATCTTTCATATTGATGTCAATTCTGCATTTCTGTCATGGACGGCATGCGGGCTGTTGGAGGAAAGTGGGGCGGATGACTCTGCATCCTGTGCTGACCTCACCCAGAAAAACACCCCTGATCCTGCAAGCGACGCCGCAGTCAACGCCCCGGCCACCACTCTCCCCACCGACATCCGTGAGATCGCCTCTGTCATCGGCGGCAGCGAGAAGAGCCGCCACGGAATCGTGCTGGCGAAGAGCACACTTGCCAAACAATATGGGATCGTCACAGGCGAGCCACTCTTTCAGGCCCGGCGCAAATGCCCGGGTCTGGTTGTGGTGCCGCCAAATTACCAGTTATACGTGCGAAAATCCGACCAGCTGATCCGCATGCTCCACGAATACACACCGCTGATCCAGCAATACAGCATCGACGAAGCGTGGATGGACATGACCGGCATCCAGGAAGCGCAGGCAGATCCGATGGGATTTGCCACAAGGCTCAAGGACCGGATCCACCGGGAACTTGGATTTACGGTAAATATCGGCATCTCTGTCAACCATTTGCTGGCGAAGATGGGCAGCGAGCTTCAGAAACCTGACCGGGTACACACCCTTTTTCCAGAGGAAATCCCGCAGAAAATGTGGCCGCTTCCGGTGGATGAGTTATTTTTTGTAGGAAAAACTACCGCAGCCCATCTGCACAAGCTGGGCATCCACACCATCGGCGAGCTGGCGCGGACCGACCCGGGGCTTCTGGAAATGCATTTGAAAAAGCATGGACGTGCCATCTGGAAATACGCCAACGGCGGGGAACTGGATGCGGCAGTGTTCGAGCGCAGATCTTCCAAAAACAAAGGTTATGGAAATGAGACTACACTGCCGGATGACGTGACTGACATGGAAACTGCCTGCCAGGTAATCCTGTCCCTGTGCGAGACCGTTGGTGCAAGACTTCGTCAGGATAATATGAAAATATCGGTAGTCGGCGTGCACGTGAAAGACAATTCTTTCACAGAGAGAAGTCGTCAGACCAGCCTTCGCACTCCAACCAATTCCACAAATCTCATTTATGAAGAAAGCCGACGTCTTTTCCGGGAATTATGGGATGGCAGGCCTCTCCGCCTGATCGGCGTGTTCACTTCCAAGGCAGAACAGTCCGAGTATGAGCAGTTGGACCTTTTCCAGACTGCAAGAAATGAAAAACAGGAGAAGCTTGATAAGGCCATCGATCAGATCCGTAAAAAATACGGCGAAGACAGTGTGCGCCGCGCCCGCTTCCTCGACGGCGAAATGAGCCATATGGCAGGCGGTCTCAATAAAGAAAAAAGCCGCTATCGGCAGAAGCGGGAGAAAAATAAGGGCTGAATTTCTATGCAAAAAACCTTTCTCACGGGGGAGTGTCGCAAAATCACCGGAATAGGTGATTGAGCGACACTCCCTTTTTATATGCTTCTATTTTATATGGTTATTTCTGCTCCGCCTTTACTTCTTCCATAATTGCTTTGAATGCCGGCATGGAATCCACGATGGTCTTCTCTGCCACGCAGTAGGAGATTCTCACATATCCCGGGCAGCCAAAGCTGTCGCTTGGAACTACCAGCACATCATGCTTTTTCGATCTCTCGGAAAATGCGTTGGCATCTGGTTCTGGTGATTTCACAAACAGATAAAAGGCTCCCTGGGGGCGCACGCACTCATATCCGAGCTCTGTCAGTCCGTTGTAAAGAAGATCTCTGTTCCTTGCATAGGCTGCAATATCACTTGGCACATCAGCACACATGGCTGCCACACGCTGGAACAGCACTGGTGCACAGACAAATCCCAGTGCACGTCCTGCACCATTGACTGCTGCCATCACACGTTTTGAATCTTCCATCTCATCGGGCACGATAATGTAACCGATACGCTCTCCCGGCAGAGACAGAGATTTACTATAGGAATAGCAGACAAAGGTATTCTCATAATAGTTCGGCACATAGGGCACTTCCACTCCCTCATACACGATTTCCCGATATGGCTCATCAGCGATCAGATAAATGGCATGTCCATACTCTTTTTCTTTTCTGCGAAGGACATCTGCCAGCTTCTGGATCGTCTCTGCAGAATAGACAACGCCACTTGGATTATTGGGAGAGTTGATAATGATTCCCTTGGTCATTGGGCTCAACAGCTCCTCAAATGCATCAAAATCAATCTGAAAGCTCTCTGTATCAGCCGGATTGATCAGCAATTTTGCCTTTGCATTTTCTACCCATACAGTGTACTCTGGGAAAAATGGAGCAAAGGTGATAAATTCATCGCCAGGGTTCGTCACCGCATTGATACAGATGCTCAGGGAAGCTGCTGCTCCAACGGTCATGTAAAAATTTGCACCTGTAAAATGTGTGCCAAACCGACGGTTTACTGACTGTGCCAGTGTCTCTTTTACTCCTGGATCACCTGATGCCGGGGAATATCCGTGCAGCACTTCTGCCGGCTCTTCCAACAGCTTTGCAATGGCATCTTTTACCTGATGCGGTGCAGGAATACTTGGATTTCCCAGACTGAAGTCATAGACCTTGTCCGCTCCTACTACTTTTTTCCGTTCCAAACCGTAGGAAAATAATTCTCTGATCACAGAGCTTTTACTTCCCAATCCATACATTACCTCATTTATCACTGATCCATGTCCTCCTCATGATCGCAATCAGAATCACAATCGCAGTCACAATCCATACCATATGACATCATATTTTCACGGGAAGATACTCTCTTCTTCACGCGCTCTTTTTCAACTGCTTCAGAGATTATCTCTTTTACATCTCTGGATTTCTTTATATTTTTAATCTCAAGCTTTGGCATGGATTTATCCATGGTGTCACATTTGATGGTCCCAAGACCAAAGATACGCTGCATGAACGATCTTTCCAATGTCAGATCCAGGATTCGGTACAGACGGATCTCATCCTCTCTGGTAGACAACATTCCTGCTTCTACAATAAATTTTTCATCTGTACAGATGTATTTCGTGAAACTCAAAGGTAAGCCAAAAAATAAACTTCTCTTCTTATCAGTCCAAATCGTTGCCATACATCGGTCCTCCTTTTCTCTTCGTGCTTTTCCAGTTTATCGCATCAAATTATTTATATTATACATCCTTTTACTCAAAATGAAAACTGTCGCTTTCTGATTTTACTCATGAAAACGACAGTTCCCTTTCTGCGATACTCCCGTCAGAGTTATAGAACGTTAGAATCGTGCGCCGCAAGGCACGCAAACAAAAATCCCGCAGAATTGCTTCTGCGGGATCTCAAATACTCGGATGAACTTATACCAGCTCAAGAAGTACTTCCATTGCTCCGTCACCTTTTCTCTGTCCGATCTTTACGATACGGGTATATCCACCGTTACGGGTAGCATATTTCGGTGCGATCTCATCAAAGATCTTAGCAACCATGTCTACTTCTTTTGCTTTCTTCTTGCCCTCTTCTACAGCTTTTACTGTGTAGAGGACTTTCATCATTTCTCTTCTTGCATGAAGTCTGGACGGAAGATCTTTTTTGATCTCTTTCTCTACTTCATCATATACGGTAACTTTCTTGCCGTCTTTTACTTCTTTTACTCTCTTACCGTCTTTGTCTTTACGAGCAACTTTAGCGGTAACTTTAACGGTCTCGAAGTTATCTTTCTCTTTTACACCAAGAGCGATCAGGCCTTCAGCGACTTTACGGATCTCTTTAGCCTTAGCTTCGGTAGTAACGATCTTGCCATTTGCCAGAAGTGCAGTTACCTGTCCTCTGATCAGTGCTTTTCTCTGTGCAGAAGTTCTGCTGAGTTTTCTATATTTTGCCATTTTTCATTTCCTCCATTTTCGTTGCGCCCCTGTACACGCATCATCGGACTTATTGTCCAGGGGTCTGGCTGTCAACTTACAGATATCTACCTGCGCCGTGCATCTTTGGACTTATCGGCGCAGGCAGTTTATAGTTCTTATTCCTCGCTCTGGTTCAGTTCCAGACCAAGCTCTTTGAGTTTTGCAAGGACTTCCTCCAGGGACTTACGACCAAGGTTACGAACCTTCATCATGTCATCAGATGTCCGGTTGCACAGCTCCTCAACGGTATTGATTCCAGCTCTCTTCAGACAGTTATAAGAACGAACGGATAACTCCAGTTCGTCAATATTCATCTCAAGAACTTTCTCCTTCTCATCGCTCTCAGTCTCTACCATGATCTCTGCAGATTTGGCATTCTCTGATAAATCAATGAACAGGCTCAAATGCTCGCTCAGGACTTTCGCTGCCAGGCTGACAGCCTCGTCCGGAGCCAGGGTTCCGTTGGTGTATACGTCCAGAGTCAGTTTATCGTAATCGGTAATCTGACCCACACGGGTATTCTCAACTTTCAGATTCACACGCTCTACCGGAGTATAGATAGAATCTACTGCAATCACACCGATCGGCAGCTCTTCATTCTTGTTCTTATCGGAGCTTACATATCCGCGACCTTTGGTAATGGTCAGTTCCATGTAAAGCTTGCTGTCTGCGCCACCGTTCAGATGTGCAATCACCACTTCCGGATTGAGAATCTCGATATCCGGATCGCACTGAATATCAGCTGCGGTTACAACACCCTCGCCCTCAAAATCAATGTAAGCAACTTTCGCTTCTTCAGAATCGCTGTTGTTCTTGATTGCGAGACTCTTGATATTCATGATGATTTCCGTCACATCTTCTTTTACACCCGGGATGGAGCTGAATTCGTGAAGTACACCATCAATCTTTACCTGACTTACAGCAGCTCCCGGTAAAGAGGAAAGCATAATTCTTCTAAGGGAATTGCCAAGCGTTGTGCCATAGCCTCTTTCCAATGGTTCCACTACGAATTTGCCGTATTTTTTATCTTCTGAAATCTCTGCAATTTCAATCTTGGGTTTATTAAATACTACCACTAAAAAGCCCCTCCTGTTCTGTGTTGGGTGATATCATTTCCGGTTCCTAATTATTTAGAATAGAGCTCGACGATAAGCATCTCGTTTACCGGTACGTCGATCATCTCTCTGGTCGGAAGCTCTTTCACAACACCTTTCAGGTTCTCCTGATCGGACTCAAGCCATTCTGGAACAAGTCTTCCAGCAGTGGACTCAAGGATTGCTTTGTAACGATCAGAGCTCTTGCAGCTTTCTTTGATCTCTACGGTATCTCCGGCTTTTACAAGATAAGACGGGATGTTTACCTGTTTTCCGTTAACCAGTACATGTTTGTGGTCAACGATCTGTCTAGCTTCCTGACGGGTACGTGCAAATCCAAGACGGAAGATCACGTTGTCCAGTCTGGTCTCAAGCATGATCATAAGGTTTGCACCAGTCATACCTTTCATACGATCAGCTTTTTTGTAATAATTACGGAACGGCTTCTCCAGCACGCCGTAGATGAATTTTGCTTTCTGTTTCTCTCTCAGCTGAAGTCCGTACTCGGAAATCTTCTTGTTAGCTCTCTGAGAATTTCTGTTGGATTTTTTATCAATTCCTAAATATACCGGGTCCAGACCTAAAGACCGGCATCTTTTAAGCACAGGTGTTCTGTTTACTGCCATCTCTCATACCCTCCTGATTAAACTCTTCTACGTTTTGGCGGCCGGCATCCGTTATGCGGTACCGGTGTAACATCGGTAATACTGATAACTTCAAGACCGCATGCCTGCAGGGCACGGATTGCAGCTTCACGTCCTGATCCCGGTCCTTTTACGAATACATCTACAGTCTTAAGTCCATGAATGAGGGCTGCTTTGGTTGCAGTCTCTGCTGCCATCTGAGCAGCATACGGAGTAGATTTCCTTGAACCTCTAAATCCAAGACCACCAGCACTTGCCCAGCTCAGAGCGTTTCCTTCTGCATCAGTCAGGGTAACGATCGTATTGTTAAAAGATGACTGGATATGTGCCTGTCCACGTTCAACGTTTTTCTTAACACGCTTTTTTGTCACTTTTTTGGTAACTTTAGCCATTTCTAAACTAACCTACTTTCTTTTACTTTCTATTGATTATCTGGTTACTTATTTCTTCTTGTTAGCAACAGTCTTCTTCGGACCCTTTCTGGTTCTTGCATTGGTCTTAGTTTTCTGACCACGAACCGGAAGGCTCTTTCTATGGCGAACGCCTCTGTAGCATCCGATCTCCTGAAGTCTCTTGATGTCCATTGCGATCTGTCTTCTCAGATCACCCTCTACAGTCTGGGTTTCATCGATAACAGCACTGATTTTCTTAACATCCTCATCTGTCAGATCTCTGACACGGGTATCCGGGTTTACCCCAGCAGCAGCCAGGATACGATTGGAACTTGTTCTACCGATTCCGTAGATATAAGTCAGACCAATCTCAACACGTTTTTCTCTTGGTAAGTCTACACCAGAAATACGAGCCATTTGATTATTCCTCCATTTAAATAAAGAATTGGGTTCCGGGCGTTTTTTAATAGGTGCCCGCTGACACTTTCCTAAATGAGACACGCAAGTTCGCGCGTCCAGCCGGGTATCTGCCCGACCTTTCAGATACTCTGCATACGCATTTCTCCGTTTTAAGCAATATCATTGTGAATAATCCTGGTCAAATCTATTTTGTATAATCACTGACGCTTATCGGTCAGTGCAGCCGCACAAAAAAATTTTCACAAGAATCACAGTTTGCGGAAATTAGCCCTGACGCTGTTTATGCTTCGGATTCTCGCAAATTACTCTGATACTACCTTTTCTCTTGATGATTTTGCATTTCTCGCAAATGGGTTTTACAGATGATCTTACTTTCATCGTAAAAATCCTCCTTTCACATCTTGTGTTCTCCTGCCTCTCATACAACTGGGTTTTGAAGTATAAAATTCGGAAAACAAGGCATTTCTTGTTACCGATCCCAACGAAAAAAGCGCACAAAAACAGGCGCACAATCCCCGTAGAGACCATACGCCTTATATAGTAGCATACGAACCTGCAAAATGCAAGTACTTTTTATACTATTTCTTCTATTTGTCTCTCCAGATAATACGTCCTTTGGACAGATCGTACGGAGACAGCTCGATGGTAACTTTGTCACCCGGAAGGATACGAATGAAGTTCATCCGCAGCTTACCGCTGATGTGAGCAAGCACCTTGTGGCCATTTTCCAGTTCAACCTGGAACATTGCGTTCGGAAGCTTCTCAATAACTGTACCTTCGATCTCAATTACATCTGCTTTTGACATGTTTTTCCTCCTGTCAGTTTTTACTGTCTGATTGAATTGCCTGAATGATCATCTCATCGGAAAGTGTTTCCCCACTCTCCAGCATTTTCTTTACAGGTTCCGGAATCCTATGGATCACCTGTATATGTTTCTTCTTCTTTTTCTTTGGTTTCTCCATGGTCCGGTTTCTTCCATCCACTAACCATACATATTCCTCATCCTGTCGGATGATGATGTACAGTCTGTCCTTTTCGTGTCCGGCCAGGCTTCTGACCAGCATACCTGTCTCTGTTCTTACCATATAATAGTTCCCTTATGCGTGCTGCAGAGTCAGGATCTCCGGTTCTCCATCTGTGATGAGAATCGTATTTTCATAATGGGCAGCCAGAGAATGGTCTTCTGAGATCACCGTCCATTCATCATCCAGCCAGCGTACTTTCCAGGTCCCCATGTTCACCATAGGCTCGATTGCAAGAGTCATACCCGGTACCAGAATGATGCCCCGTCTCTTCTGACGGAAATTCGGGATCTGCGGATCTTCATGAAGCTCGGTTCCAATTCCATGTCCTACAAGGTCCTGCACGATTCCATAACCAAAACCGCTTACATAGTCATCAATGGCAGCCGAAATGTCAAATAAATGATTCCCGGCCTTTGCCTGTTTGATTCCTTCAAAAAAGCTCTGCTTTGTTACATCCAGAAGTTTCTGTGCTTCCGGACTGATCTGACCAACCGCATGTGTCCTGGCCGCGTCAGAATGATATCCTTTGTAGATCAGTCCTGCATCCAGGCTCACAATGTCGCCTTCTTTCAGGATACGGTCTCTCTTCGGGATACCGTGAACAACCTCTTCGTTCACAGATACACAGATGGATGCTGGAAAACCACCGTAATGCAGGAAATTCGGCTTGCAGCCAAGTTCCCGGATCACTTTATCGCCCTTCTCATTGATCTCCATGGTGGAGATACCCGGACGAATGATCTTTGCCATCTCATCATGTACAATTTCCAGCCGTCTGCCAGCCTCACGCATCAGTTCGATCTCTTTTGCAGATTTTACTGTAACAGCCATAATCCCTATGCTCCTAAGATCTCAACGATTGCCTTGAACACATCTCCCATGTCCATGGTTCCGTCTACTTCTTTCAGAATACCTTTTTTTGTGTAGTAGTCGATGAGCGGCTGAGTCTGCTCATGGTAAACGCCAAGTCTTTTCTGAACAGTCTCCGGCTTATCATCATCACGAAGGATCAGCTCTGCACCACAGTTGTCACAAATGCCTTCTTTTTTCGGTGCTGCATATACCAGATGATAGGTAGCTCCACAGCCTACACATGCACGACGTCCACCCATACGTTTTACAATGTTCTCGTCCGGAACTTCTATGTTGATTGCATAATCAACAGCCTCTCCTAATCTGGAAAGTGCTGCGTCCAGGCTCTCTGCCTGCGGGATCGTACGTGGAAAACCATCAAGGATATAGCCTTTCTTGCAGTCATCCTGCTGTACACGGTCTACGACCAGATCGCATACCAGCTCATCCGGAACCAGAAGTCCCTGATCCATATATGTTTTTGCTTTCTTTCCAAGTTCCGTTCCGTTTTTGATATTTGCACGGAAAATATCTCCGGTAGAGATGTGCGGAATCTGATATTTCTCAGCAATCTTCTTTGCCTGAGTTCCTTTTCCAGCTCCAGGAGCACCTAACATAATGATTTTCATCTTTTTATCTCCTATTTTATCCATAAATTGTCCATGTAATCACAAAAGCCTGTACGGAGTACCCCACAGGGAGTTCCATACAGGCTTACAATCAATCGTTCAGGAATCCTTTATAGTAACGTACCAGCATCTGGGACTCGATCTGTTTGAGAGTCTCAAGAACAACACCTACAATAATGATGATAGATGTTCCTCCGAAGGATACGTTAGCACCAAACATTCCGTTGAAGAAGATCGGAATCACACACACGATGATCAGCCCAACTGCACCGATAAATACGATGTAGTTCAGAATCCTGCTAAGATATTCTGTGGTAGGCTTACCCGGTCGAATTCCTGGAATGAAGCCACCCTGGCGTTTCATATTATTGGAAATCTCAATCGGGTTAAACGTGATCGACGTATAAAAATACGCAAAGAATACGACAAGCACAATGTACAGCACCAGACCAAGTGAATAAATCGGTCTGCTGGGGTCACACCAGCTGGACTGGCTCAAACCCGTCATAATCTTGGATCCGATTCCGGTTCCGCCTGTTTTTCCAAGAAGTGATGCAATCACATTCGGGAAACTCATCAGCGATGACGCAAAGATCACCGGGATAACTCCGGCAGTATTTACCTTTAACGGAATGTTTGTGGACTGTCCGCCCACCATCTTGCGTCCCTGCATTTTCTTTGCATACTGCACCGGAATTCTCCGTTCGCCATCCTGCAGGAAAATAACGAATACAACCGTCACCAAAACAACTGCTATGATAACAACTGCTGCAACAACCGCATTCAGAATCGTCTGACCCTTCATGAACTGATCAAACAGTGTCACGAAGTCGTCCGGAATTCTGGATACAATGTTGATTAAAAGTACGATGGAAATACCATTTCCAACGCCATGCTCTGTAATCTCTTCACCGATCCACATCAAAAATGCACTTCCAGCAGTCATAGCTGCAATAACCACGATCTTATTCGGGATCGTATTGGCTGCAAGAAGTCCTCTGCTGCCGAATCCAACTGTCATTGCAATACTCTCGATCAGAGCAAGTGCAACAGTCAGATAACGGGATATGGTCTGAATCTTCTTTCTTCCGTCCTCACCATCTTTCTGCATCTCTTCCAGCTTCGGGATTGCAATCGTCAGAAGCTGAACGATAATGGAGGAAGTGATGTAGGGGGTAATGCCCAGAGCAAATAATGACATACTGGTGAACGAGCCACCGGTAAATGCGTCAAAGAAATTGAACGCATCACCGGTCTGCTGCGCAAACCATGCCTGGAAATAATCTCTGTTAGCACCCGGAATAGGAAGCTGAGAACCGAATCGAACAACGACCAGCATCAAAAATGTGAAGATCAGTTTCTTTCGAATATCCTCAATTTTCAGTGCATTCCGTAATGTTTTAAACATTAGATCACCTCGGCTTTTCCACCCAGCGCTTCAATTTTAGCAGCTGCACTTGCGGAAAATGCATTTGCCTGAACAGTCAGTTTCTTGGTCAGCTCGCCGCATCCCAGAACTTTAACGCCATCCTTCGGGTTCTTAACAACGCCTGCAGCGATCAGAGTCTCAATAGAAACTACGCTGTCATTCTCGAATCTTTCCAGAGCACTCAGATTGATCGCAACGATCTCTTTGCTGTTACGATTTGTGAATCCTCTCTTCGGAAGTCTTCTGTATAACGGCATCTGACCACCCTCGAAGCCCGGTCTCGGAGCTCCGGAACGAGCTTTCTGACCTTTGTGGCCTTTACCAGCAGTCTTACCGTTTCCTGAACCGTGTCCACGGCCTCTTCTGAAGTTGTCGCTCTGCTTGGAGCCCTCAGCGTACTGTAAATTCGATAAGTCCATTGTGGCACCTCCTTACCTGTATATGATTAGATTTCTTCTACTTTTACTAAATGTCTTACGTGCCAGATCATACCACGAACTGCTTCGTTGTCCGGCATTTCAACAGTTTTGTTAAGCTTTTTCAGTCCGAGCGCCTCAACAGTAGCTTTCTGCTTCGGGATCGCTCCGATCGGAGATTTCACCAACGTGATTTTTAATTTCTCTGCCATGTTCGTTCTCCTCCTTACGCCATGATCTCATCCACGGATTTGCCACGTTTCTTAGCAACATCTTCCGGGGAAACCAGACCTGCAAGGCCTGCGATCGTTGCAAGTACAACGTTCTGCTTATTGTTGGAGCCCAGAGACTTGGTACGGATATTTTTGATTCCAGCAAGCTCTACAACGGCACGAGCCGGGCCTCCGGCGATGATACCGGTACCTTCCGGGGATTTCTTGAGCAGTACGGAAGCACTTCCGAATTTGCCCAGGTTATCGTGCGGGATACTATTGTTTTCGTCTCTAACAACGGTTACCAGCTTCTTGGTTGCGTCCTCTTTGCCCTTACGGATTGCTTCCGGGATTTCTTTTGCTTTTCCAAGACCAACACCTACATGGCCATTCATGTCGCCAACTACCACAAGAGCAGTAAAACGCATGGTGTTGCCACCTTTGGTGACCTTGGTTACACGTTTGATGGACACAACTTTATCAGTTAATTCTAACTGACTTGCATCAATGATTTCATGTCTCATGTGTCTTTCCTTCCTTTCCTAGAATTCCAATCCTGCTTCGCGAGCTGCCTCAGCCAGAGCTGCGATCTTACCCTGATAAATGAATCCTCCACGGTCAAATACAACCTCTTTGATTCCTTTTTCCAGAGCTTTCTCTGCAATTACCTTACCCAGGTATGCTGCTGCATCCACGTTGTTGGTTTTCTCCAGCTCAGCTTTCACATCCTTCTGAAGGGTGGAAGCAGATACCAGAGTGTTTCCTACAGTGTCATCAATGATCTGAGCATACATATGATTGTTGCTTCTGAACACTGCCAGACGCGGTCTCTCTGCAGTTCCGCTGATATGGTTACGCAATCTGTAATGTTTCTTAGCGCGAACTTCGCTTCTTGATTTCTTACTAACCATCTTTACACTCTCCTTATTTATTTCTTACCGGTCTTACCAACTTTACGTCTGATGACTTCGGTCTCATACTTGATTCCCTTGCCCTTATACGGCTCAGGTCTTCTCTTGTCACGGATCTCGGCTGCATACTGTCCAACCTTCTCCTTGTCGATTCCTTTTACGGTGATCTTGTTGCCATCTACAACAGCCTCAAGACCTTCCGGATCAGTCATCTCAACCGGATGGGAATAACCCAGGTTCAGAGTCAGCTTGTTGCCGGATTTGGAACAACGATAGCCGACACCGTTTACTTCCAGCACTTTCTCATAACCAGTGTGTACACCAGTTACCATGTTGGAAATCAGGGTTCTTGTCAAACCGTGTAAAGATTTCATTTTCTTCAGATCGTTCGGTCTGGTCACTACTACATGGCCATCCTCAACTTTAATGCTCATTTCTGCGGGAAGTACTCTCTCAAGAGTTCCCTTCGGACCTTTTACAGTCACTTTGTTTCCCTCGGCAACAGTTACTGTTACACCTTCCGGGATTGCTACCGGTAATCTTCCGATACGGGACATAATAAAATCCTCCTTACTTAGATTTTCGGAAGGAGCACCTGGGCTCCTTCTGTTTTCAGTGAGTTTCTAATGAAGTACTTTCGTACTACCAAACGAATGCAAGAACCTCTCCACCTACGTTAAGTTCTCTTGCCTTCTTGTCGGTCATAACACCTTTGTTGGTAGAAACAATAGCGATTCCCAGTCCACCAAGTACTTTCGGCATGTTCTCTTTGCTAGCATATACACGCAGACCCGGTTTGGAAATGCGCTTCAGACCAGCGATGATCTTGTCATTCTTATCTTTGCCATACTTCAGAGTCATATGAATATCTTTGAAGTTGCCATTGTCTACCAGATCATATTTTGCAATATAACCTTCGTCAACCAGGATGTTTGCGATAGCAATTTTCATCTTGGATGCCGGTACATCTACTGTATCATGCTTTGCAGTGTTTGCGTTACGAATTCTTGTAAGCATATCTGCGATCGGATCATTCGTTGTCATTTTATATAGCCTCCTTCCTTACCAGCTTGCTTTCTTCACGCCCGGGATCTGGCCTGCATAAGCCAGCTCACGGAAACAAATTCTGCAGATTCCGTATTTTCTTAAATATGCATGCGGACGGCCACAGATTCTGCAGCGGCTATATTCTCTGGTAGAGAATTTCTGTTTACGCTGCTGTTTGATTTTCATCGATGTCTTAGCCATGAAATTCCCTCCTATCTTGCGAATGGCATATTGAATAAGCTTAACAGATGACGAGCTTCCTCATCAGTCTTAGCGGTAGTAACGAAGATGATATCCATACCTCTTACTTTGTCCACTTTATCATATTCAATTTCCGGGAAGATCAACTGCTCTTTAATTCCAAGTGCGTAGTTTCCTCTACCGTCAAATGCGTTCGGGTTTACACCACGGAAGTCACGCACACGCGGGAGTGCCAGGTTTACCAGACGATCTACGAACTCGTACATTTTCTCACCACGAAGGGTTACTTTACAACCGATCGGCATACCCTCACGGATTTTGAAGTTTGCAACGGAGTTCTTTGCTCTGGTAAGAACTACTTTCTGTCCAGCGATGGTCTCCAGATCTTTCACTGCAGAATCCAGAACTTTAGCATTCTCTTTTGCCTCGCCGACACCCATGTTGATAACAACTTTGTCAAGCTTCGGCACTTCCATAATGTTTTTATATCCAAATTTTTTGATCATAGCATCTACGATCTCATTTTTGTACTGCTCACTGAGTCTACTCAACTTCTCCAGACCTCCTCTCTTCAAATATTAGTCGATAACTTTACCGGTTGCCTTAGCAACGCGGACTTTCTTGTCTCCATCCATCTTGTAACCGATACGGGAAACTTTTCCTTCGCTTACGAACATTACGTTAGAAGCGCTGATCGATCCTTCCTGATGAACGATTCCGCCCTGCTGATTCTGAGCTGACGGTTTCGTGTGTTTTGTGATCATGTTTACGCCTTCAACCAGAACAGTGTTGTTCTTGTGGTTTACTGCGATAACTTTTCCCTCGGTACCTTTATCAGCACCAGCAATAACTTTTACGGTATCGCCTTTTTTAATTTTCATAGTAGCCATTCCGATACCTCCTATAATACTTCCGGAGCAAGGGATACGATCTTCATGAACTGTTTCTCACGAAGCTCTCTAGCTACCGGTCCAAAGATACGGGTTCCTCTCGGGTTCTTATCCTCTTTGATGATTACTGCTGCGTTCTCATCAAATTTGATATAAGAACCGTCTTTGCGGCGAGCACCTTTTACGGTACGAACCACAACTGCTTTAACTACATCACCCTTCTTTACAACTCCGCCGGGTGTTGCATCTTTAACGCTGGCAACGATTACATCGCCGATGTTTGCATATCTTCTTGTAGAGCCGCCCATAACGCGGATGCAGAGCAATTCTTTTGCACCGGTGTTATCAGCAACTTTGAGTCTTGTTTCCTGCTGTACCAATTTCTACATCCTCCTTATCTGGCTTTTTCAACAATGCTAACCAGTCTCCATCTCTTGTCCTTAGACAGCGGTCTGGTCTCCATAACTTTTACGGTATCACCGATTCCGCACTCGTTGTTCTCATCGTGTGCTTTTAATTTATAGGTCTTTTTAACGATCTTTCCGTAGAGCGGATGTTTTACATGGTTCTCTACTGCAACTACGATAGTTTTATCCATCTTGTCACTTACCACTTTACCGATACGGGTTTTTCTAAGATTTCTTTCCACGATTATTCTCCTTTCTCAAACTGAAGCTTCCGAAACTTACGCGTTCTTCTGTGCGATAACAGTCTGAATCCGGGCAATGTTCTTACGAACCTCTCTGATTCTTGCTGTGTTATCGAGCTGGTTGGTTGCGTTCTGGAATCTCAGGTTGAAAAGTTCCTTTTTCGCAGCTACTAATTCAGTATTTAACTCAGCAGCCGATTTTGCTTTCAAATCTTCTACATACTTATTCATTTTCACTGTTATCACCGCCTTCTAAGTCTGCACGAGAAACGACTTTGCATTTGCAGGGTAACTTATGGGTAGCGAGACGTAATGCTTCTTTAGCGATCTCCTCAGATACGCCAGAGATTTCGAACATTACGCGTCCCGGTTTAACTACTGCTACCCAGTACTCCAGAGTTCCTTTACCAGAACCCATACGGGTCTCAGCCGGTTTGTTGGTTACCGGTTTATCCGGGAAAATCTTAATCCAAACTTTACCACCACGTTTGATGTAACGGGTCATAGCTACACGGGCTGCCTCGATCTGGTTGGATTTGATCCAAGCCGGCTCAAGAGCAACGATACCATATTCACCGTTTGTAATCTTATTACCTCTGAGCGCCTTACCGGTCATAGTACCGCGGAACTGTTTACGGCGCTTTACTCTTTTTGGCATTAACATTATTTATCGCTCCCTTCCTTTGCTGCCTTCTTGGGAAGAACCTCGCCTTTGTAGACCCAAACCTTAACACCGATCTTACCGTAGGTGGTGTCTGCCTCAGCGAATCCATAGTCAATATCTGCTCTCAGTGTATGAAGCGGAATCGTACCCTCGGAGTAGGTCTCGGTACGAGCCATATCAGCTCCGCCCAGACGTCCGGAACAGCAAGCTTTGATTCCCTTTGCACCGCTCTTCATTGCACGTCCCATGCAGGATTTCATTGCACGACGGAATGTGATACGGTTCTCCAGCTGCTGAGCGATGTTCTCAGCTACCAGCTGTGCTTCTCTGTCAACTTTTTTAATCTCTTTGATATCTACAACTACTTTTTTGGTAGTCATTTTCTGGAGCTCTGCTCTTACTTTCTCAATCTCAGATCCACCTTTACCGATGATCATACCCGGTTTAGCAGTGGAAATGATGATCTTAACGCGATCGGAGGTTCTCTCAATTTCAATCTTGGAAACTCCTGCGCTGTACAGTTTCTTCTTCAGGAACTTTCTGATCTGATAATCTTCTACCAGGCAGTCTGCGAAGTCGCCTTCAGCATACCACTTGGAGTCCCAGTCTTTAATTACGCCGACTCTGAGGCCGTGCGGATTAACTTTCTGTCCCATGATGTTCCTCCTTATTTCTTCTCATCCAGCACGATGGTGATATGGCTCATACGTTTTTCAATACGATAAGCGCGGCCCTGTGCTCTCGGTCTGATTCTCTTCATGGTCGGTCCTTTATCTGCATAGCATTCTGCAACATAAAGAGTGTCAGCGTGCATTCCGTTGTTGTTCTCCGCATTCGCGATAGCGGATTTTAATAATTTCTCTATTAATGTAGAAGCGTATCTCGGATTGTAGGTTACGATTCCGAGTGCTGTCTGTACATCTTTACCTCTGATGGCATCTAATACGAAGCATGCCTTCTGGACAGAAACGCGAGCGTAAGATAACTTAGCTGACGGTCTGGTATCCTTCTGGGCATTTCTTTCTCTTTTAATCTGACTTCTGGATCCTTTTGCCATTAGATGAAACCTCCTTCCAAATTTTAGCGACTAACGTCTGGACTTCTTCTCGTCTTTGCCATGTCCTCTGTAGGTTCTGGTCGGAACGAACTCTCCGAGTTTGTGTCCTACCATATCCTCGGTAACGTATACCGGCACATGTTTTCTTCCATCATGAACTGCAATTGTATGGGAAACCATCTGCGGGAAAATGGTGGAACGGCGAGACCAGGTCTTGATCACAGCCTTGCTTCCGCTTGCGTTCATCGCATCTACTTTTTTCAGTAAGCTTGCATCTGCAAATGGTCCTTTTTTTAATGAACGAGCCATTAGTGAAACCTCCTATTCCTTATTTAAAAGTTCTGCCGTCTCTTCTTCTAACGATCAGCTTGTTGGACTTCTTGTTCTTCTTTCTTGTCTTCAGACCAAGTGCCGGTTTACCCCAAGGTGTGCACGGACCCGGACGACCGATACCAGTCTTTCCTTCTCCACCACCATGCGGATGATCGTTCGGATTCATTACAGAACCACGGACAGTAGGTCTGATACCCATGTGACGTTTACGACCTGCTTTACCAATGTTGATCAGGTTGTGCTCGCCGTTTCCTACAACACCAACAGTGGCGCGGCAGTTAATCGGTACCATTCTCATTTCACCAGACGGCATTCTCAGAGTTGCATATTTGCCCTCTTTAGCCATCAGCTGTGCGCTGTTGCCTGCAGAACGAACCAGCTGGCCGCCCTTGCCTGCATATAACTCAATGTTATGAACCATAGTACCAACCGGAATATTCTCCAGCGGCAGGCAGTTACCGGTATGAACCTCTGCCTCCGGTCCATTCATGATTACCATTCCAACTTTCAGTCCCTGCGGAGCAAGGATGTAAGCTTTCTCACCATCTGCGTAGCAGATCAGTGCAATGTTAGCAGTTCTGTTCGGATCGTACTCGATACCAACAACAGTTGCCGGGATTCCATCTTTTCTTCTCTTGAAGTCGATGATTCTATATTTTCTTCTGGATCCGCCTCCGCGGTGTCTTACAGTGATTTTACCCTGAGCATTACGTCCAGCGTTCTTCTTAAGAGAAACAACCAGTGATTTCTCCGGAGCGCTCTTGGTGATCTCCGCGAAATCGTAACCGGACATATTTCTTCTGGAAGGTGTATATGGGCGGTATGTTTTGATTCCCATTACTTTATCTCCTTTCGATGTCTACGATATTGTCGTGCTCGTATGCACATAGTTTTTATAAGCTGTTACTTACAGTCCCTCAAAGATCTCGATGTCTTTGCTGTCTGCAGTCAGCTGAACGATAGCTTTTTTGGTTTTAGCGGTTTTACCAGTAACCATGCCACGTCTTTTATTTTTTCCATCACAGTTCATGGTGTTTACAGATTTTACTTTTGCTCCTGCAAACATTTTCTCAACTGCTTCCTTAACCTGGGACTTGGTTGCGTCCACATGTACAAGGAATGTATATTTTTTCTCTCCCATAGCAGCCATGCTCTTCTCGGTGATGACCGGTTTGAGGATTACATCATAGTATTTGATATCAGCCATTATGCATATACCTCCTCGATGGTTGCGACAGCTGCCTTCGTAACAACAACAGTGTTGTATTTCAGAATGTCATACACATTGATGGTGTTGGTCAGAGCCGTCTGAACATTAGCAATGTTTCTGGCAGATTTAACGACATTTGCATCATTCTCATTGAGAACGATCAGTGCCTTGGATACGTTCAGCGCATCCAGAACTGCCTGCATCTTCTTAGTTTTGATCTCGTCGAACTTCAGCTCGTCAAGAACGATAAATTTATTTTCATTTACACAGTTGGTCAGAACAGATTTCAGAGCCAGTCTCTTTTCTTTCTTGTTCAGACGGATGGTGTAATCTCTCGGAGTCGGAGCGAATACTACGCCGCCGCCAGTCCACTGCGGAGCTCTTGTTGAACCCTGACGAGCATGTCCGGTTCCTTTCTGTCTCCACGGTTTTCTACCGCCACCAGATACCTCAG
>ERZ773248.371-NODE-371-length-61356-cov-11.951290_pt1 | contig 61356 bp, 46 predicted proteins | sample MGYA00580518_ERZ773248 | MGnify/ENA primary metagenome ERZ773248 (study PRJEB29015, sample SAMEA2737762) | human gut metagenome | biome: human gut; feature: human-associated habitat; material: faeces | place: China | collected 2012 ...
TACTTTTTCAATGGTAATAATCTACAAAGTTTCGCTATTTTATTTGTTTACTTTTTGTCGGGCCGGAAATGCAAAAACACCCTGCCCCTGCCGGGAGGACAAAAAAACACACGGCCCGCCTTTTACGGCAGACCGTGTGTTTTGAAGTCCTATGCAGTTTTGTCAGAAAAAGCTCACCTGACTGCTTTCCGGCTCACCCGGCATGGAGCGCATCGTTTTTCGCCAGAAGATACACGCAATACTGGTTCATGCTGATACCCTCCCGCTGCGAATGCTCTGCCAGCGAGCGGTGCAGGCTGCGTGGCAGGCGCAGCTTGAACTGCCCGGAGTATGCCTCCAGACTGTCCGGTGCAGGGATGGCAAGCCCATCCTCCAGCGCAGCTTCCAGCCAGACCTTTTTTGCGTCCAATGCGTTCTTTACCGCTTCCTCTTCGGTTTCGCCGCAGGTGATGCAGCCCGGCAGGTCGGGATAGGAGGCCACAAAGCCGCCCTCCGCATCATCCCGCACGATCTCCAGCCGGTAGGACATTGCAAGATAATCATTCAGCGTTTTCATCATTTTTCGCCTCACTCTCTACGATCTGCCGAACCAACTCAACGTAGACTTTTTTGATGGGTTCGTGTTTAGGGATCGTGATCGGGTAGCATCCCGCCTTGCGGAAGGTGTAGTGGCTGCTGCCGCTGCGGGGTGCGCTCATCTCATAGCCATAGCTTTCCAATACCCTGCGCAGTTCATCAAACCGGAGGTCTTTGCTCAAAGAACATATCCTTGCTAATAGCTTCTCCCACTTTGACATTCCGATTCCCCCATCTTTATTATATGTGGTGTCGCATATGGTGTCAACATTTTTTTAGAAAAAGCTCACCTGACTGCTTTCCGGCAGGTCACCCAGAGCGCCCACCTGACGCAGGCGGTCGATGATGCTGCTGCCCACGCCGGAGGCCTGCTGCAGCTCCTCGATGGAGAGGTACTCCTGCCCATGGAGGGTGGCGTTTTCCAGCGCATCGGCGGCGGCACCGCCCAGACCCTTCAGGGAGCAGAAGGGCAGGCGCACCTTGCCGTCCTCCACCACATACTTGGAGCCCCGGCTCTTGCCCAGCTCGATGGGCAGGAACTCGTAGCCCCGCACCAGCATCTCGTTGACCAGCTGGAGCGAGACGAGCACATCTTCATCCTTGGCGTTCTTCTCTTCCTTGAGGCGGCGCTTCACCTCATTCATGTGGGCGCGGGCCACCGCCGCACCGCCCACAGCGGCTTCATAGTCGATGTCATCGCCGCGGACGGTGAAGTACACCGCATAGAACGCCTGCGGGTGGTAGAGCTTGAACCACATGAGCCGGATGGCCGACATCAGGTAGGCCACCGCATGGGCTTTCGGGAACATATATTTTATCTTGCGGCAGCTCTCGATGTACCAGTCCGGCACGTCGTGCTCCCGCATGGCCTCTTCCCAGCCGGGCGCAAAGCCGCCCTTGGCCACCTTGCCCTTACGGACAGCCTCCATGATGTCGAAAGCCATCTTGGGCTCGAGGCCCTTGCGCAGCAGGTAGAGCATGATACTGTCACGGCAGCCGATGACCTCCGCGATGGTGCAGGTGCCGCTGCGGATGAGCTCGTCGGCGTTGCCGGTCCAGACGTCGGTGCCGTGGGACAGGCCCGAGATCTGGATCAGCTCGGAGAAATTCTTGGGACGGGCCTCCACCAGCATTCCGCGCACGAAGTTGGTGCCCATCTCGGGGATGCCGAAGGTGCCGGTCTGGCTGTCGATCTGCTCCGGCGTCACACCCAGCTCTTCCGGGCTGGTGAGCAGGCTGTAGACCTTGGGGTCGTTCATGGGGATGCTGTCCACAGGGATGCCGGTGTACTCCTCGAAATACTTGTAGAAGGTGGGCATATCGTGGCCCAGCTCGTCCAGCTTGAGCAGGGTGTCGTGGAGGTACTTGAACTCGAAGTGGGTGGTGAGCAGGCCGCCCGCCACATCGTCCGCCGGGTGCTGGATGGGGCAGAAATCGTAGATCTCATAGGTGTCCGGCACGACGACCATGCCGCCGGGATGCTGGCCGGTGGTACGCTTGACGCCGGTACAGCCCAGCGTCAAGCGGTTCTCTTCCGCGTGGTTGACCGTTCTCCCCCGATCGTCCAGATACTTTTTGACGTAACCGTAGGCCGTCTTGTCCTGAATACCGGAGACGGTGCCGGCCTTGAACACGTTGGCCTTGCCGAACAGCTCTTCCGTGTAGCGGTGGACGTTGGACTGGTATTCGCCCGAGAAGTTCAGGTCAATATCAGGCTCCTTGTCGCCGTAGAAACCAAGGAAGGTCTCGAAAGGGATGTCGTGGCCGTCCACCAGCATCCGGGTGCCGCAGTGGGGGCAGTTCTTGTCGGGCAGGTCGAAGCCGTCGTCCACGCTGCCATCGGTGATGAACTCGCTGTACTTGCACTTGGGGCAGCGGTAGTGGGGCGGCAGGCTGTTGACCTCCGAGATGCCGGAGAAGTGGGCCACAGCCGACGAGCCGACCGAACCACGACTGCCCACCTGATAGCCGCCCGCGTTGGAGTAGGCCACCAGTTTGACCGCGATGACGTACAGGACGGCGTAGCCATGGCCGCAGATGGAGTCCAGCTCTTTTTGCAGGCGCTTCTCCACGATCTCGGGCAGAGGGTCGCCATAGTCCCGCTTGGCGTGTTCCCAGGTGGCGTCCCGGAGCTGCTGTTCTGCGCCCTCGATGCTGGGCGGGTAGGTGCCGCGCGGGATAGCGCGGACGTTGCCGTCAATGCTGGCCGCTATCTTGCGGGGATTGGTCACGACGATCTCGTAGGCCTTTTCCTTGGGCAGGTAGCTGAACTGGTTCAGCATATCCTCGGTGGTGCGGTAGAACAGGGGCGGCTGGTTGTCCGCGTCCTTGAAGCCGTTGCCCGCCTGCAGGACAGAGCGGTAGATGGCGTCCTCCGGCTCGGTGAAATGGACGTCGCCGGTGGCGATGACAGGCTTGTGCAGGTCTTCGCCCAGCTTGATGACGGTGCGGTTGAAGTCCTTGATGACCTCTTCGCTCTCCACCTTTCCATCCCGCACCATATAGGCGTTGTTGCCCAGAGGCTGTACCTCCAAAACATCGTAGTACGATGCAATTTTCTTCAGTTCTTCGTAGGAGCGGCCCTCCACGATCGCCCTGTAAAGTTCTCCTGCTTCACAGGCAGAAGTGAGGATAAGGCCGTCCCGATACTTGTTCAGAAGGCTGCGGGGGACGCGGGGCTTCTTGAAGAAGTAGTTGACATGGGCCTCGCTGACGATCTTATAGAGGTTTTTCAGGCCCATCTGGCTGCGCACGAGGATGATGAGGTGATAATACTTCTTTTTCAGCACCTCGCGGTTCCCGCCGAGGCCGGTGTTGATGCCGCTGACGGCGGTGACCTGCTTTTCCTCCAGATCTTTCAGCATAACGCAGAAGATGCGGCCCAGTGCGGCAGAGTCCTCGCAGGCGCGGTGGGCCTCGTAGGCGGGCAGCTCCAGATGCTTGTTGATGGTCCCCTGCTTGTAGTTGTGGAGGCCGGGGTACATGGCCTGAGCCATGGTCAGGGTGTCGATATAGGTCGGCTCAAACTCGATTCCGCTCCGCTTGGCGGCGGCGCGAAGGAACCGGATGTCGAAGGAGTGGGCGTTGTGGCCCACGAGGATACGGCCATCCACAAAGTCGAGGAAGGCTTTCAGCGCCTCGGCCTCGCCGGGGGCGTCGGCCACCATCTCGTTGGTGATGCCGGTCAGCTCGGTGATCTTGGAGGTGATGGGCTTTCCGGGTTTTACGAAGGTGTCGAATTCTTCCACCACCTCCCCGTTCCGCACGATGACCGCGCCGATCTCTGTCAGGTACTCCACGCCGGGGTCGAGGCCTGTCGTCTCAGTGTCGAAGACGCAGAACTCACCGTTCAGCGGCTCGTCTTTCACGCCGTAGACGCAGGGTATCATGTCATCGACAAAGTAGGCCTCACAGCCGTAGATGAGCTTGAAGTCCGGGTCTGTCTTGTGGATGGCGTCCGCCGCCAGCATAGCCTCGGGGTAGCCCTGACAGACGCCGTGGTCGGTGATGGCGATGGCCGGGTGGCCCATCCGGTGGGCCAGCTTGACGATGCCGCCGGGGTCGCAGAAGGCGTCCATACTGGACAGCTTGGTATGCAGATGCAGCTCCACCCGCTTGACGGGGGCGTTGTCCTCCCGCTTTTTGCGCTCGACAAAGAGGACGTCGTAGGGCCAGACGATATAGTCGTGCTCGTACTTATCGTAGGAGCAGTCGCCGCGCACCACGACCGTCGTACCCTTGGGGATGGACTCCCACTTGGAGCAGTCCTCCCCTTCCTGCGCACGGATCTTCAGGTTGATGGAGCCGGTGTAATCGGTGATGGAGACAGTGTATATCTTGCGGAAGCTGCCCTTCACCTCGGTGAAGAAGACATCGCCCCAGATCATGCACTTGCCGCCCTCGCCGCCCAGATCCTTGAGGGGGGTGAGGTTTTTCGGGGTGAACATCTTGCCGTGGAAGATGGTGACGGGCTTGTCCGTGAGGTCGAGGCCCTCCACCTTGATGGAGGGAGCAGTGTTCTTTTTCTCAAACTTGACGACAGGCGGCGCAATTTTCCGCTCGAGCTTTTCTTCCATCTGGCGCTGTTCGGCCTCGCCCACGCTGCTTTCCAGCGTCACTCTGGGCTTTACGCCGGTGTGGGCAGCGATGCGCTCCGCCAGCAGGCGCTCGAACTGCATCTCCTGCAAAAACTTCGTGCCGTGGCAGACGCCGATGGTGATGTTCTGGCCGGTAATGGTGATGCGGCAGCGGTCGAGGAAGCCGTTGATGGGGACGCCGTCCCGCTTCATCTCCTCCATCAGCTCCCGCAGACCGGCTTCATCCAGCGTCGCATAGCCGAAAAGATTGTTGATGCGGAGCTCGAAGCCCTCGTAATCCGGTGCCAGTGAGGCCAGCAGCCGGGCGCACAGCCCCTTGTCCAGCGGGGCAGAACTGCGCAGCGTAAAGATGACCTGCCGCTCCTGCCGCAGCATCTGGGCGTGCTCGACGACCACGCGGCCAAAACAGGCCGCAAAGTCCGGGTCCGCCATAAACTGCGGCCATAGCTGGGAAACAAGTGGTGTCACAGTGGTACTCCTTTTCTATCAGATAACAGCACAAACTGCCGCGCCCCGGAAAAGGGCGTGGCAGCAGGTTGTTCTTGAGCTTACAGCTTATCGATCTCCTCCATGAACTGGTCGAGGATATTATCTCCCGTCAGCTTCCTGACGGGTTCGCCGTGGACGAACAGCACTGCCTCGCCCTTGCCGCCGGCAATGCCGATGTCCGCCTCACGGGCCTCGCCGGGGCCGTTGACGACACAGCCCATGACAGCCACCTTGATGGACTTTTTGCAGCCCTGGAGCCGGCGCTCCACCTCATTTGCGATTTCGGTGCAGGGGTACTGGGTGCGGCCGCAGGTCGGACAGGTGATGACCTCCGGGCCGGCCACCGGGAAGCCGACAGCGCGCAGGATATTGTAGCCTGCTTCCACTTCCTTCTCAGGGTCAGCGGCCAGCGAGACACGGATGGTATCGCCGATGCCTTCCAGCAGCATCCCGCCGATGCCCATGCCGCTCTTGAGCAGGCCCATCTGGTAGGTGCCGGCCTCCGTGACGCCCACATGGAGCGGGTAGTCGGTCACAGCGCTGAGCTGGCGGTATGCCTCCATCATGCGGGGGACGTTGGAGTTCTTGATGGAGATGACGATGTTGTTGAAGTCGAACTTTTCCAGCAGACGGACATGGTACAGAGCGCTCTCCACCATCGCTTCCGGCACAGGTGCGCCGTACTTGGCGAGGATGTGCTTTTCCAGACTGCCGCCGTTGACGCCGATGCGGATGGGGATATTTTTCTGCTGGCAGGCATCCACGACCGCCTTCACGCGGTCATCGTCGCCGATGTTGCCCGGGTTGATGCGGATCTTATCCACCCCCACGTCGGCACAGGCGATGGCAGCCTTGTAGTCGAAGTGGATGTCCGCCACGATGGGGATATTCACGGCGTTCTTGACAGCCTCGATGCACTTGGCGTCTGCCGCGCTGGGACAGGTCACGCGCAAGATCTGACAGCCTGCCGCTTCACAGCGCTTTGCCTGCGCCACATTGCCCTCGATGTCTTCCACCGGGACGTTCAGCATGGTCTGTACGGCAATGGGATTTTTGCCGCCGATGGTCACATTGCCGATCTTCACTTCACGTTTCAGCTGCCGCATGGTTTTACCTCTTTCAAACTGCTCCGGTCACGAGCCGGACGATGTCATTGTACGTTGCAAAGAGCATCAGGCCGAACAGCAGCGCAAAGGCTGCGACGGTCAGGCTGCTCTGGATCTTTTCCGGCACTGCATGGCCGGTGACTGCCTCGATGAGCAGGAAGACGATCTTTCCGCCGTCCAGCGCCGGGAACGGCAGCAGATTGAAGACGCCGAGGTTGATGGTGATGAGCACCAGAAGCTCAGCCACATCCTCCCAGCCGTAGCTTGCAGCCTGACCGATGGCGGTCACGATGCCCACCGGGCCGGACAGGTCGTTGATGCTCTCGCGGCCCCGCAGAAGGTCGGCCAGCGAGGTATAGATGATGCGTCCATAATAGATGACGCTGTTGGCCGACTCTTTCAGGACGTTCAGCGGTGTTTTTTTGAGGCCATAGACTGTAAAGCCCAGTGTCATGTGGGTCTGGCCCTGCTCGTCCTGCCATGTGTCGAACCGGACGTCCGGCAGCTCCACGAGCCTGCCGTCCCGGCGGACGGTGAAGTGCGCACGGCAGCTCTCGGTGCGCATGAGCTCGTAGAGCATATCGTTGGCCACGAAGCAGTGCCGCCCGTTGACGGCCACGATCTCGTCGCCGGCCTGCAGGCCGGTCTGGCCGCAGAGGGCGTTGTCCTCCACGGCATAGATGACCTTGCTGGTGATGGGCTCACTGCGCAGTGAGATGAGGAGCAGCAGCACCACGAAACCCAGCACGAAGTTCATCACTGCGCCTGCCGCCATCACCAGCATCCGCTGCCAGACAGCCGCCTCGTTCAGCGGCTTGCCTGTCCGCTGCGCCAGCACCTCCGGCGGGATGTCCGGGCCGTCATCGTCCCCGCTTCCACCCTCGGCCTGCTCGCTCTCGGGGCTTTCCTCCCCTTCCAGCGCCACAAAGCCGCCTACGGGCAGGAGCCGCAGGGTATACTGCGTGCCTTTGCGGTAGGTCTTGATGAGGGTCGGACCCATGCCAATGGAAAACTCGTTGACCTGGACCCCGCAGAGCTTTGCCACTGCAAAATGGCCGAACTCGTGGATGGCGATGACTGCGCCGAAGATGAGCAGCGCGGCTGCAAAGGTGATGAAAACTGACATTATTTCTCCTATATTACAGGTGTGCTCTCACGAATGCACGGGCCATACGGTCACACTCATACACATCCGCGAGGCTGTAGTCGCCGCCGAAGCTGTCGCTGTCCACGACAGCCTCCACCAGACGGCCGATGTCGAGGAAGCCGATCTTATCCTCGAGGAAGAGCCTGACGGCCTCCTCGTTGGCACCGTTGGCGGCGCAGGGGCCGAGACCGCCCTTCCTGATGGCCTTCTTGCAGGCGGCGAGGCAGCGGAACGTCTCCTCGTCGGCCACATCGAAGGTCAGCAGCTTGAGGGTGGTGAAGTCCAGCTCCGGCACGACGCCCGGCACACGGGCCGGATAGGTCAGCGCATACTGGATGGGGATGCGCATATCCGGCACACCCAGCTGAGCGATGATGGAGTTGTCGCTGTACTGCACCGCCGAGTGGACGATGCTCTGGCGCTGGACGACGATCTGGATCTTCTCCGGAGGCAGACCGAACAGCCACACAGCCTCGATGAGCTCGAGGCCCTTATTCATCAGGGTGGCGCTGTCGATGGTGATCTTTGCGCCCATGTTCCAGTTGGGATGCTTGAGGGCGTCGGCCTTGGTCTTGCCCCGCAGCTCTTCGGTCTTCATGCCGAAGAAGGGGCCGCCGGAGGCCGTCAGCAGGATCTTGGTCAGGCTCTTGGCGCTCTCCTTATCCTGCAGGCACTGGAAGATGGCCGAGTGCTCACTGTCCACGGGCAGCAGCCTGACGCCGTGCTTTGCCACAGCCTGAGTGACGAGATGGCCTCCGGTGACGAGGCTTTCCTTGTTGGCGAGGGCCAGGTCATGGCCGCTCTCGATGGCGGCAAGGCTTGCGCCGAGGCCCGCGATGCCCACCACGCTGTTCAGCACCACGTCCGGGCCGTCCATCGCGGCGAGGGTCTTGAGGCCCTCGGGGCCGGTCAGGAGCCTGGGTGCATCGGCGCGGCCGGCCAGCGCAGCCGAAAGCTTTTCGGCACCGGCCTCACTGGTCATACAGACGTATTTCGGGTGGAATTCTTCTATCTGCTGTAAAATTTTATCCGTCTGGCTGTGAGCCGACAGGCCGAACACCTCATACCCTTGAGCGCGGATGACATCGAGACTCTGGGTGCCGATGGAGCCGGTAGAGCCCAGCAGCGTGATTTTCTTAGCCATAAAGAATCTATCTCCTGCTGATCTTAATTGTAGAATGCTGCGATGACCACCATGGTGACGAAGGGCGCGATGAACATCACGCTGTCGAAGCGGTCGAGGATGCCGCCGTGGCCCGGGAAGATGGTGCCGTAGTCCTTGATGCCGCACTGGCGCTTGACCACGCTGGCGAACAGGTCGCCGTAGATGCCCAGCACCGCAGCCACACAGGCCAGCAGCGCAATGATAACATACATGGATACGCCAATGTTGGAGCGGGTGAACTCTTCCATCCGGTCCGCTGCGATGGAGTAGATGACCGTGATCAGCACACCGAACACCATCGTGCCCAGCACGCCGCCAACAGCACCCTCCACCGTCTTTTTGGGGCTGACCACCGGGCAGAGCTTATGCTTGCCAAAGGCGCGGCCCGCGAAGTAGGCGCAGGTATCGCCGCCCCAGGCGAAGCAGAGGATGAGCAGGATGAAGAAGACGGCGTCGTAGCCATACTCCTCCACCGGCAGCATCTCCTTGAGCCGGATGAACGAGTAGAAGCAGAAGATCACAATGCCCGAAAACATGGCGAGGCCGCTGGCTTTCTGGTAGCTGATAACGCCGTTGCGCACTACAAGGTAGATGGCATAGAACAGCACCACGAGGAAGGAAGCGGGCATCACCATCGCCCGGAAGACGCTGTAGCTCGACAGCATGATGAGCAGTGTGTAGGGTACCAGAACAGCCAGCAGCGGCCAGTCCTGCTTTTCAAAACCCAGCGCAGAGTAAATTTCATGCAGGGCGATGAGGGTGATGGCCGCGATGACCAGATTGAACACCAGCGTATCGAAGGTGAACAGGACGCCTGCCAGAACGATCAGGCCCACCACGGCTGTGATGATTCGTGTTTTCATAGTTTCATGTTCTCCTTTGTTTCGTCCGGGAGCCGCTCCCCTGCTCTGGCAGGGTCTGCAGCGTCAGCGCCCGAGGAAATACCGGGCGCTCTCCGGGGGCCGCGCACGCTGCGCGGCATCTTGCGTATCGGTTGCTGCTCTCAGAGTCCGCCGAAGCGGCGGGAGCGCCGGTTGAACTCCATGATGGCGGCATCAAGGTCATCACGGGTGAAATCAGGCCACAGAACGTCCATTTCCACCAGTTCGGAGTAGGCCGCCTGCCAGAGCATGAAGTTGGAGAGCCGCTTCTCTCCGCTGGGGCGGAGGATGAAGTCGGGGTCTTTCTGGCCGGCGGTGTACATCTGGGCCGAAAGAACCTCTTCCGTGATGTCCTCAGGCTTCAGCTCGCCCGCAGCCGCCTTGGCCGCGAGGCTCTGGGCCGCCCGGACGATCTCAGGCCGTCCGCCGTAGTTGATGGCGATGTTGATGGTCAGGCCGGTCTTGCAGGCAGAGTCCCGCTCCAGCTTGTTCATCAGCTCCTGCAGCTTGGGCTCCAGCACCGTGCGGTCGCCCATGAAGCAGATGCGGACGTTCCGGTTCTCGTAGTCGAAGCCTTTGATGAGGTATTCGCCGAACAGCCGCATGATCGCGCCTACCTCCTCGGCGGGACGCTTCCAGTTTTCGGTCGAGAATGCGTAAAAATACACCGACTCTACGCCCAGTTCATCGCAGTAGTCCGCAATGTCCTGAAAGACCTGTGCGCCCTTTTTATGGCCGGCGGTGCGGGGCAGGCCGCGGCTCTTGGCCCAGCGGCCGTTGCCGTCCATGATGATGCCGATGGACAGTCCCTTCGCAAAATCCTTTGAATGCTCCATGCTCTTCTTCCTCTACGTCTCGTCTGGCAAAAAGTGCCGCGCACCTTCTTTCAGCGCACGGCACCTCCCTGCTTTGCCTGCAGTCGGAATCAGACGGACATGATCTCCTTCTGCTTCTCTTCCACGGCAGCGTCGATGTTCTTCACATACTTGTCGGTCAGCTTCTGGACGTCCTCTTCCATGGTCTTCTGGGTGTCCTCGGTCAGCTCACCGGCCTTCTTCATGGCCTTGGCCTTATCCATGGCGTCACGGCGGACGTTGCGGACGGCGACCTTTGCCTCCTCGCCCATCTTGGAGACTTCCTTGGCCAGCTGCTTGCGGCGCTCCTCGGTGGGAGCCGGGAAGTTCAGACGGATGGTCTGGCCGTCATCAATGGGGTTGATGCCCACATCGCTGGCCAGGATCGCCTTGCTGATGGCGCGCAGCAGGGTGCGGTCCCACGGGGTGATGGTCAGGGTGCGGGCCTCGCTGACCGCCACAGAAGCCACCTGCTGGATGGGCGTGGGAGAACCGTAGTAATCCACGGTCACCTTGTCCAGAACGCCGGGGTTGGCGCGGCCTGCGCGCACGGTCTTCAGCTCGCGCTCCAGATGCTCGACTGCGCTCTTCATCTTGTCTTCGAATGCCTTGGTGTTGCTGCTCATTGTCCTTGTCTCCTGTTTGTTATCAATTCTCACCAGCCGCGAAAAGGCGTCTGGGATATTCTATTGTCGGAAGCGGGGCGGTATGCTCAGCCCTCGTAGACCAGTGTACCCACGTTCTCACCCTGCACAGCGCGGGCGATGTTGTCGGGGTCGGCCAGATCGAACACGAGGATGGGGAGCTTGTTGTCCCGGCAGAGGGTGGCGGCAGTGCCGTCCATAACAGCCAGACGGTCTTCCAGCACCTTGGTAAAGGTAAGGGTCTCGTACTTCTTGGCGTCGGGGTACTTGTGGGGGTCCTTGTCATAGACGCCGTCCACCATCGTGGCCTTGAACATGATGTCTGCGCTCACCTCAACAGCGCGCAGGGCAGTGGTCGTGTCGGTGGAGAAGAAGGGGTTGCCTGTACCGCCGCCGAAGATGGCGATCTTGCCCTCGTCCATTGCGCGGAGAGCGTCCTTGCGGGTGAAGGCCGGGGCCACCTGCGGCATGGTGATGGAGGTGAACACCTCGGTCGGCACACCCAGCTGCTCCAGCTTGTCGGAGACAGCCAGAGCGTTCATCACCGTTGCCAGCATACCGATCTTGTCGGCCAGCGTACGCTCCATCCTGCCGCTGGAACGGCCGCGCCAGAAGTTGCCGCCGCCTACGACGATGCCGATCTGAACGCCCAGCTCATGGGCCTTCTTTACGCCGCCGCAGATCGCGTCCATGGTCGGCTCGTCGAAACCGGTCCCCTTTTCGCCGCCGAGGGCCTCGCCGCTGATCTTCAGAAGGATACGCTGATATTTCAATGCCATAATAACATACACCACCTGTATCAGATTTGGCCGCGCTGTGCGCCGCCGGTTTTATCTCCTGTCTATTTTACAATAAAACTGCTCCAAAGTAAACAGGCAAACGCCAGCTCAGCGGCAAAGGTTTCTTCTCCTTCTGCACTTTGGGCAAAAAATGCTGGACATTTGCCGCGAATCATGCTATAATACTGCTTGCATCCCGGCAAAACAGAATATGCGGGCATCGTACATCGGCTAGTATATCAGCCTTCCAAGCTGAGGAGGTGGGTTCGATTCCCATTGCCCGCTCCACCAAAAACCGCCTAGATCCGTCAGGATCTGGGCGGTTTTCTTATTCCATTGCCCCACTTTTTACCTCACCTCTTTTTCATTCACATGACAACGCTCCCTCAAAAATTTTTGAAGAGGGCGTTGTCATGCTATACAGTTATGGCCGGTCTCTTACTTCACGCTCTTCCTCAGCCGCTCAAACTCGACGTCGGCCTGAATGGATTTCTTCCTTTTTGTGCGCACAATACGCGCATATTATGTTGACATTCTGACCCAAAAATGCTATAGTGAGAACAGAAAACCAACAAGGAGGCGTTCTGTTATGGCAAAAACCAGCACGAACATCAGTCTTGACCCGGAGCTGAAGCGCTCGAGTCAGGAGCTTTTTGCAGACCTCGGCATTGATTTGTCCACGGCGATCACCCTCTTCCTGAAGCAGTCCCTTCGCGTGCAGGGCCTGCCTTTCGTCGTCACCCGGGAAAATCCCAACGCGGAGACGGCTGCAGCTCTGAATGAGTATGCCGAGATGAAGGCTCACCCGGAAAAGTATAAGCGCTATGCTTCCTTCAAGGACGCCATGAATGAGGTGCTGACGGATGCTTGAAGTCGTCCTTTCCAACCGATTCAAGAAAGACCTCAAGCTTGCAGCCTTCGACCAGCTCAACGACGAAGGCCAGACCAAAGCGGCCGATTTACATAATTCAGAATTGAGGTGATTCTTTATGTCCACCCGCAGCCACCCCGAATCTGCCCGTATCATCCGCGAGGCACGGCAGGCCGCCGGGCTGACGCAGCTGGAGCTTGCGGAGAAGCTTGGTGTCACCATCGGCACGATCGGCTATTATGAGCGAGGCGCCGGGATGCCCAAAACAGATAATCTCTTTGCACTCTGCGACATCCTGCACATCCGACCCGCAGACCTCCTGCGCGCCGATTCATAAACCTGACGCCCCCGCCGGTATTTCCACCAGCGGGGGGCGTTGCTGCAGGAAAGCGGCCCTCTTCCCTTTTCCGGGAGAGGGCCGCTTCATATTGTAATAGCAATAACAGTTTCAGAGTCTTTTTACATCTCCCACCGGCTCTTGCCCGCCCGGGTATCGATATGCACCCAGCCAGTGCTGCGCTTCGGGTGGGCGGCGTCCTTTGGATACCGTCCAATGCCGCCCCGGGAGGGCAGCAGAGTCTCAGCGTAGGCGGCGACGGCAGCCACCGGCACACCCTCGACGTGGAAATCCGCCGCCCGGCCCAGCAGGTGCTGGCTGGACTTGCTGCCGCCCACGGCAGCGTTGTGGGCAGCGGTGCGGTAGCCGCTGGTGATATGTACCGGCTTTCCGAAGTGCTCCCGGATGCACTGCAGCAGCACTACCAGCTCGTCGTCGAGGAGGACGACATCGCTGCCCTTGCAGGCAAACTCCCGCACTTTGAAGTTGGGTGAGAGCTGCCGGGTGGAGTCCCGGGACATGGAATATTCCTTGATTGCGATAGAGACCACGACCTTTCTTTTTGTTGACTTTTTGATCGAATGATGCAATGCGGTCATTTCCTGTGCGGAGGCTTCTGCCGATACCATCCGCAAGCAGGCAAAAACTTCGAGCCGTTTCCAGCACAGATGCCGGCCTCTGCGTCCATGAAACAACTTTATTTCGTCATCTTTGCCTTTTCTTGTGCCATATAGTAGCATTTCAAATGTTCAAAGTCAACGATTCTCGTGAAATAGTCGGAAACTTGTGCAAAATCGCACAGAAAACTGTATTTTCCTCTTTTGGATGCAAAAAAGAACCGACCCGAGCCGTGTGAGGGTACACGAACTCGGGTCGGTTTTCCATCATTTTATTTCAGAACGATGTTTTCGGAGCAGCTATGCCGCCGGGATGTCTGCCTCATCTGTCCCACTTGTCGCAGAGAGCGTTGATCTGGTCGGCGAACTTGGCGAGGTCCTTGTTGGCGCCGCCCTCGTTGTGCTCGATGACCCGCAGCAGGCGCTTGCCGGCATTGAGCAGGCGCTGGAAGACAGTAGCCGCACGGGCTGCACCCTCGCTGATGTGGTGCTCGATGCGGATACGGGTGCCTTCCTTCAGGCAGACCGCACCCTCGGCACCGATGGCCCACTGCTCACCATTATAAGGTGCGCAGGCGTTGAACCCCTGCTCCGTGAGGGTCTGGGCAAAGATGTTCTCCACCTCATCCTCGCCGTGGATGATGAACACCCGCTTGGGTTTCGGCTCAAAGGAGTTGACCCACTTCAGCAGGCCCTCCCTGTCGGCGTGGCCCGAAAGGCCGGTGAGCTGGCAGATCTCCGCCTGCACCTCGATGGATTCGCCGAAGAGCTTCACGTTGTCCGCACCCTCCAGCAGAGAGCGGCCCAGCGTGTTCACGGCCTGATAGCCCACAAAGAGGATGGTGCATTCCTTCCTCCAGAGGTTGTGCTTGAGGTGGTGGCGGATACGGCCCGCTTCACACATGCCGCTGGCCGAGATGATGACCTTCGGCACGGGGTCGGTGTTGATGGCACGGGACTCATCGCTGGTGACGCTGACCTTCAGGCCCGGGAACTGGATGGGGTCGATGCCCTTTGCCAGCAGGGCGTTGGTCTCTTCATCAAAGCAGGAGGAGTCAGTGTCCTTGAAGATGCGGGTAGCCTCGATGGCCAGCGGGCTGTCGATGTACACCGGGAAGCAGCCGTGGCCGGTGACCAAGTTCTTTTCCTTTATCTCGCGGATGAAGTAGAGCAGTTCCTGAGTGCGGCCCACTGCAAAGCTCGGGATGACCACATTGCCGCCGCGGTCGAAGGTGCGCTGCAGGATCTTCGCCAGCTCTGCCACATAGTCGGGCCGCGGGCCGTGGCTGCGGTCACCGTAGGTGGACTCCATAAAGACATAATCTGCGTCCTTCAGATACGTGGGATCTTTGATGATCGGCTGGTCGAGGTTGCCGATGTCGCCGGAGAAGACCAGCTTTGTGGTCGCGCCGTTCTCCGTCACCCAGATCTCGATGCTGGACGAGCCCAGCAGATGGCCCACATCCACAAAGCGGATGACGATGCCGGGTGCAAGCTCGATCTCTTTATTGTAATCATAGCCCCGGAACAGCGCGATGGCTGCCTCGGCGTCCTGAATGGTGTACATGGGTTCCACAGGCTCTGCACCGGAGCGCTGGCCCTTGCGGTTCTTCCACTCGGCTTCGAATTCCTGGATGTGCGCCGAGTCGCGCAGCATGATGCTGCACAGTTCTGCCGTGGGCCTGGTGGCGTAGATCCTGCCCCGGAAGCCGTTGCGCACCAGAAGAGGCAGAAGGCCCGTGTGGTCGATATGGGCATGGGTGGCCAGCACGCCGTCGATCTCGCCCGGCGCAACGGGGATGGGCTGGTTCTCATAGACATCCTTGCCCTGTTCCATACCACAGTCGATGAGGTAGCGCTGTCCCGCCGCTTCCAAGAGGGTACAACTGCCGGTCACTTCGTGGTTGGCACCCAAAAACGTCAGTTTCATAGACACACCTCCAACGGAATCATCCAACTTTAGTACATTAAGTATATCACGTTTCGCGCTGTAATGCCGCCCAAATCGATCGCCGATTCTCAGGCAAAACGCCGAATCCATCAAAAAATTTTTATACAATCTTGACAAACCACCCCCGGATGATATAAACTTAAATCGTATGACGTAACTTCTACTGAGATTCAAAATAGAGAGGTTGTATTTTATGGTTCGTAACGATTTGCGCAATGTCGCTATCATCGCTCACGTTGACCACGGCAAGACCACGCTGGTGGACGCCCTGCTGCGCCAGAGCGGCGCTTTCCGCGACAATCAGGCTGTGGCTGAGCGTGTCATGGACAGCGGTGACATCGAGCGTGAGCGCGGCATCACCATTCTGGCCAAGAACTGCTCCTGCACCTACAAGGGCGTCAAGATCAATATCGTCGATACCCCGGGCCACGCCGACTTCGGCGGCGAGGTCGAGCGCGTGCTGAAGATGGTCAACGGCGTTCTGCTGCTGGTGGACGCTGCTGAGGGCTGCATGCCCCAGACCCGTTTCGTGCTGCAGAAGGCTCTGCAGCAGAATCTGAGCCTTGTGGTCGCCATCAACAAGATCGACCGTCCCGATGCCCGCATCAAGGAAGTCATCGACGAGGTCCTCTACCTGCTGATGGACCTGGGCGCTACCGACGAGCAGCTGGACTGCCCCATGCTGTTCTGCTGTGGCCGTGACGGCACTGCAAGCCTTGACCCCGATGTACCCGGCACCGACCTGGTCCCCCTGTTCGACACCCTGCTGAGCACCATCAAGCCGCCCGAGGGCGACCCCGAGGCTCCCTTCCAGATGCTGGTGTCCTCTGTGGACTACAACGAGTTCGTTGGCCGCATCGGCATCGGCCGCATCCAGAACGGCGTCGCCAAGGTGGGCGAGGAAGTGGTCGTGTGCGACTGGCACAACCCCGACCTCAAGATGCGCGGCCGTCTGACCAAGCTGTATGACTTCCAGGCCAATGGCCGTCAGCCCTGCGACAACATCACCGCAGGCGACATCGTGGCTTTCTCCGGTCTGCCTGACGTCACCATCGGCAACACCCTGTGCAGCCCCTCCAATATCGAGCCGCTGCCCTTCGTGAAGATCAACGACCCCACCGTCGAGATGACCTTCTCTGTTAATGACAGCCCGCTGGCCGGCCGTGAGGGCAAGTATGTCACCAGCCGCCAGATCCGTGACCGTCTGCAGAAAGAGCTGCTGAAGGACGTCGCTCTGAAGGTGGAGGATTCCGCCACCACCGATTCCTTCCGTGTCATGGGCCGTGGTGAGATGCATCTGTCCATCCTCATCGAGACCATGCGCCGCGAAGGCTATGAGCTGCAGGTCTCTCCCCCGCACGTTCTGACCAAGGTCATCGATGGCAAGACCTACGAGCCTATGGAGCACGTCGTCATCGACGTTCCCTCCCAGTATCAGGGTGCTGTCATGACCGGTCTGGGCCAGCGCAAGGCCATCCTGCAGCAGATGGAGTCTCTGGGGTCCGACCGTGTGCGTCTGGAGTTCCGTATGCCCAGCCGTGGCCTGTTCGGCTACCGCAACCAGTTCCTGACCGATACCCACGGCGAGGGCATCATCAACCAGATCTTCGACGGCTATGACGTCTGGGCTGGCATGATCGCCAACCGCTCCACCGGTTCTCTGGTCAGCTTTGAGACCGGCGAGGCCGTCACCTACGGCCTGTTCAACGCGCAGCAGCGCGGCACTCTGCTGGTGGGCGCCGGCGAGAAGGTCTACGAGGGCATGGTCATCGGCTACACCGCTTCCGGCGAGGACGTCGATGTCAACGTCTGCAAGACCAAGCACCTGACCAATACCCGTGCTTCCGGCTCTGACGACGCTCTGCGCCTCATCCCCATCAGCAAGCTGAGCCTCGAGGGCTGCCTCGAGTTCCTGGCTCAGGACGAGCTGCTGGAGGTCACTCCTGAGAACCTGCGCATCCGCAAGCAGATCCTCAACCACGAGCAGCGCATGAAGGCCAAGAGTAAGATGAAGTAATTCGTCCCTCTGCCCTTCTCCATAAAAACAAAACGTCCCGTCCTCTGCACTCTATGTGCAAAGGGCGGGATTTTTGTTTGTCTTTATTCCTCTTCTCCGGTCATTTTCTGCCGGGCCAGCGCCTGCAGTTCTTCCAGTGAGCTCACCTTCACCTTGTTCGTCTTGTGCTTTTGGAAATGCTTTGCCCCCTTTGCGTCCCGGTGATGGCCGTGTCCCCGATGGGTCGGCTTCGGCGGTTTTGCGGCAGGGACACTCCCCGTCTCCGGGAGCGGACTGTTTTTCCGGTAGAGGTCGTGCTGGACGATGTATTCCAAATACTCCATGATGGTCTTCTTGTGAATGGCCTGACTGTGATAGCCGGGGATGTCCTCACTCTCAGTCAGATGGCTCCTATGGGTGTTCTTGTGATAGAGCCAGATCTTATCTTTTCCCTTCCAGACGAGCCGCCACCCGCCGATGGACGTCGTGACGTCGATCTCGCCATCCCGCAGCACACACTGCATCCCTCTCTGGCTGCAGAAGGACTCTATCTGCGTCCGGGTCTGCCCATACCGGATGCCCAGCGGTGAACACCGGTCGCAGGCCGTCAGGCCGAGGGCTGCCGCATCGGCTCTCCCGAAAAGCGGCTTCCACTGCAGATAGTCCGGCCCCTCCCGGAACGGTTTGCAGCAGGGGCAGGCACGGTCATGGTAAAGCTTTTGCGGGTCGCCCTCCCGGTAGAACAGCTTCGGTGCCGGCGGATAATTCTGCGGCGTCCCCAGAGCACCTGCGTGAGGCTGGAACTTCACTGCGTGCAGCCGCTCCATCTCCCAGAGATACAGCGCCTTCTTCTTTTGGCAGTCTCTGCAGAGAGCGGCCCCTTCCAGAAGCACCTGCGGCGTACAGGGCTGTCCGCCCGTCAGGCCGAGATGACTGCATCCCGGCAGGTGGACGGTGTTTGTCCTGGGGTTAAGGCAGAGTTCTGTCTGCGTCCACTCCTTGCTCTGCGCCGCAAGCTGGCTCACCCTGTCCCACAGCTCAAGCAGAAAGCCCGCCCGGTATTTCGGCTGGTAAAACGTCTCCCGGGTCGTCTGGACATGAAACGCCCTCAGCACCTGCTGAAAAGGCACCCGGCCTCTCTTTCCGGGGCGGACGACTGCTCCCAGCAGTTCTTCCAGCAGAACGACTTTCCCCGTGCAGAGGCGATGTCCGCAGTCATGCATCGCCTGCCGGAACAGCTCATGCTCTTTCCGGCTCCACAGGACCAGAACGTCATAGGCCGGGAAGGTCTCCGCTACTGTATTCAAAATCTCTTTTCGCGGCTTTGCCGTTTCCAGTGCCGTGATGTTGTGGTAAACAGCATCTTTTGTCCACTGCGTCAGGGCGCTCATGTCGTCCAGATGGGTGTAGCGTCCGTACCGCGTCATTCCATTCGGGCTGTAAGACTGACAGCAGACCGCAAAAATATCGCCCGGCACGGGCATTTCGGCCCGGGCATTCCACATGAGCGTCACAAACAGGTACTTCATTTTTACCGTCCTTTCCTCTGGCCGTGCTCTCTTCTGCCTCCTATTTTACAAATCATCTGTCCGATAAAACTCTCTTTTGAGATTTTTTGCAGCAAAAATGCCCTGGATCCTGCGATTCAGGGCATTTGCCGTTGTATTTTTGAAATTTCAGCCTGCATAGGCACTGCCGGGCGTCCATGCATTATCGGCAGAATACTTGGCGTGGTTGCGCAGGTAAGTCACCCACGCGCCGTAGCCGTTGCCCGCCGAGAAGTGGACGCCGTCCGGCGCAGCCAGCACCTCTTTCAGGTTGCCCTCGCCGTCGGCCAGCGTCTCCCACAAATCGAGGTAGACACAGCCCTTATCTGCGGCCAGCAGGGCCAGCTGCTCGTTCACCGAGCGGATGATGTCCGAGGCAAGGCCCGGCTTCTCCGCTGCGGCCTTAGGGCGGACGGGCGGGATGGACTCCACATAGATGACGCAGTCCTCCCCCAGCGTCTGGCGCAGCACATCCAGCATCTGGCCGTAGTAAGCGAGGAAGCGGTCCGCCGCGCCCACGGTGGTCAGGGTGTTGGTACCCAGCAGGATATACAGCTTTTTGGGCTGAGCAGCGGCCAGCACGTCCAGCGCGACTTCCTCGCCCCGCACACTGCTCTTGACGGCGCTGCGGTTGACGATGGCGTCCGGACCGACGCCGGTGTAACCGCAGATGAGCGCACCGCCGAGGTTGATCTTATAGTCGGAGAAGCCCACCGTCAGGCTGTCGCCGAGGAAGGCGGCATCGGAGAAGTAGCTCAAATCGACCTGACCGCTGGCGGGCTGGCGGATGACGCTGCTGTCGTAGGCTTTGACGCTGTAGGCTCCCGCCGTCTGACGGGCCGGGCCGAACTGCTCGAGGGTCACAGCGGGCGTGCCGTCCGCTGCCGCTGTGCCTGCGCTGCCGCTGTCGGTGGTGCTGTCCGCCGCGCCCTGCATGGGCAGCGGAGCCAGAATATTCTGCGCCGTGCCGTTGGCCGTCACGGTGGGCAGCTCTTCGGGCTGTGCCTGTCCATGCTCAAGGATGGCCGTGATGGCGAAGCTCACCAGCAGGATGCCGGCCACGGCCCCCGCAAACCGGATGACGCCGCCGGGACCGCCTCTGCGGCGCCGGCCCGTGCTATGATAATCGTGTGAAATGCCCATAAAGGTGTTCCCGCTTTCGTTTGGTTCTGCTCTTAGTCTGCCCGGGTGTCGGCGGGTTATCCCCGCTTTCCGGCCCGGCAGAGCTGTGCAGCACCTATTTTATCATAATTTTTTTGCCTCTGCAACCAATTAGGACTTGCATACAACAGGCAAAACGGTTACAATAGAAGAAGAGCAGGTTTTTGCACACATTTCTCGAAGTGCTTGCACGACCTGCCAGAATTTTTGTGCGAGTTGCAGTCATCGATTGTTGGCTGTTCCCCCGTCTGTACACTGTGCAGGGTGTACGGACCGCGAAACGGGGACAGCGCGGAGCGGTGCTGCGGCGCACAGGAAGTCCAATTTATCGGTAAATGGTACAAGGAGGTTCTCATGGCCAAGAATGTCATCATCGGCCAGAGCGGCGGCCCTACCGCCGTCATCAATTCCAGTCTTGCAGGCGTCTATAAAGCCGCCTGCAGTCTGGGCGCAGACAAGGTCTACGGCATGAAATACGGCATCGAGGGACTGCTGAAAGAGGAACTCGTGGAGCTGAACGTCCTGCTGGACGACCGGCTCAGCATCGAGCTGCTCAAGCGCACGCCGTCCAGCTATCTGGGCAGCTGCCGCTACAAGCTCCCCGAGCCGGAGGCGGACTCCACGCCCTACGTCAAGCTGTTCACCCTGTTTGACAAGTACGACATCTGCGCGGTGTTCTACATCGGCGGCAACGACTCGATGGACACCATCGCCAAGCTCAGCCGCTACGGCGCACAGGTAGGCAGTGCGGTGCGTTTTATCGGTGTCCCCAAGACCATCGATAATGACCTCTGCCTCACCGACCACACTCCCGGCTACGGCTCTGCGGCCAAGTACATTGCCACCATCCTCAAGGAAGTCATCCGTGACTCCTCCGTCTACGACATCCGCAGCGTGACTGTGGCCGAGATCATGGGCCGTCACGCCGGATGGCTGGCCGGTGCGGCCTGCCTCGCAGGCGGCGACGACAGCGACGGCCCCGACCTCATCCTTCTGCCGGAAGTCCCCTTTGAACAGGACAAGTTCCTCGCCAGAGTGGATGAGCTGCAGCGGGTGAAGTCCAACGTCATCATCGCGGCCAGCGAGGGCGTCAAGACCGCCGACGGCACCTATCTGTGCGACCTCGTGTCCACGGCAGGCCAGCTGGACGCTTTCGGCCACAAAGCCATCCTCAGCGGCACCAGCCGCTATCTGTCCGACCTCATCCACGACAAGCTGAACTGCAAGAGCCGCGCCATCGAGTTCTCGACGCTGCAGCGCTGCGCCAGCCATCTGGCCAGCCGCACCGACGTGACCGAGGCCTACGCCGTGGGCGGCGCAGCGGCAGCCGCAGCCTTTGCCGGCGAGACGGGCAAAATGATCGCGCTCAAGCGCGTTTCCGAGTATCCTTACCAGTGCATCACCGAGGCGGTGGACGTCCAGCAGGTGGCAAACCTCGAAAAGAAGGTGCCGCTGGACTGGATCACCCCCGACGGGATGCAGGTGACGGCGGCGTTCGAGGAATACGCCCGCCCGCTGATCCTCGACGAGGTCACCCCTGTCTACGTCAACGGTACGCCCCGCCACATCCGCCTGTAAAGGTGTAAAGAAATTTGCTTCTCCCCTTCCCCGCGTCTGTTTTCGTGCTCCTGCACGATTAAAGAAGTTGTTTTCGTAAGCAGGGTACGCCGAATGGCGAGGATTTTTGTCGGCAGACAAGGCGATTTTCCGCAGCAATCCTGACGGATTGCAAGGGAAAGCAACGCAGTATGCAGGCAAAAAGACCGCTCAGACGGTGTGCAATGCTTAGAAAACGGCTTCGTTATAAAGCCGAAACAGAAAAACAAAAAAGGAGAAATCATCATGGGTAAAAATGCAATCGTTGGCCAGTCCGGCGGCCCCACCTCTGTCATCAACGCAAGTCTGGCTGGTGTGTTCGAGAGCTGCAAGAGCCGCGGCGCGGACATCGTCTACGGCATGTGCAACGGCGTCGCCGGTCTGCTGGAGGAGCGGGTCGTGGACCTGTCCACCCTGCTGACCGATGACCTCGACATCGAGCTGCTCAAGCGCACCCCCTCCAGCTTCCTCGGCAGCTGCCGCTACAAGCTGCCCGACTGGCACACCGACGAGGCCGTGTACAAGAAGCTCTTCGCCATCCTCGAAAAGCTGGACATCGGCTACTTCTTCTACATCGGCGGCAACGACTCGATGGACACCATCGGCAAGCTGGCTGAGTACGGCGAGTGCATCCAGAGCGACATCCGCTTCATGGGCGTGCCTAAGACCATCGACAACGATCTGATGGTCACCGACCACACCCCCGGCTACGGCTCTGCGGCCAAGTACATCGGCGTGGTGATGAAGGAGATCATCCGCGACGCCACCGTCTACGGCACCAAGTACGTCACCGTCGTCGAGATCATGGGCCGCAACGCCGGCTGGCTGACCGCCGCCGCCGCACTGGCCAAGAGCGACGACTGCGAGGGCGTGGACATGATCTGCCTGCCCGAAGTCCCCTTCAATGTGGAGCACTTCGTCGAGAAGGTGCGCGTGATGCAGGAGAAGAAGCCCAGCATCGTCATCGCGGTGTCGGAGGGCGTCAAGCTGGAGGACGGCCGCTATGTCTGTGAGCTGGCCGACGATGTCCACGCAGTGGACGCTTTCGGCCACAAGGCCCTGACCGGCACCGCCCGCTATCTGGCCAACGTCGTAGCCCGCAATCTGGACACCAAGACCCGCTGCATCGAGCTTTCCACCCTGCAGCGCTGCGCCGGCCACCTGACCAGCCGCACCGACATCACCGAGGCCTATCAGGTCGGCGGTGCTGCTGTCAAAGCTGCGTTTGAGGGCGTCACCGGCCAGATGGTGGCCCTGAAGCGCATCTCCAACAGCCCCTATCAGTGTACCACTGAGCTGCACCCCATCAGCGAGGTCGCAAATCTCGAGAAGAAGGTGCCGCTGAGCTGGATGAACGAGAATCACACCCAGATGACGGAAGATTTCCTCGCTTACGCACGGCCCCTCATCCAGGCTGAGCTGACCCCGCTCTACATCGCCGGTCTGCCTCACCACATCTACATGAAGCCCCAGAAGTAAGCGTTCTGTTTCGCAAACATCCATCCGCGCCCCTGCACCCTGTGTGCGGGGGTGCATTTTTGTACGGAAAAAGCTTTGATTTTACTTGTATTTTACCTGAAACCGTATTATAATACTATCTGCGTCGCTCGCTGTTGAGCGGCGCGTTTTTTCGTGAGTACCATCTGATATTTGAGGAGGCAGAGCATTTTCATGGCACAGAATACCCGGACAGGCGATTTGACCAGCGGCCCCATGCTGCAAAAGATCATCCTGTTTTCCCTGCCGCTGGCTGCATCCAGCATCCTGCAGCTGCTGTTCAACGCAGCCGATGTCGTCGTCGTGGGACGCTTTGCGGGCAGCACGGCGCTGGCCGCTGTCGGCTCCAACGGTGCGCTCATCAACCTGCTGGTCAACCTGTTCGTGGGCCTGTCGCTGGGCGCGAATGTCGTTGCGGCCCGCTGCTTCGGCGCGAAGGACGATGAGGGCGTCCAAAACACCGTCCAGACCTCCGTGACGCTGGGCCTCGTCAGCGGCTTCTTTCTGGCCGTGGTGGGCTTTTTTGCCGCCCGCGTCCTGCTGGAGCTGATGAGCTGCCCGGAGGACGTCATCGGCCTGTCCACCCTCTACCTCAAGATATACTTCATCGGTATGCCTATGACCATGCTGTACAACTTCAGCTCGGCCCTCCTGCGCGCCGTGGGCGACACAAAGCGGCCTCTGTTCTGTCTGGCCGTGGCGGGCCTCATCAATGTGGTGCTGAACCTCGTGTTCGTCATCCTCTTCTCCATGAGCGTGGCGGGCGTCGCTCTGGCCACCATCATCAGCCAGACCGTCTCCGCCAGCATGGTCACGGCCCTGCTGGTGAAGGAGAAAGGCCCGCTCCATCTCGACCTCGGCCATCTGGGCTTCCATGCGGGGGCTCTGGGCCAGATCTTGCGCATCGGCCTGCCTGCCGGTCTGCAGAGCACCGTGTTCAGCCTCTCCAACGTCGTCATCCAGTCGGCGGTCAACTCCTTCGGCTCCATCGTCGTGGCCGGCAACTCTGCCGCTTCCAACCTCGAGGGCTTCGTCTATACCGCCATGAACGCTTTCGCCCAGGCTGCTGTCACCTTCACGAGCCAGAACATGGGCGCCCGCCGGTACGACAATCTGGACCGCGTCATGCGCAACTGCCTGCTCTGCGCCGCCGTCACCGGCCTCGTGCTGGGCGGCGGTGCTTCCCTGCTGGGCGAACAGCTGCTCCACTTCTACTCCTCCGATGAGGTCGTGGTGACTGCCGGTCTGGCCCGTATGCACATCATCTGCACCACCTATCTGCTCTGCGGCTGCATGGATGTTCTGGCCAGCTGTCTGCGTGGCCGGGGCTACTCCGTCCTGCCGATGGTGGTCAGCCTCGTGGGCAGCTGCCTGCTCCGCCTCGTCTGGATCGCCACCATCTTCCGGCTGTTCCACACCACCACGATGCTTTACCTCAGCTACCCCGTCAGCTGGATCCTCACTGCACTGGTGCATCTGGCCTGCCTGCTGGTGGTGCGGCATAAGATGAACGAGAACCTTAAAGTTGCTGTACAGCGGTAAGCTGTGCCTTCGTCAGAGCGATCCTATCGCAGTGTTTTTGTTTTGTCTCAGCATCCTTGCCCTCTCAGGCGCTCCGCGCCAGCTCTCCCAGAGGGAGAGCCTTAGAGGTGAGGGAAAGCGTCATCTCTATAACCAAAAGCCCCCGGCACGATGCGGAACGTGCCGGGGGCTTTTCGTACAAAGCGGAGGGATGCGGAAACTCTCCGCCTTGGGGGTTGGTTAGTTAGTGGATCAGTTCGCTGTGGTCTGCGCCGCCCACGGTGAGGGTGGCAGAGCTGCCGCTGTGGGTGAGGGTGAAGAGGGTGTCCTCCGCGCCCAGCGACAGCATGGCGTCGATGTCCAGCGCCGTCTCGCGGCTCTTCGTGCGGAAGACGAGGGTATCTGCGCCCTGCGCTTTCAGTTCTGCCAGATTGCCCAGAGAGCCGAAGAGGGTGGCGGTATCAGAATCTGCCGTGACGATGTAGCGGGTAGACTCCTGATGCATCTCATAGGGAGCGCCTATAACTGTCAAAACGATCCTGCCGTTCTGCTCCTCCACAGGTGCAGGTTCCGGAAGTACAAACTTGTATACAGTCCTTGTGGAGCCGCAAGAAGAACATTCATACACTTTTTCGCCCAGCTGGCCGACAGGCGCGGGAGTAGAGGAGACAAGTGTCCATTTATGAGCACAATCAGCGGGCAAGTTGGAGTCGATACGAGTGACTGTACACTCACCGCTGACATTTACATCCAGCTCTTTACCGGCTTTGCCGCCTTTTTCGCCGTTTGTGCCGATGGCGGCGCCTGCACCGTACCTGCTATTGCCCTGGCCGCCTTTTGCAGTCACCTGCGCACCGCCGCCGATCTCGACCTGCGTATCATCGCTGCCTCCGCCAATGCCGCTTCCATATCCGCCGCCCACGGCATCGACAACACCGCCGAGGATACGAACGGTCGATTTATCCGTGCTGTTAGGGGCGCCGCCAATGCCTGTAACGGGATCATTTTTATTAACAAGTTGCGTAGTTACCCTGCCGTCAAGGATGGTGACGTCTCCCGAGCCACCATTACCACCGCCGATCGCTGCCGCAAGACTATTCGTTTTTGCGGTCACATTTCCGTTCTTGATGGTAACTTTGCCCGAACCTTGCGTACCACCGCCGCCAATGCCTGCCGCCCAAAACCCTCCTTGAGCAGTTACCTCACCGCCGGAAATGCTCACTTCACCATTTCCACCGAAGCCGCCGCCGCCAATGCCTGCACCAAGCAATCCACCTACTGCATGGATTTTTCCGTTTGCGATTTCCAGATTCGAGGTGCTTTTTTGATTTCCTCCACCAATACCCGCACCGCCATTCCCGCCATACGCGTTCAAAGAGGAGCTTGTATCTTCTGCTGTGATGGTCAGTTTTCCGGTCGAGAGCTCATCATCTTTTTCCAAGCCTGCACAAGACTGTCCGCCCCTCAGGGTATTGTTTCCCTCCAGCTTCAGGGTCGTGTCACCTTTGCCTTGTACAAACATCGCGGACCGACCCTTTTCGCTCGCATCGATATTCACATCTTGGATCGTGACCGTCGTGTCTTTTTTGGTGCAATTATTGATGATCTTGATGACATTCTTCACCGCTTCGCTCACAACTTTTGTCACCGTGTCGGCGGTGTTGTCCTCATAGGTCATGATGTCATGGTCGTCATCTGCGGCCTCCTCGGCAGGCTTCGGCCCGGTCGGTGCCTCGAGGTTGGCGGCGTCGGTCTTCCCTTCGGGCTTCTGCGTGTCCGGCGTCTTCGGCTCTCCTTCTTCAGGCTCTAGGTCGTCCTTTTCCTGGGCTTCCCCGCTGTTCACATTATCGGGCCAGACGACGAGCTCCGTGCCGGTCTCCTCCGCAGGCTCTCCCGGCTCGGCATCCACCACCGGCTTCTGTCCTTCAGCCTCGTCCGCCGTGTCTTCGTCTGCCGGCCCGTCAGAGTTGTTCCCAGTTTGTTTGTTCGGGTCCTCGCCGCCCTTGATGACTACCCCCGTGTGGTCTTCCACTTCTTCCCCATCGCCGACACGGACATAGGTGTGGCCGTCTTCCTTAACGGTCACCGTAATATTGCCATTACTGATATAATAATCCTCTGCCAGTGCCGCCGGGGCTGCCGCCGAAAGCGCCACGCTCAGGGCCAGGGCGGCTGCCGCCGCACGCTTCATATTTTTCCGTAACCGCATACTCTTTTATACCTCCCAAATTATTGCAGGATTTCTGCAATTTCATATTCTACCCCCCCCCCTCGCTTGTCAAGTCCTTTTCATGACATACCAGCGTACATTCATGAATGGCATGACTTTTCCGGCATAGCAAAAAAGAGCTGCCCCGCCTTTCCGAAGAAAGGCGGGGCTGTATCATTTTATAGCCTCTTCGCCAGCAGATACCGGTCATACCCGCCGTACATCTCCCGGCGGCAGACGATCTCGAAGCCGCTGGCCAGAGCGTTGTTGAGGCTGTACTGATTTTCCGGGCTGACGGTGGCCCCGATGCCCACGATGCCGGGGCGGAGCAGGGCAAGCGCCGCTTCCAGCAGCTTCCGCTGCAGACCGTTGCCCCGGTAGTCGGGGTGGACGATGGCGCTGTCGGCGTTGGCCCAGCCGTCCCACTCTTCTCGCGGGATGCCCATAAAGGCGGCGTAGTTGTGCGCGTCCTGCCCGCAGTACCGCAGGATGAAGTAGGCCCCCAGCCGCCCGCCGTCCCACCCGCCGATGCACAGATCCTCTTTCAGATAGCGGGCGATGTTTTCCAGCGTGTCGGGTACGAACTGCTCCGGGTGGGGCATCGCGGCCCGCACCTCGTTCTGCAAGGCGTAAAAGGCGGCGGCATCCTCCGGCCCGGCAGTGCGCAGGGTCATGGTGCGGCTTGCGGACCGGCCGCACACTTTGTGCAGAAGAATTTCCATTCTTGCTCTATCCCTCCAAAATAAAATCATACTTTCCGGCTGATTCCAGTATAAATGCCGTTTGAATCGTTGTCAATTTATGCTATAATATTTGCAGAAAGAGTTTTTGTGCTCAGGCACAGCTTTTTCGGAAGTCCAGGCAGGGCCGCCCTGCCCGTGTACCGGAGGAAACGAACCATGAGAGATTCCAGCTTATCCCCTTCCAGCCGCCTGGGTGGTGCTGTCATCAGCGACCGCATCGTCAGCGCTCTGCTGGAGGAACTGCGCACAGGCCGCTATGCACAGACCGACCGTCTGCCCGCCGAGGTAGACCTTGCCGCCGAACTCGGCGTCAGCCGCACCGTCATCCGCGATGCGCTGAGCGAGATGGAGCGTGCGGGTTACATCGAGCGGGTGCGTGGCATCGGCACAGTGGTCAACCGAAGTGTCCTGAACCTGCGCAGCCGGTTGGACCAGAAGCTGGAGTATTACCCGCTCATCCGCAGCTTTGGCAGCTACCCCCACGCCGACGGCATCCAGATCTACCCCGTCCGCGCAGGCGAAGAGCTGGCCCGTGATCTGGCCATCGAGCCCGGCGACGATGTCATCTGCATCAAGAAGCGCATCCTCGCCGACACCACCCCCGTCATCTACTCCATCGACTACCTGCCCCGCGCCCTGTTTGGAAACCGGGACTACACCCGCATCGACCTGTCGGGTGACATCTTCGATGTTCTGGAGCGGGAGTGCCGCCAGCAGGTGGCCTCCAATGTGGCCCACCTCAAGGCCAGCTGCGGCGACGAGCCCATCCGGGCCGCCATGCGTCTGGCCCCGGGCGAGGCCATGCTGCTGCTGGATGAGATATGCTACAACCGGCTCTGCCATCCCGTCATGCGTTCGTTGAGCTACTACACGAACTTCTTCGACTTCTCGATTCTTCGAAAGCTTCTTTGACGGAGGGAAACAAAAAAATATGCGTCATCTGATCGATCCGTTGGATTTCAGTCAGCAGGAGATCGCCTCTCTGCTGGACCTGGCCGACCGCATCTGCGCCGACCCGGCTGCCTATCAGGACGTGGCCGCCCACAAAAAGCTGGCCACCCTGTTCTACGAGCCGTCCACCCGCACCCGCCTTTCGTTTGAGGCCGCGATGCTGAACCTCGGCGGACATGTCCTCGGCTTCCCGAGCGAGACCGTCTCCAGTGCATCCAAGGGCGAGAGCGTGGCCGACACCATCCGCGTCGTCTCCTGCTATGCCGACATCGTGGCCATGCGCCACCCCAAGGAGGGCGCACCGCTGCGGGCCAGCCGGTACTCCCGCATCCCTGTCATCAACGCAGGCGACGGCGGACACCAGCACCCGACCCAGACCATGACCGACCTGATGACCATTCGCCGCCGCAAGGGCCGTCTGAACGACCTGACCATCGGCCTGTGCGGCGACCTCAAGTTTGGCCGCACCGTCCACTCCCTCATCAAGACCATGGCGCGCTGTGAGAACATCCGCTTCGTCCTCATCAGCCCCGAGGAGCTGCGGGTGCCGGACTACATCATCACCGACGTGCTCGAGGCCAACCACATCCCCTACAAGGAGACCCGCAGCCTCGAGGAGTCCATGCCCGAGCTGGACATCCTCTACATGACCCGCGTCCAGAAGGAGCGTTTCTTCAACGAGGAAGACTATGTCCGTCTGAAGAACAGCTATATCCTCACCAAAGAGAAGATGGCCCTTGCCAAGCCTGACATGGCCGTGCTCCATCCCCTGCCCCGCGTCAACGAGATCACGCTGGACGTGGACGACGACCCCCGCGCCGCCTACTTTGAGCAGGTGCAGAACGCCGTCTACATCCGCATGGCGCTGATCATGACACTGCTGGGCCTCAAGGACCCCAAGGCTGAAAAGGAGGGCAACTGAGATGCTGAACATTGATGAAATTCAGAACGGTATCGTCATCGACCATATCAAGGCAGGCACGGCCATCGGCCTGATGGACCTGCTGGGCATCAAGGGCAACCGCACCTCCAGTGTGGCCCTCATCCAGAACGCCCGCAGCCACAAGGCAGAGTCGGGCCGGAAGGACATCATCAAGGTGGAGGGCGACGCCTCCTGGCTCAACCTCGACGTGCTGGCCTATCTCGACCCCGACATCAGCGTAACCGTCATCGAGAACGGCAAGGCCGTCAAGAAGGAAAAGCCCCAGCCCCCCAAGCGTCTGGTCAACATCGTGCGGTGCAAGAACCCCCGCTGCATCTCCTCCATCGAGGAAGAGTGCGACCAGATCTTCGAGCTGAGCTCCAACGGCAAGTATCGCTGCATCTACTGCGAGCAGGAGCTGCAGGTCAAGCCGGAATAATCGGAATAAACGATAAAAGCCGCCTGTCATTCGTTGAATGACAGGCGGCTTTGCTTTTGATTCTCAGACTTTCCGGCGCAGCAGGCTCATAGGCGGCAGCTCCGGGGTGGGGATGGTATAGCGCTCCATCGCGTGGGGCGTGGACTCCACCAGCTCACCGGCCTCATTCTTGATCCACTCGGGGTTCAGCGGGATGCTGCGGCCATCCGGGCAGAGCACCTCCAGCGTGTCGCCGAGGCTCCACTTGCCCCGCTGCTGGCAGCTGGCGACGCCGTTCTCCCAGCCGTCCACCGTACCGACAAACTCCCACTCGCGGATGTAAGTCGCGCTGTCGGTAGCCTGACGGGCCTGCTCCCGGCCAAAGTAGAAGCCGGGCGAATAGTGGCGGTGACTGGTGCGGGTCAGCTCATCCAAAACCTCTTCCGGCAGCTCGAAGTTCTCGTTCATCGGGTCGGCCAGATACTGGTCGAGGGCGCGGCGGTAGGCCGCCGTCACGCTGGCGACGTAGTAGAACGTCTTGGCGCGGCCCTCGATTTTGAGGCTGTCCACGCCCGCGTTGCAGATGAGGTCGAGGAAGGGCGCGGTACACAGATCGTTGGCGTTGAGGATGTAGCTGCCGTTCTCGTTCTCGCCGATCTCATAGAGCTGGCCCGGGCGGGTCTCCTCGCTGAGATAGTACTTCCAGCGGCAGGGCTGGGCGCACTGGCCGCGGTTTGCGTCGCGGCCTGCCATGTAGTTGGAGAGCAGGCAGCGGCCCGAGACGCTCATGCACATGGCACCGTGGACGAAAGCCTCAATTTCCAGCTCCGGCGGGGTCTTGTCGCGGAGGGTGGCGATGTCCTGCAGGGTCATCTCCCGGGCCAGCACCACCCGCTTCGCGCCCATGTTGTAGGCGGCGCGGGCAGCGGCCCAGTTGGTGATGCCGGTCTGGGTGGACATATGGACGTCGATTTCGGGCGCGAAGGTCTTGCAGGCGTCCAACACGCCGAGGTCGGCCACGATGAAGGCATCCACACCGGCGGCAGCAGCGTCCTTGATGGCCTGAGGCAGACGGTCAGCCTCCTCGTTGGTGGGCAGGGTGTTCATGGTCAGGTAGACCTTGCGGCCCCGGGCGTGGGCATAGATGACGCCCTCGCTCAGCTGCTCCGGGGTGAAGTTGGTGGGTGCAGAGCGCATCCCGAACTCGGGCAGAGCGCAGTAGACGGCGTCCGCGCCGTAGTTGATGGCATACCGCAGGCGCTCGAGGTCGCCTGCCGGGGCCAGAAGTTCCGGTATCTGTAACATGGTATTCCTCTCTAGCCCTCTCAGTCACCTTCGGTGCCAGCTCTCCCAGAGGGCGAGCCATTGGCAGGCCGGTCAGCGGCTGCCTTTTCCGTCAGGCTTGCGGGCTTCGCTTCTTATTTCAGGTTCTTGTTGACTTTCGCCGCCTCATCGCAGTTTTTCTGGTGGTCTGCGTAGGTGCGGGCGTAGTAGTAGTGACCGGCAAGGTCGGTGACGAAGAAATAGGCGTCTTTCACCTCATCGTCGGGCTGCGGGGCAAGCGCCGCGCGGATGGCCGCGATGCCGGGGTTGGAGATGGGGCCGGCGGAGAGGCCGGTGCAGGTGTAGGTGTCGTAGGCTTCCCGAATGTTCTCCGGGATGCTGTCCCAGCCGCCGTAGTAGGGCGCGACCCAGTTCCAGAGGTAGTTGTTGTCGGCGTCGCTCTGGACGTAGCTGGAGGTGTTGCTCTGCAGTTTGGGGTAGGGCGAACCCTCGGCCAGACGGTTGCGGAACACCTGCGCCACATTATCGTCCTGATCGTTGCCGGCCTCCTCCTGCACGAAGGACGCCAGAGTGACCACCTCTGAGAGGGTCATCCCCTGCTTTTCCATCTCGGCATACATCTCATCGGTGATCTGCTTGTCGAAGTGAGAATAGAACGTCTCAACGTAATGATGGACGGTGTCATCCTTCAGGAAATCGTAGGTATCCGGGAAAAGATAACCCTCGCACTTGAGGAAGCGGTCCGGGGCGTCCTTGTCGTCGGGGACGTACTGCCAGAACCTGTACTGGCTGAAATCACCGGTGTTGGCCTCCTTGAGGAAGTCTTCGGCGCTGCACAGCCCGGCATCCTCCATTTTTTTCGCAATGGCGATGGCCGTCGTACCCTCGGGGAAGGTCAGCCGGACGCTGTCGGCCTTCGCGTAGGCGGAAAGTGCCTCGATGATGTCGTCGTAGGAGCTGCCGGGAGCGAGGTCGAACTCACCGTATTGGAGCTTGCCTGCCGCGCCCTGCTTGCCTGCATACCAGCGGAAGACGTGGGGGTACTTGATGACGCCCGCCGTCTTGAGCTTCTGGGCGATGGCTGCCACGCCGCTGCCCTGCCGGATGCTCACACTCACCGTTTTGCCGGCGGAAGCGCTGCCGTTGATCTCTTTTCGGATGGCCAGCAGACAGCCGCCCGCCGCCAGTACCAGGATCAGCAGCACGATCAGGATCATTTTCGCTGCGCCGCCTTTTCTTCTTTTTTTATGTTTTGCATCGTGTGCCATGTACACACTCCTTTACCATTCCGTTCAGCTTTCCATCATCAGCCGCATATAGCTTTCTTCCACATCGAAAGGCTCCGCATCGAACCGTATCATGCCGTAGTCCTGCCGGGTGCCTTCGCCGAGGAAAAGATTCTGAGCCGCACCCACTGTGATGACGGCGCGCTCCACGATGACCTCCTTCTCCCGGGCCGCTTCCATCAGCACCTCGGCAGAGCGGTCGTCATCGGCCATCAGCTCCACAAAATAGAGGGTGTCCTCCCGGCGGAAGTAGATGCCGTAGCCCTTCTCGTTGGACACGATGGTCGCGCCCCGGGCGTAGAGGTCGGTCAGCACGACGGCCATCTGCTCCGGCGGGAACTGGACGGTATCGGGATAGAAGCGCTCCCGCAGCTCACAGAGCTTGCGGGCCGTCACGGAGTCGAACTCCGCCTGACTCCACAGGTTGCGGGACACCTCCCGGGGCAGGCAGCGAAGGGCAAAAGCCCGCTGGAAACCCTTGTTTTCCAGCAGCGCGGCCTGCTCCTGTCCGGCCGGAACGGCCACGGTGAAGCCCGCGCCCCGCAGCTTCTGCTGCGCACAGAGATAGTCCACAAGTCCTGCCAGGAGCAGGCTTCCCTGCCCGCAGAGGCCGTAGAGGTAACTGCCGCTGCGTTCCTTGAGAGTGACGGGGACCGCCAGCGCCGCCGCGACGATCTCGTCATTCTCCTCGGCGACGTAGATATTTTCCGCCCCGGCGAACTTTTCCAGAGCAGTCTTGATGAACTCGGCGCTGTCGCCGCGTTCTTTCTGCCACAGTGCCACGACTGCCGCCTCATCCGACGGCTGCATCAAACGATACATTGATAGTATCCCTCCCATTTTCGCGGTTATCCGAGCTCTTTTTCCGCCAGCGCCCGCACCTCGGCCTGAATATCCTCGATGGTGCGCATGGCTCCATTTTCCGTGCAATGGACGGTGGCCCAGCCCAGATGCGCCGCACAGTACTCGGCGGCACGGCGGCTGCGGGCCAGATATTCGATGTCCTTTTCGTGGACGTCCTTCCTGCTCTCGTCGCCGTGGTAGCGGCCGGTCATGAGCTTCTGGCTCACGGCGGGGTCTACCTGTAAGTACACCACGGCGTCCGGTGCGGGCAGGCCCAGCAGCCTGTATTCGTAGTCAAAGGCCCAGCGGAGGAAGTCGTCCCACTGCTCCGGCGGGAGCTTGGAGCACTGATGCACCGCGTTCGACGTGGTGTAGCGGTCGGCGATGACGATGCCGCCCGCCTCGTAGAAGCTGCCCCACTTGGTCTTATAGCTGGCGTACCGGTCCACCGCATAGAAGCTGGACGCCGCATAAGGGTTGACGTCGTCGGGCTTGTCGCCGAACTGACCGGAGAGGTACATCTTTACCAACGCACTGGAATCGCTCTCGTAGTCCGGAAAGGTGATCTCCATCACCCTTCGACCGCTTTCGGCCAGATGGGCGGCCAGCAGCTTTGCCTGGGTGGCCTTGCCGGAGCCGTCCAGCCCTTCGATGACAAGAAGCCTGCCCTTGCTCATTCTGCCTTCTCCCCTTTCAGCGCGGCGTACTGGGCGCGGACTTCGGCGGTGCGGCCGCAGCACATCTTGCCCTCCGGGCAGGGGCCGGACACGCAGGCCGGGCCGGCGGTGCGGAAGATATGGGGTGCCACCGGGTAGACCAGCCGCAGCATCTCTTCGGCCAGCTGCCGTATCTCCCACTGGGCGCGGCTGCAGCAGCGCAGGTGGAAGAAATTCTGCAGGCTGCGGGCGTTCATGGTCACCACCATCTTGGTCTCGCAGGCGTTGGGCAGCACGAAGCGGGCGTCCTCGTTGGCCTGCTTGGAAGCCTTGGCCCGGGCCTGCTTTTCGGGCAGACCTTCGGCCATCAGGCGGGCGGTGTGGCCGTCTTCCAGCTTCTGCACGAGGTCGAGGTAGCGCCTGGCGTCCTCGTTCATGCTCTCGATGAACGCTGCCTTTGCCTCGGGGATGGCCTCGATCTCGGGCGGGATGACGTAGCGGAAATCATCCAGACGGACGTACCGCTGACTCTGGACGCTGAAGGATGCGATGCGGTGGCGGGTGATCTGGGCCAGCAGGGTACGGCTGACTCCCTCGATGCCGAAGGTGAAGCTTGCGTGCTCGATGGGGCTGGCGTGGCCCAGATCGCTGAGCATGGTCAGGAAGCGGGCAGTCTTTTCTTCATCCAGCCCGTCCAGCAGGTCGGTGATGTGGGCGTCGGAGTAGCAGAGCTTTGCCGCAGCCGCCACGACCTTCTCCGGCTCCGGCGTATGTGCTATCAATCGGACAGTCATCATTTTTCTCATTCCTCCGTCGTTATCTTCACAAGGGGCGCAAAGTTGGCCATGGTCTTCTTCACGCCCACCTTCTCGAAGCTGATCTCCACGATCTGGTCGCCGGCGGCGGGCTTGACCTTCAGCACCTTGCCGCGCCCGAAGACCTTGTGCTCCACGATGTCGCCCGGCTCATAGTGTTTGGGGCCGGTGGATGCCGCTGCCGGACGGGGCGAAGAGGTCACACCGCCGCCTGCGGGTTTGACCGGCGCTTTGGGCGCTGCCGGACGGCCATAGCCAGAGCCGAAGCCGCTGCTTCCCGAACCGGAGCTGCAGCCGCCATGACCCGACGAAGCACTTTCCCGGCCCGCGTAATCGGAGCCAAAGCCTCGGTTATTGGACATCGGTGCGTTATATTCTTTATTCAGATAGCCGCTGCGGCTGCCATAGCCCGAGCCGTAACCGGAGGCCGCACGACCCCAGCCGGAGGGGCCGGAGTAGCCCGACGCGCCGCCCGGCACGGTATCGCTGCCGTAACCGCTGCCCCAGCCGCCCAGACGGGAGCGCTGTTCCAGCACCGGGCTGCGGGTCTCTTCGATGTACTCCGGCTCGATTTCCCGGAGAAAGCGGCTGGGCTCGTTGCGCTGGGTGCGGCCATAGAGCATCCGGGTGACGCTGTTGGAGATGTAAAGCTCCTTCTTGGCGCGGGTGATACCCACATAGGCCAGGCGGCGCTCCTCTTCGAGGTCAGCCTCGGAATACTTGCTCATCTCACTGGGGAAGACGCCCTCTTCCATGCCAATGAGGAATACATAGGGAAACTCAAGGCCCTTGGCCGAGTGGATGGTCATCAGCACCACCTGGTCGGCGCTCTCGTTGTAGCTGTCGATGTCGCTGATGAGGGCGATGTCCTCCAGATAGCCTTCCAGCGAGGCCTCTTCTCCGTGCTGGTCGCAGTAGCTCTTGACGTTGTTGACCAGCTGACCGAGGTTCTGCAGACGGTCGGCGGCATCCTCGTGACCCTTGGCGGCGTCGGCTTCCAGCATGGCGCGGTAGCCGGTGATCTCGATGACATCGGAGGCGAACTCGTCCAGCGTCTTCGTTTCCAGTGATTCCTGCAGTTTCTGGTAGATGTCCCAGAACTTGAACAGCGGTGCGATGGCGCGGCTGAGCTTGGCGTACTGGTCGGCATGGGAGATGACATCCAGCATACTGATGCCCTGCTGAGCCGCCAAATCCGCGATGACCTCGATGGTCGTTGCACCGATTTTGCGCGCAGGCTCGTTGATGATTCGGCGGAGTCGGACATCGTCCCGGGGGTTCGCCACGATGGACATATAGGAGTGGATGTCCTTGACTTCCTTGCGGTCGTTGAAGCGCTGGCCGCCCACGATCTTATGCGGGATGCCCGCACGGGTGAAGTAGCTTTCGATGGGGGCCGACTGGGCATTCATCCGGTAGAGGATGGCGTGGTCGGCCAGATGTCCGCCCTCTTTGAGGTGCTGGCCGATGACGTCCGCGATATGGCTGGCCTCGTCCTGCTCGTTCTCGGCGGTGTAGACCTGCACCTTGTCGCCCTCGCCGTTCTTCGTCCAGAGGGTCTTGCCCTTGCGCTCGGTGTTGTGCTGGATGACACAGTTGGCGGCATTCAGGATATTCGACGTAGAGCGGTAATTCTGCTCGAGTCGGATGGTCCTGGTGCCTTTATAGATGCGCTCAAAGTTGAGGATGTTCTCAATGGTCGCGCCGCGGAAGCGGTAGATGCTCTGGTCGTCGTCGCCCACGACGCAGATGTTTTTCTCCGGGCCGGTGAGCAGGCTCACGAGCCGGAACTGAGCCACACTGGTGTCCTGATACTCGTCCACCAGCAGATATTTGTACTTGTTCTGGTAGAACTCCCGCACGTCCTCGTGCTCCGACAGCAGGATGACCGTCTGGTAGATGAGGTCGTCGAAGTCGAAAGCACCGGCCTCCTTGAGCTTCTTTTCGTAGGCGGCATAGACCTTGGCCGCAAGAGCGCCCTTCGTGTCCCGGGCCGGGGTCTTCAGGGCCTCTTCCGGACTGATGAGCTGGTCTTTCCAGCGGCTCATCTGGTTGATGGCGCTCTTGACCGGGAAGAACTTGTCGTCCACGCTCAGCTCTTTGTAGACAGCCTTCATGACACGCTGGGAGTCGTCGCTGTCGTAGATGGTAAAGCTGCGGGGGTAGCCGATCTCCTCGGCCCAGCGGCGGAGAATGCGGACGCAGGCCGAGTGGAAGGTGGAGGCGAACACCTCGTCGCCCTCTTCCCCGCCCAGCATCCGGCGCAGACGCTCTTTCAGCTCACCGGCGGCCTTGTTGGTAAAGGTGATGGCCATGACGTTCCAGCTCCGGACGGCGTCCTTCCGCAGCATCCCGTCCAGCCACGACGGGGCATCGGTGCCGGTCATGATGGCAGTGCGCAGGGCTTTCACATCGTCCTCCGTCACCTCCCGGGGCGTCCATCTGGAGCCGTGGGCCGAGCCGAAGCGGATGAGGTTGGCGATGCGGTTGACCAGCACGGTGGTCTTTCCGCTGCCTGCACCCGCGAGGATGAGCAGAGGGCCGTTGGTGGTGAACACCGCCTCCCGCTGCATATCGTTCAGGCGTCCGAACTGCTTTTCGATATACGTATCACGCAAAGCGCAGAATTGTTGTGCGAGATCTGTTGCCATTGTTTCACCTGTTCTTTTCAATCATTTCTGGATATATCACTTAAAATATAGTATATCACATTTCAAAAAAGTTGTACATAAAAACAATGCAAACAAAAACCGCCCCACCGCGGTCAATACCACGATGGAGCGGAAATTTCAGGAAATGCTTAGCCGAAGATGTTGATGAGGATACCAGCAGCGACGGCGGAACCGATAACACCGGCCACGTTGGGGCCCATGGCGTGCATCAGCAGGAAGTTGGAGGGGTTCTCGCTCTGGCCGACCTTCTGAGAAACACGGGCAGCCATAGGCACAGCGGAAACGCCAGCGGAACCGATCAGGGGGTTGACCTGACCACCGGTCAGGACATACATGACCTTGCCGCAGAGAACACCGGCAGCAGTGCCGAAGGAGAATGCGATGAGTCCCAGCACGATGATGAACAGGGTGCGGCTGTTCAGGAAGGTGTTTGCAGAGGTGGTGCAGCCAACAGACAGAGCCAGGAAGATGGTGATGATGTTCATCAGCTCATTGCCGGCGGTCTTCTGGATACGATCCACGACGCCGCACTCCTTCATCAGGTTGCCCAGCATCAGCATACCGACCAGAACGGCGGCATCCGGCACGATGAGGGAGACGATGATGGTGACCATGATGGGGAAGATGACCCTCTCGGTCTTGCTCACGGTGCGCAGCTGCTTCATCACGACGGTACGCTCTTTCTTGGAGGTCAGAGCCTTCATGATAGGCGGCTGGATAACAGGCACCAGAGCCATGTAGCTGTAGGCCGCGACGGCGATGGAGCCCAGCAGCTCAGGAGCCAGACGGGAGGTGACGAAGATAGCGGTGGGGCCGTCTGCGCCGCCGATGATGGCGATAGCAGCAGACTGCTTCTGGGTGAAGTCCACCAGACCGGTAGCGGCCAGCAGACGAGCGCCCATGTAAGTGCCGAAGATGCCGAACTGAGCGGCAGCGCCCAGCAGCAGGCTCTTGGGGTTGGAGATCAGGGGTGCGAAGTCGGTCATGGTGCCGATGCCGAGGAAGATCAGCGGCGGGTAGATGCCCAGCTTGACGCCCATATAGAGCATATCGGCCAGACCGCCGTTGTTCAGGATCTCGACCCACATCGGGTGCTCGAGGCCGTCACCGACAAAGTACTGCATATGGATGACGCCGCTGCCGGGGAGGTTGGCCAGGATCATGCCGAAAGCCATGGGCAGCAGGATCAGAGGCTCGAACTCTTTGACGATGGCGAGGTAGAGCAGGAAGCAACCCACGCAGATCATCACTGCGTACAGCCAGCCGCCCGGCTCACCGAACTTGGCAAAACCGGAACTCTGGAAAATACCGACCAGAGTCTCAATAAACTGAGTCATGTTTTTCCTCCTGTGTTAAAAGGGCGCGGTGGTGTCGTTGACGCCAGCCTTGCCCCAGCCATTCTTGCCGCGGCGGACTGCCTTCAGCACATACTTGCCGTTGCCCATAGAGTAGATGGCTGCCATGATGGCTGCCACAACGTCGCCGGGGATGCCGGCCTCGACCTGCGGGGCAGCAGCCTTTGCAGGAGCGGGCGCAGCGGCCTGTTTCACAGGAGCAGCCGGTTTTGCAGCAGAAGCAGCCTTGGCAGCTGCCTTCTTGCCGTTCATGGCGTCAAAGATCTTGCCCTCCAGCGTGATGATAGCCATCAGCAGGACGAGGATCAGAAACACCAGCACAATACCGGTTATGGTAACGATCACATCATAACCTAAATCCATGGTCTTCCTCCTATTTACTTTTTTCTTTGCCGCCCGGGGGGCGGGCGGCAAAAAGCGATTTGAAGATATTATACAATATTTTCCGGGTCGATTCAACAACTATGAACAAAAATCATGTTGTTTTTCACGGTTCTGTGAACAGCACTTTCCTCTCAGCGGCGGCCCATGCGGGGGGTGGCGTCCATGAAGCCGGTCTCCAGCTTGTCGCCCAGACGCAGGCTCATGGCCGTACCCAGCGCGACACAGTTGACGGGGTCAGGCGAGACGGTCACTTCCACCTTCAGCTCCTGGCTCAGGTACTCAGGCAGGCCGTGGAGCTGTGCGCCGCCGCCGGTGAGGACGACGCCGTTGCGGTAGATGTCGCCGGCCAGCTCCGGAGGAGTCTTCTCCAGCACCTGATGGGCGGCGGTGCCGATCTGCTCGCTCAGGCGCATGACCGGCTCGTAGAGGTCGGCGGTGGAGACATTGACACGCACGGGCAGGCCGGTGAGCAGGCTGCGGCCCTTGATCTCCATGGTCTCGTTGAAATCTGCCTTCTGGGGGCAGCAGGCCACGTTCTTTTTCAGGTTCTCAGCGGTGCGCTGGCCGATGGCGATGCTGAACTTGTTGCGCACGAACTTCAGGATCTCTTCGTCGTAGTGGTTGCCGGCCACGCGGACGCTGGTGGCCTTGACCTTGCCGCCGAGGCTCAGCACGGCGATGTCGGTGGTGCCGCCGCCGATGTCGATGATCATTCGGCCATCCGGCACGGTGATGTCGATGCCGGAGCCGAGAGCTGCGGCGATGGGCTCATCAATGAGGTAGACCTGACGCGCACCGGCAGCCATGACGGCCTCCACCACGGCGTCGCTCTCGATGCCGGTGATGGCGGCAGGCACACAGACGGCCACACGGGGCTTGACCATGTGGGAGCTGTAGACCTGATTGACGAAGCGGCAGATGAGCTCCCGGGTCATGGTGTGGTCGCTGATGACGCCATCCTTCAGCGGGAAGATGGCGGAGATGTAGTTGGGCGTGCGGCCCACCATTGCAAGGGCCTTGTCGCCGGCCTCAAGCACGCAGTTCTTGCGGGTATCCACCGCCACCACGCTGGGCTGGTTGAGCACGACGCCCTGCCCCTCCTGCGCGATGATGATGGTCGTCGTACCAAGATCGATACCGATGTCGTTCTGTGCCATAATCGTGATATTTCCTTTCTCTGCTGCCCATTCTCTATTTCCATCGCCCATCTCCGGGCGCGGGTCATCAAAACACATTATAGTATAACACAGGTGTATCCAAAAAGAAACCCTCTTAAAAACGCCTGACCTTCACAGCAAGGCACTACCTTTCACGCCATATCAGACTTTCAGCGTCCAGCGTGAACTCGTCCGACTCGCCAGAGGCTCCCCTACTAGGGGAGCTGGCGAGGAGCTTGCGACGAGACTGAGAGGTTGTACGAAGGACAGCTTGACCGTGAGCCACTGCGGGACAAAACCTCTCCGTCATCGCTGCGCGATGCCACCTCCCCTATCGAGGGGAGGCTTTGGCATTTCGTAAAGTTTCATCTTCAATCGGAGAGGTTCTCCTGCTCCGGGGGCAGAGCCTGGGCCAGCAGGGCGGCCAGGCCGCTGTAGCGCAGGTTCTGGCGGATATTGGACATCATCCGGTTCACCACGTCCCGCCGGCCCACCACGATGCAGAGCTTCCGCCCGCGGGTGACGCCGGTATAGAAGAGGTTGCGGTAGCACAGGCGGGGCGGCACCTGCGCCGCCGGGAGGATGACCGCCGGGAACTCGCTGCCCTGGCTTTTGTGTACCGTGATGGCATACGCAATTTCCAGCTCGTTGAGGTTCTCCGCCGGGTAGACCAGCCGCCGGTCGTCCATCCGCACCACCATGGAGCGGCTGCGCACGTCGATGGACTCCACGATGCCGATGTCGCCGTTGTAGGCACCCACACCCTGTTCCCCGCCAATGCGCTGCCATGTGATCTCGTAGTTATTGCGTACCTGCATCACTTTATCCCCCATCCGGAAGACCCGGGCCGCGCTCTGCAGCTCCGGCTTGCCCTTCTTTGGCGGGTTGAGCATGGCCTGCAGCTCCGCGTTGAGGGCCTGGGTGCCGGTGGGGCCAAGCTTCGTGGGGCAGAGCACCTGAATATCCTTCACCGGGTCAAACTGGTAGCTGCGGGGCAGACGGGTGGTCACAAGGTCGCAGACCAGTTTCTGGGCCGCGTCGCCGTCGGCTTCGAGGAAGAAGAAATCGTCCGTCTTTCCGCCCTTTTTCAGCGGTTCGCCCGAGATGATGTGGTGGGCGTTCTCCACGATGAGGCTCTGAGCGGCCTGCCGGAATATCTCGTTGAGGCAGACCGTCGGCACCAGCCCGGAGCGGATGGTCTCGCCGAGGATATTGCCCGGGCCGACGCTGGGCAGCTGGTCGGCGTCGCCTACCATAATAATACGGCAGCTGTACCGCAGTGCCGCAATGAGAGCCTGGAACAGCTTGACATCCACCATACTCATCTCGTCGAGGATAACGACGTCGCACTTGAGCAGGTTCTTGTCGTTGTGGATGAAGCTGACCACGCCGCCGGTGTAGTCCACTTCCAGCAGGCGGTGGATGGTGGAGGCTTTCCGGCCCGTCAGCTCGCTCAGACGCTTGGCGGCGCGGCCCGTGGGAGCGCAGAGGGCTACCCGTTCGGCCTCGTTTTCGAGCAGCTGCAGGATGGCGTTGACCGTGGTGGTCTTGCCGGTGCCGGGGCCGCCGGTGAGGACAAGGCAGTTCTCGGTCATGGCCTTGCGGATGGCTTCCTTCTGGAGCGGCGCATAGGCAAAGCCCTGCGCCAGTTCCAGTATCTGGATGTTCTTATCGAGGTTTCGGGCCGTCTGCTTTCCGCGCCTGGTCAGCATGGCCAGACGGTCGGCGATGTCCTGCTCTGCGGCCAGCAGATCCGGCAGATAAATATACGGTGTGCCGTCGAACATCCGCACCGCCAGTTTCCCGGTCTGGATGCAGCTGTCCAGCGCCGCCGCCAGCTTTTCGGGGGGCTGGTGGATGAAGTTCGACGCCGTTTCCAGCAGCTGCGCCCGGGGCAGACAGGTGTGGCCGTTGCCGGCGTTGTGGCGCAGGGTGCGCAGAAGGGCTGCTTCCAGCCGCTGGGCGCAGTCCCCTGCCATCTGGTAATACTGGGCGATGCTGTCGGCGTGGCGGAAGTCCAGCTGCAGCGGCTCCCCGCAGAGCAGATAGGGGTTCTGCTGGATGGCCTGCATGGCCCCCGGCCCGAAGGTGCGGAAGACCTCCATCGCCCGGCGGGGGCTGATCTCAAACTGAGCCAGATAGGCGATGAGCTCCCGCATTCCGAACATCCGCTTGAACTCCTGCTGGATGCGGTCGGCCTTGTCCGCCGAGATGCCCGGGATGAGGGTGAGCTGGGCGGGGTCGTTGGCGATCACTTCCAGCGCCGCCGCGCCGAATTTGTCAATGATCTTATCCGCCGTCCGAGCCCCGATGTAGGGCAGCGACCGGCTGGCGAGGAAGGCGTAGACGGCCTCGAGGTCTTTGGGCATATCCGTCTCGCACTCCTGTGCGTGGAACTGTCGGCCATAGGTAGCGTGGTTCTCGTACCTGCCCCGGCAGACAACGCTCTCGCCCGCGTGGAGCTCTCCCACCACGCCGCACACAACGGTGACGACACCGCCGCCCGACACCTCGAACACGGTGTAGCCGTTGTCCTCGTTCAGGTAGATGATGTCCTCTACCGTGCCTTCCAGCCGTTCCAGCTCCTGCTCCATCGTCCCGCCTCCTCGTTTTGACACAACTATATATAGTATAGCGGTTTTGGAGGGATTTGTAAATACAACAAAAGCTCCCCCGAAGGGGAGCTGTAGAGATACATTTATTTTGCCAGCAGTTCATTGCGGGTAAGCCCATTCAAAACCATCGTCAGTCCGCCGTTTACTTCCGTCAGGCGGAAAGAGGCATCCTTGCCGCCTGCTGCGGCCAGAGCGTCCGTGCTGAGGGTCTGCTCACCGCCGTTCCAGCGCAGGCAGAGCTGGCGGATGCCGTTCTGGCGTAGGTCGCTGACGCGGCCTTCCAGCAGGCAGTCACTGCCGCCTGCATCTACTATCAGCAGAGCGCCCTCTTCCAGATAGCAGGCCGACACGCTGTCGGTAGGCGTCCCTTCCGGGACGGCGATGCGCACGCCGCCCCATCCGCTGACGTCAGCGTCTACCCAAACCACGCCGTTCTCCTCCGAGGCGGGCAGTGGGGTGGCATCCTTGCTGTAGTCCTCCATGACCTTACCGGTGTTATCCTTACGGGTCAGGATACCGGTAAAGTCCTTCGAAAGAAGGTCGTCGTTGGAAATTTCGCCATTCTTGCCGCCGATGGACACGTCACCGCCTGCTTCAGTAGTTACTTTAGCGTTGCCCTCGATAACAATGTCGATGGCGTCGCCCATCTTATTATTGGTATTGCCGCCACCAATGCCTGCAGCACCATTTCCACCCTTGGCAGTCACATTCGCATCACCCTTGATGTAGATATGCTCACCATTTCCAGCCTTGTCATCACGCGGGGCATATCCGCTGCCGCCGCCGATACCTGCCGCTCCACCGCCTGAATCGCTGGTAACGCTACCGCCGGTTGCGATAACCGTGCCTCCCTCGATGGTGATGTCACTGCCCTTGCCAACATTACCATACCGACCACTGAAACCGCCGCCGATACCGGCACCGGCTGCTTCGGCGTCGCCGCCGCCGGTAGCTTCCACATAGGTCTTGTCACCGCTGATGGTGATGTTGCTGCCATTGCCGCCAATGCCGCTGCCGCCGCCAATGCCTGCACCCTGTGCACCACCGTTGGCTGTTACATGAGCGCCATCGCTGATGGTAATGTTTTCGCCAGCACCCATTGCACCGCCGCCGATGCCAGCGCCATACTTGCCGCCGTTGGCGTTCACTACAGTATCTTCACCGCTGATAGAGATATTGGTGCCGCCTTTGCCATAACCTCCGCCGATGCCTGCACCCTGACATCCACTGGTGCCGTCCGGCTTCCGGCTGCCGTTGGCCGTGACATTGCCGCCGGTGATTTTGATGTCAGTTCCGCTGCCGTTAAAACCGCCACCAATGCCAGCCGCACCGCCGTTTCCTGCTTCGTTGTTGTTGCATCCGCCGGTCGCTGTGATAGTACCGCCAGTAATCTCAATGTTACTGCCGCTGTTGTTTTTTGCTCCTCCAATACCTGCACCTTGTGCGCCGCCAGTCGCCGTCAGAGAGCCTTTTTCGCCAGTATCATCCTTAATGGTCAGTGTCCCCTTAGAGTCGCTGTTGTTCTTCTCGACGCCTGCGTGGTTAGCGCCGCTCTTCAGCTCGTTCTTGCCGTCCAGCTCCAGCCGGACGTTGCCGTCGCCTTCTACCTTGAGGGCGGCGTCTTTGTCCGACTTGATGCTGACGTCCTTGAGGGTCACGTCAGAGGTCTGCCCCCCCCCCGATTTGATCGTAACGGTGTTCTTTTCAGACTTGCCGGTGATGACAGTGTCGGTGTCCCGCACCGTTTCCTTATCACCCTGAGTGACCTTATTATAGGACTTTCCATCCTCTTCTCCGTCTGCTTCGACGGTGATGCTGCCCTCGGAAATGTCCCACGTCTTTGCATAGACCGGCAGGCCAGAAGTTACCACGATACCCGCAATGACTGCCGCAGCAACTCCGCGCCGGAGCGTATTTTTCAGTCTCATCGTATCTCTCCTTTACATCTTGGCTGCCCCGCAGGCTCTCTCCCTGCACCGGCGGCGTATTTATGTTTCGAAGATACAACTTCTGCCACATTTTGTCAAGATTTATTGCTGAAATACAACAAAAGTAGCCCTCTCAGGCGCTTACGCGCCAGCTCCCCCAAAGGGGGCAACAACGACGACCGCCGCCAGCGGCGGAAACAGGGAGGAGCTGTTGGGGCAGCGGCCAGCAAGACGCAAGCGGAGCGCAGCGGATGCTGGGAGCCGCAACCCGGGTGCGAAGCACCACTGGCGTGCCGGGCAACTCTGCGCTGACCGCTGAAAGCTCAATATGGCGTAAAAAATAGTGCCCTGCTACAGAGGGCAGCAGCTTCTAGACAAGAGCACTTTGTCAAGCTGCTGTGAATCTCTGTAGCAGGGCACTACTGTTTCCGATAAAATCAAACTTTGCTCGTCCCGCGTGGGCCTGACCGGCCTGCCAAAGGCTCTCCCTCTGGGAGAGCTGGCGAGCGGAGCGAGACTGAGAGGGCAAGGATGCTACAGAAAAGCAAAAAGCACAGCGATAGCACCGCTCTGACAAAAGCCAGTGCCTATCGCTGTGCAGATACTCTTGGGAAGTGAGCTTGCCCTCTCCGTCATTGCTTCGCAATGCCACCTCTCCCAAAGGGAGAGGCTTGAGCGAAGTTCCCCTCAGTCCTCCATCCGCGCTGCGGCAAGCTCCTTCATCAGCCGCTTGCGCACTGCAAAGTACGCCGGGATGAGGAAGAAGCAGGCGAAGAACCATGCCACAGGGTTGGCGATGCAGGCCGCAAAGTAGCCCCAGAGCGGCACGAACCAGAAGCCCACCATGGCACGGGCGACCATCTCGGCCACGCCCGCGAACATGGCAAGGCCGGAATAGCCCAGGCCCTGGATGGTGTAGCGGTAGATGATGAGAACAGCCAGCGGGATGTAGAACACGCTGTTCCAGAAGATGAAGCTGCGGGCATTCGCCATGATCTCCACCTCGCTGCTCTCAAGGAAGAGACTGATGAGCGGCACATCCAGCACACGCAGGATGAGAAAGGATGCCACACTGTAGACGCAGCCAATGCCCAGCGCGGTATTGACGCCCCGGTCCACACGCTTGAGGTCGTGAGCGCCCATGTTCTGGCTGGCGTAGGTGGTCATGGCGGTGCCGATGCTCTCCAGCGGCACGCTGAGGAACTGGGCAGCCTTGCTGCCTGCGGTCTGCGCGGCCACGATGCTGCTGCCCAGACCGTTCACCGCGCCCTGCAGCACGACGCTGCCGATGGCGGTGATGCTGCACTGCAGGCCCATGGGGATGCCCATATTGCAGAGCTTGAGGCAGTGGCTGGCGCTCAGACGGCCCTCTTCCCCGCTCCACTTCAGCTCCGGGTAGTGGCGGCCGATGTAGATGAGACTGCCGATGCCCGCCACCGCCTGACTGAACACGGTGGCGAAGGCCGCACCGAACGCCCCCATCCGGAAGGTGAGGATGCAGAGCAGGTCGAGGCCGATGTTCAGAACACTGGCCACCAGCAGGAAATAGAGTGGCCGCTTGCTGTCGCCCAGCGCGCGCATGAGGGCGCTGGTGACGTTGTACAGCAGGGTGAAGGGGATGCCACAGAAGATGGTGCGGATGTAGATGTCCGCGATGTCGATGATGTTGTCGGGGGTGTTGGTCCAGACCAGCACTGCCCGGGTCAGGGCCACCGTCACCACCGTGAGCACGACGGCGAAAAAGAGGCTCAGCCAGACGGTATTGGCGGTGTAGCGCCGCATCTCGCGGTAGTCCTTCGCGCCGAAGGTCCACGAGATGGGGATGGAGAAGCCGCAGGCGATGCCGTTGACGAAGCCCAGCACCAGATAGTTCAGGCCGCCCACGCTGCCCACCGCCGCCAGCGCATCCACGCCCACGAAACGGCCCACGATGATGGTATCGGCCAGATTGTAGAACTGCTGGAACAGACTGCCCAGCATCAGCGGCACCGCAAAGGCAAGGATGAGCTTGAGCGGGCTGCCCTGTGTCATGTCTTTTGTCATACAAAGCCCCTCCCCGGGCGGTCACTTAACATTTCTTTGCCAAATTTTTCCCGACAAAAACGCCCTGCCGGACGAGGGGCAGGACGTTTTGCGTTTCATGAGTGGTATTATACTCAGCTCATCGTGATTTTGCAAGGGGTTTTTCTCAGATTTCTTCGTACAACATTGCTATTTTCTATCGGTGGTTTTTGGTGATTGTGCGCAGGTCAGTTTCCGCGTCCCGCGTGCCGGCCCCGAGGGCCGCGGGGTTCGCCGGTCTTATCCTTTCGTTCTGTGTATCATGCAATGCCGTCGATGCCGCTCAGGCTCTCCTTTGAGATGCTTATTTCTTTGGGCTGCCCCAAGTTCTCCGGTATCCAGAGCTTTATCTCACCCTGCATATTCGGCAGGTCGTCCCAGTCGTCACCACGGTCGGTATAGCGCCGCAGGTCACTCTCCAACAGATTGGTATACTTTTTGGGCTCCGTGCGAGGGGAGTAGACCAGAACGAGCAGTGGCTTCTTATCCTCCTCGGGAGCGATGTCCTCAAATCGGGCAGCCAGCTGTTTCAGGGACTCGTCAAGTTCACGTCTGAGCTCTTCACTCGTTTTTTGCTTTACCGTTTCCGCTCTCGCAGGCTCGAGCCACCAATCCAAACTCGGGAGGTCGTCCCTTTTTTTCGCGAGTTGGAAGTCCATCATATCCAGCTCTTGTTTCCGTAATTCGTCGCGTTCGCGTCTGAGCTCTTCACTCGTTTTTTGCTTTACCGTTTCCGCTCTCGCAGGCTCGAGCCACCAATCCAAACTCGGGAGGTCGTCCCTTTTTTTCGCGAGTTGGAAGTCCATCATATCCAGCTCTTGTTTCCGTAATTCGTCGCGTTCGCGTCTGAGCTCTTCACTCGTTTTTTGCTCTACCCCTTCGTGGGTCAATATCAGCCGCTCCTGCGGCTCTGGCGTCTGCACCGGCACCCACTCCAGATAGCGCTCCGACAGGTCGTCCCGCGTCTCGCCGTCCAGCCGGAGGCTGATGTCCTCCTTGTTCTGCTTCAGCTCCACGTCAGCGTCCTCGCCCGCCGCGTCGGCCATCTTGTCCACGCTGTAGTGGGTCATGGTGTCCTCATAGCGGAAGAAGATGTCCTCCACGCCGTCCTCCCGGAGGCTGGGGATGTCGGTGGTGACGGTGGAGCGGGGAGCGGCGCTCTCAATAAGCACCACATCCCCCGGGGTGAGATCCGCTCTGGCGTCGGCGGCCTTTACGCTGCCGAACACGGGGACGATGCCGCTCTCCGCGACCCCCGCAGGGTCCAGCCGCCGGATGGTGACCCGGCTGGAAAAGAAGCCGCCCACCACCATGCCGCCGGGCAGGGGCTCGGGGGCGTTCTCCTGTGCCGGGGGCGGGACGTCATCATCATCGTCGTCGTCCGGCTGGGGCGTGGGGGTGGAGGTGTAGTCGTAGCCCATCCCCTCCATCACGGTGCCGTCCGCGTTCAGACGGGTCAGCCGACCGCCCGTCACCTTATGTTCATCGTCAGAAAGGTTCTCTGTGGGTACTTCGCCGTACTTTCCGCCGATGGCCGGGACCTTGGCGTCCGTCGTCTGGCTCCCCGCCTTGGCCGTCACCTCGGCGTCGCCGCAGATGATGATATTATTGGGGTTGCTGGGCGGTGTGTCCGTGTCTAGCTCAGACAGTACGCCTGCGCCGTCGCCGATGCCTGCCGCGTTGCTCCCGCCCACAGCCTCGACCGCACCGCCCCGGATGGTGATGCTGCTGCCAGTACTCCCGATGCCTCCGCCGATGCCTGCGCCGTCGTCGCCGCCCTCAGCGGTGAGGGAGCCGTCTTTGCCCTTGTCGTCCTTGATGGTCAACGTGCCTTTCGACTCATGTTTGTTCTTCTCGAGGCCTGCATTGCCGCTGCCGCTCTTCAGCTTGTTGTCACCGTCCAGCTCGATGGTGGCATCGCCGCCGCCCTGCACGGTGACGGCGGCTTTGCCCGCATCGACTGGGCTGTCATCGCTGCCATCCCCCTTCTTCTTGCCGCTGACGTCGATCTTCAGGTCGTCGAAGGTGACGTCCACTTTGCCGCCGGAGGTGTCGATGGTGACGGTATGCTCCTTCGACTCGCCGGTGATGACGGTGTCGGTGTCCTTCACATCCTCCTTCTTCCCCTGTGTGACCCAGTTCGTCCCTTCGGTGTCGCCCGCTTTCACGGTGATGTCGCCGTCGGCGATGTTCCACGGGGCCGCGTAGGCCGGGATGCCGGAGCTCACCACGATGCCCGCGATGACGGCGGCGGCCACGCCCCGCCGGAGTGCGCTTTTCAGTCTCATAGTCTGTCCTCCTTTGGTCTGTTTGTCGTTCGAGAACCGGTCTTTTCTGATACAAATTTACCAAAAAATCGAGAGGACGTCAACAAAATCTGCGCGAATCGTGGTGTTTTCGGCGTGAATAGCCCTCTCAGTCATCGCTGCGCGATGCCAGCTCCCCCAAAGGGGGAGCCCTTGGCAGGTCGGTCAACTTCCTACTAGACGCCTGAGGCGTAATATGGCGTAAAAGGGCGGGCCTTGCTACAGAGGGCAGGCTCGTCTTTGTACAACCTCTCCGTCACGCCTGCGGCGTGCCACCTCTCCTTGTAGGAGAGGCTTTGGCAGGTCGGGCCACTTTCCGCTGACCGCTGAAAGCTCAATATGGCATAAAAAATAGTGCCCTGCTACAGAGATTAGCAGCAGCTTGACAAGGATATTGTTCCGAAGCTGCTGCCCTCTGTAGCAGGGCACTACTGTCTACGATAAAATCAAACTTTGCTTGTCCTGCGTGGGCCTGACCGGCACGCCAGTGGCTCCCCCTCTGGGGGCAACGGCGACGACCGCCGCCAGCGGCGGAAACAGGGAGGAGCTGTTGGGGCAGCGGCCAGCAGGATGCAAGCGACAGCGCAGCAGACGCTGGGTGCCGCAACCCGGCCTTGGCGAGCGGAGCGAGACTGAGAGGGCATACCGCTGCCGGAGGCGCTTATTCCGCGTAGTGCGCCAAAAACTGCTTGGTGCGCTCCTCCTGGGGGTGGTCGATGAGCTGGCGGGCCGGGCCTTCCTCCACCACGACGCCGCCGTCCATGAACAGGATGCGGTCGGCCACGTCCCGGGCGAAGTGCATCTCATGGGTGACGATGATCATGGTGGTCTTGCGGTCGGCGAGGTCCCGCAGGACGCGGAGGACTTCGCCGGTCAGCTCCGGGTCAAGGGCGCTGGTGGGCTCATCGAAGCAGAGGATGTCCGGGTGGAGCGCCAGTGCGCGGGCGATGGCCACCCGCTGCTGCTGACCGCCGGAGAGCTGGTGGGGGTAGTGGCCTGCCCGCTCCGACAGGCCCATCTGGGCCAGCAGGTCACGGGCCTGTGCTTCCAGCTGGGCGTGGATAGCCTTTTTGTTGGCCTTGTAGTCGGGCTGCTCCTTCGCCAGAAGCTCCCCCGCCAGCATCACGTTTTCCAGCGCGGTGTACTGGGGGAAGAGGTTGAAGTTCTGGAACACGAGGCCGAAGTGGAGGCGCTTTTTCCGCACCTCGCTCTCCCGCTGGGTGGCAGGGTCGGCGGCGTCCCACATGGTCTCGCCGTTCACCCGGATGACGCCGGTGTCGGGACGCTCAAGGAAGTTCAGGCAGCGCAGCAGCGTCGTCTTGCCCGAGCCGGACGAGCCGATGATCGCCAGCGCCTCGCCCTGTTCCAGTGTGAGCGAGATGTCCTTGAGAACTTTCGTCTCGCCGAAATTCTTCCCGATGCCAGAGGCTTCGAGTAATGCCATAATTCAGTATCCTCCTTAGCAGCGGAAATAGTCCATCTTTTTCTCGGCCCAGTCCAGCAGCAGGGTGAGTGCGCCGACAAAGACGAGGAAGAAGATTGCGGTGGAGAACAGCGGCCAGATGAGGCCCTTGGCGCTGTACTCCTTTGCCATCATGATGATCTCCTTGTTGGCGATAACGTTCGCCAGCGAGGTATCCTTCACCAGCGTGATGACCTCGTTGCCCATCGGGGGCAGGATGCGCTTGACGACCTGCAGGAGCGTGACCTTGAAAAAGATCTGGCTCTTTGTCATGCCCAGCACCTGACCGGCCTCGGTCTGGCCTTTCGGCACGTCCTCGATGCCGCCGCGGTAGATCTCAGAGAAGTAGCAGGCGTAGTTGATGGCGAAAGCCACCACCGCCGCCACCAGACGGCCCGAAGAGCCGGAGGGCCAGGGGTTGGTCATGCCCAGCAGGCCGGGGCCAAGGTAGATGACGATGATCTGGAGCATCAGCGGCGTACCGCGAATGACCCACACGAAGGTCTTGACGACGCCCCGCAGCGGTGCGCACCGGCTCATGGAGCCAAAGGCCACCACAAGGCCCAGAGGCAGCGAAAACAGCAAGGTCAGAAAGAACAGCTCACAGTTGAGCGCGAATGCGCCGGTCAGACGCTCCAAAATCACAGTCACAGAATCACTACACCTATCCGTTTATAATGTAAGTTACTCAGCCAGAGTCAGGCCGTACTTGTCGGCCAGAGCCTGCATGGTGCCGTCAGCCTTCAGCGCGTCGAATGCGTTGTCCACAGCCTCGGCCACATCGCTGCCCTTGCGGAAGGCCACGCCGTACTCCTCGACGTTCAGCTCATCCACCATCTTGAGGTTTGCGTAATCGGTACCCTCGCCGATCATGGCAGAAGCCAGAGTCAGGTCGAGGATGGCGGCGTCAGCGGTACCGGCGGCGACTTCCATCAGGCAGTCGGTCTGAACAGCCTTGGAGATGAAATCCGCCTGAGACAGGTCGGCGTTCTCGGTGATGGTGGTCTCACCGGCAGAGCCGGCCTCAGCCACCACGGTCTTGTCGATGAGGTCGGCGGTGGAGGTGTAGTCGGTGCCATCCTTCACCACCACGACCTGGGCGTTCTTGACGTAGGGCTTGGTGCAGGCCATGTTCTCCTCGCGGTCATCGGTGAGGGTCAGGCCGTTCCAGATGCAGTCGATGCTCTTTGCAGCCAGCTCGGTCTCCTTGGTGTCCCAGTTGATCTCCACGAACTCCGGCTCGACACCCAGCTTTTCGCAGACAGCGGTGGCCAGCTCGGTATCGAAACCGGTGAAGCTGCCGTCGGCGTCGGTGTAGTTCATCGGCTCATAGACGGTGTAACCAATGACCATTTTGCCGTTGGACTGGATGTAGGCGAGGTCGCTGTCAGCGGCCGCGGAGCTTGCCGGGGCGGCAGAGGCGGCGGCAGAAGAAGCAGCCGTGGAAGTGGATGCAGAACCGCCGCAGGCGGCAAGGCTCAGTGCCATCGCACCGGCCAGAAAAGCAGATACCAGACGTTTCATATACAAATTCCTCCTTTAGAAGCAGTGCTTCAGAAGCGGCGCTTCGTTTTACCGCTTTACCATGCTAAATTGTTAAACTGTGACTATAGAATAGCGCGTTTTGCCCCGTTTTGCAAGAGGAAAACCGATTTTTTTGCGTTTTGACGGTTTCCGCCTGTATTCAAGGGAGGGACATAGGAAAATTGAACAAAGCCGTGCCTTTCCGGCACGGCTGCGGCTCACGGGCAGGCTGTCCTTCGTACAACCTCTCAGGCGCTTCGCGCCAGCTCCCCTAGTAGGGGAGCCTCTGGCGAAGAGGCGAGGCTTTACGGTATGCCAAGGCCTCTCCTACAAGGAGAGGTGGCATTGCGAAGCAATGACGGAGAGGTTGTATGAAGGACAGGGTGCTCCGCAAGGCGCAAAAATCCCCCTCGGGGAGTCTCTCCGAGGGGGATGCTGTCCGTTTTTCTTATCTTCCCGCCGCAGAGGCGTCAGCTTCTCCCCGGGATGTCGCCTACCATGATGACGAAGAGCCTGGGTTTGTTGTAATCATCCGTCCAGCTTCCGAAGCCGACCCGGTAGCTGGATGCGAGGAAGCTGATAGTGGCCCAATTATTCTCATTCGGTTCCGGCAGTACCAGTCTGTAGTTGTTACAGAGGTCGATGGCCTGCTTGACGGGGTCGTCCGAGCCTCTGTCCTCTCCACAGTAGAAGATGACCTGTTTGTTGGTGGTGTTGGGGTCGATGCCGATGGTTTTCAAGAGAGCTTTGCGAGGCTCAGAACCGATAGAGTGGTAATTGCCCAACTTCAATTTGTTAATGAGAAAAGTGCTTCCATCCTCAGAGCTCACCTGTGTGTACCTCTCCGCCGCCTCACTCAGCTGCGGGTCGGCCTTGCAGGTGATGTTTACGCCACGCTGTACATTTATGATGTCTGCCAGAGCCTCGGCACGAAGGGTGTCCTCCGGCTTATCGCCCGGCTTATCGCCGCAGCCGGTGAGCAGGGCCAGCGTCATCACGCCTGCAAGGGCAAGGACAAACAGCTTTTTCAATTTCATCATCGTTTCCTCCTGTGTCAGTTCTGCGGGGTCTTGACGGTGGCGTCTGTTTCCAGTGCAAGGTAATAGCGGCGGCCATCACTCTTCTTGTCCGTCATTGTAAAGGCTATGGCTTGCAGTAATGTTCCGGGCTCCATAATATTAATCTCTACCTCATCGCATTTCGTCATGCTCTCCGCCTGCGCCAGCGCACTCTGACCCGGCTTCACTTCTCCATACCAAAGATAAACACGGCCTGACCCCAGATAGTCTCCCAATTCATTCTTAATGATGGTGCGTGCCTCACTGGTCAGCCTATCTCCTCCACCAGCCAGCCAGCTCGGCTGGAACTTCTGTGCGATGACCTCGAGCTTTTTGTCCAGCGTCTCGTCCTTCTGATAGTCACCCTTTTGTTGCATCCGAGAGCGGAAGCACTCTTCCACCTGCTTGGCTTTGGAGCGGCTGTCCGAGCAGCCGGTGAGCAGGGCCAGCGCCATCACGCCTGCGAGGGCAAGGGCAAGGAGTCGTTTTGCAGTTTTCATCGTCTCTACCTCCAATCGTGGGGTGTGTCTCGGTGATTTTATTATACCATACCCCCCCCCCCCCCCCCCCGCAAGTGCGATTCATGCAGATTTCAGGCCCTTTCGCGCAGATTTGGGGGTGAAAAGGCTCTCCCTATGGGAGAGCTGGCGAGCGGAGCGAGACTGAGAGGGCAAGGACGCTGACGGAGATGTACAAGCGCGGCGATAGCATCGCTCTGACAAAGGGCCTGCTTATCGCTGCGCGGCGGCTCTCGGGAGACGGGCTTGCCCTCTCCGTCTGCTTCGCAGACACCTCTCCCAAAGGGAGAGGCGCTGGCCTGCCCCGCAGGCGCAAAAAAACCGCCACCTCACGGTGACGGTCAGACTTTCCGTTCAATTTATAATGACGCATTCTCAAACGCATCCCCTGCGGCCTTTTGCAAAGCGTTGATGGAGATGGTGCAGAGGGCCGCGAGGTCGGCGTCCGAGCCGTCGGCAGGGATGTCCGCCGCCTCTTTCTCCGTCTTGCCCTTGAGGTAGCTGCAATAGCCCTCGCTGTGCTCGTACCACTCCTTGCCGAGGCTGGATGCGTTCCGCATCCCGTAGCTGTCGCCCAGCTCAAGCTTGGAGCGGACGGTGTCCGGGGCGGTGACGCCGCCGTCTGCCGCGATGGTCAGCGCAGGTTCTGCCATGTCGCCGATGGCGCTGGTCACACGGCCATCGGCATCCAGCGTCAGGGCCACGACGGTAAGGTCAACTTCTGCGTTCACATCCTTGTCGTCGGTGGCGGTGATGTCCGAAGAGGCATTCTCCGCCTCCACGCCGAGGCTCACCCGGTCGCCCTTTGCCGCGCCGAGGGCGGACGCATTCGTGCAGGCTTTCGCCACGGCGTCGCGGTACTGATCCACCCGGATGGTGCAGCCGGACAGCAGGTCAGCGTCCACAGCCTTGCCGTCCTTATCGGTTTCCAGCATGGATGCCTGCTCGGGCGTCATGCCGATGAGGTAGTCGGCGAAGTCATCGGCATGCTCGGCCCAGCCCTTTTTCAGCGAAGATGCCGCTGCCAGCGGGTAGTCGTCCCCTTTCTGGCGCTTGGTGCGGTAGTCGGTGGGCATGGTGACGACGCCTTTGCCGTCGGCGGTAATTTCCACTTCCAGCTCATCCAGCATCACGTCGGCCAGCTTGCCGTCTCCGTCCAGCAGGACGGCGGCGGCGATGGTATGGATGGTGCCGGTACGGGCCTCATCGGAAGCCTCGGTCAGGATGCCGAGGCCGGTCTTCCAGCCGCCGGTCTGGGTGGTGCTGGCGCTGCCGGACGAGCCGGACATGGCGTTCGAACTGCTCATGCTGCCGGAATTGCTGCTGCCTTTGCGGCAGCCGGACAGCAGCAGTGCCGCCGCCACGGCACAGCTCAGAAGAGCTTTTTGTCTCTGTGTCATAAGCGTTACGCTCCCTTTCATCTCTTTGGGAGTAGTATAGCCCGACAGGAGTCTATTTATTTATGTATCTTTTTGTTGGAAACTGTGTTATACTTGTCCTGCGGCCTACCCCGCCCAGTTTTATGGGAAGGGAGGTGTTGCCCAATGGCGTATATTTCCACATTTATCCTGTCCGTCGGAGCAAATGTAGCTTCTTACTACATTTGCAAGTGGCTTGACGGATGGCTGAAGGGCCGTAAGCACTAAAAAGGACCCCCTTTCGGAGATTGCCGCTCCGGGAGGGGGTCTTTTCCTTTTGGGTGTGCCAATGACATATTGGCTTCCACATTTATCATCTTTATTATATGCGATTTCCTGCAAAAGTCAAGCACCGCGCAGAAAATTTACAACTGTGCTCTGAGACCGACGTATTATCTGGCGAAGTTCCAAAATACCAGCGTGTTATCGTCACAAATCAAACTTTGCCACGTTGGCAAACTTAAGGCTTGCTGGCAAAGTAGGTAGTTTGCCAATCAGGGGAACTTCGCCAAGTTGGCGAACATCCAATATTAAACTATATATCGTTTATTTTATAGAACTTCGCCACTTATTCTACCGCAGTATCCCTCACATCAGCGGGCTCAGCAGGCGGAGCACACTGTCCAGCAGCGTCCCGGCCAGCGAGGTGCGGCAGTCGGCCAGCTGCACTTCCCGGCACTCCGGCAGGGTACGGAGCACATCGTCCCGCAGAGCAATGACCTGACTGTTATAGAGCAGCAGCGCCCCGCACTCAAAGTGGAGGAAGAGGCTGCGGTAATCCATGTTGATGCTGCCCACCACGGCGGCGCGGTCATCGCTGACGTAGCACTTGGCGTGGAGGAAGCCGGGCGTGAACTCGTAGATGCGCACCCCCGCCCGGAGCAGCGGCACATAATAGGAGCGGGTCAGCCGGAAGACGAGCTTCTTGTCCGGGATGCCCGGCAGCACCAGCCGGACGTCCACGCCCCGCTTTGCCGCCGCCTTGAGGGCTTCCAGCATGGTCTCGCCCACCGCGAAGTAGGGCGTATAGATATAGACGTACCGCTGGGCCTGATTGATGATATTCAGGTAGACCGTCTCGGCCAGAGCCTCTTCGTCCAGCGGGCTGTCCCCGTAGGGCTGGATCACTCCGTCCGACTGGGCGGGCAGGGACACAGCCTGAGGCATAAAGGACATATAGTCCTCCTCGCTGGGGCGGAAGGCGTTCCAGTGGTCAAGGAACATCACCGTGAAGTTCCAGACCGCCGCGCCCTCGGTGCGGAGGGCTGCGTCCTTCCAGTAGCCGAACCGCTCTTCTTCGTTGATATACTCGTCGGCCAGGTTGATGCCGCCCGTATAGGCTGTATTTCCGTCCACGACCACGATCTTCCGGTGGTCGCGGTGATTCATGACCAGCGACACCAGCGGCACCACCGGGTTGAACGGGATGCAGCGGATATGCGCCCGCTCCATCTTCACCACGAAATCCGAAGGCAGACCCAGCAGACTGCCGAAATCGTCGTAGATGAGCCGGACGTCCACCCCCTGCGCCGCCTTGCGGACGAGGATGTCCTCTACCCCTTTCCACATCTTGCCGGTGCGGACGATGAAGAACTCGAGGAAGATGAAGCGCTCTGCTTTTTCGAGGTCGGCCAGCAGGTCAGGGTACATGGCCTCACCGCAGGGGTAATATTTTGCCGTGGAGTTTTTCCATGCGGGGTACGGCCCGTACTCCGAAATATACCGGCTCAGTCCCCTGCTGGCGGGGTCGAGGGCGTCGGTCTGGCCCGGCTGCTGGGCGAGGTCGGCGGTGTGCTGGCGCTCCACCGCCTGCATCCGCTGGCGCATCCGCTTGGCGGGGGCCTTGTTGCCGAAGGCCAGATAGAGCGCACCGCCCAGCAGCGGCATCATGCCGATGAGGACGAGCCAGATGATCTTATAGTCGCTGTTTTCGTCCTTCCGCACGAGGTAGAGGGTGATGAAGAGGCTGAGGACGTTCAGCCCTGCATTCACCCACACCTTTCCGGCGGTGAGGGAGAAGAATGCCCAGAGCAGCCAGCCGATCTGTAGCAAAACAAGGGCCACTGTGACCGTGGCCCTGTTGATGACACGATTGAAGAACCGTACGACCGGAAGCCGAAAGAACATCTGCGCCTCCCCCGCTGCCTTTCGGCAGCAATTTTATGGGAATAGTATAGCGCAGAGATGCGGAGATTTCAAGCTCAGGCGTCCGCGTCCTCGAAGCCCACCATGAGGCCGCCCAGCTCGGCGTAGTAGCTGCACAGGCCGCCGCACTCGGTCACCCGCACCTGTGCGCCCTCGAAGACAGCTTTCACCATGTGCATCAGGCGCTCGGCGGCGGCGGGGTTGCCGCAGTGGGCAATGATGACCTTGCCGTTCGTGTAGCCGTGGCCTTTGAGCTCCAGCACGATGCGCTCGAGAGCGCCGTGCTCGCCGCGGGTCTTGCAGAGGACGTCCAGTTCGCCCACATCGCTGGCCTTGCCGATGACCCGGATGTTGAGCATCCGCGCCACAGCGGCCACGGCGGGCTTCACCCGGCCATTCCGGGCCAGATTCGCCAGCGATTCCAGCGAGAACAGCAGATGGGTGTGGTGACGGTAGCGCAGCATCTCTTCGCAGACGTCGTCAAACTCCCTGCCCTCTTGGATGAGCGCACGGATATGCTCTGCCAGCAGCACCAGCTCCGGGCCGGCAGACAGGCTGTCCAGCACAAAGACCTGAGCACCCGGGTGCTCTGCCTGATACTCTTCTGCGGCCAGCTGGGCGGCGTTGCAGCTGCCCGACAGGGTGCCGGTGATGGTGATGGCATAAATTTCATCTGCACCCTCATAAGCCTCCAGCCAGTCGCCGATGTTGGGGCAGGAGGTGCTGGTCTTGCCCTTATAGGTGCGCAGGGCAGTCGCCATTTCCACGGCGTCCAGCGTGCCGTCGTCGAGGTATTCCCTCTCGTCGGTCACGATCTTCAGAGGCACAGCGGCAAAATCAATGCCGTCCATCTGATACAGGCTGGCAGAAGAGTCCACAACGATTCGTTTCATCTCATCTATCTCCATTCCGGCGGGTGTCCGCCGCATTTTTTACGTTCTGCGAGTCCACTATATCAGTTTTTCAAAAACCTGTCAAGCGATTTGTAAAATTCTTAATATCGTTTTCATAAACGGTTGACCCCGACTCAAAAATGCGATATACTACCACCATGAATCAGGAAATGAAACGCCGTGTCACGGCCTGCGCCGCCGGGTTTTCCCTGCCGCGCTACCGGGAGCTTCCCTCTGTGGGGCTGTATCTCGACCAGACCGTGCAGCTCGTCAACAGCTGCTTCCGGGGCTTCCCCGGGGTGGAGCTCACCCCCTCCATGGTGAGCAACTACGTCAAGAAAGGAGTCATCTCCCACCCCGTCAAAAAGAAGTATTCCCGCGAACAGCTGGCTTCTCTCATCTATATCGTATTGTCTAAAAATGTCCTCTCGCTGGAAAACATCGACGCCCTGTTCCAGATGCAGCGGGCTCACTGCACCGCCGCCGAAGCCTACGACTACTTCTGCGACGAGGTGGAGAACTGCCTGCCCTTCATCTTCGGGGCCAGCCGCACCATCCGCGACCTCGACCCGGATGCCGCCGACGAAAAACGTCTGCTGCGCGGCACCATCGTCGCCGCCGTGAACAAGATGTACCTCGACTGCTGCTTCGTCGCCATGCGGCAGGAGGAGGCGCTCTGGCCGGGGATCCTGGGCGACTTACAATAAGATAGGTACAAAAAGCCCCCGGCACCATGCGGAAGTGCCGGGGGGCTTTTCGTACAAAGCGGGGAGATGCGGAAGCTCTCCGCCTTGGGAGGTTGGTTATTTAGTGGAGCAGCTCGTTGTGTGCAAAGCCGCCCACCGTCAGCTCTGCGCTCTCACCGGAGTGGGTGAGGACAAAGAGGGTGTCGTCCACGCCCAGAGACAGCATACTGTCAATGTTCAGGGCGGTCTCACGGAGCTGGGTGCGGAACACGAGGGTGTTCACGCCCTGCGCCTTCAGCTCCTTCAGGTTGCTCAGGCAGCCGGAAAGCACCGCATTCTCGGCTGGCACTGCAATAATATACCGGCCATCGGCCATGGAGGTCTCGTAGGCCCCTGCCCCGGTAACGGTCAGGGTGACAGCGGAGGAGCCGCCGTTGCTCTCGGGTACCAGCATAGGCACAACGTCCCGCTTCTCGGTCTCGCCACAAGTCTCGCACTTGTAGATGGTGTAGCCCTCGGAGGTGTAGGTGGGTGCCACTACCTCAACTGCGGTAAAGTGGTGGCCCAGCGCATCGATGGTCTCCTCGTAGGTATCGTCCGTATGGCCCTCGGTAGTGCAGGTGTAGACCCGCTTGCCCGGGGTGGTGCAGGTAGGCTCTACCGTAGCCGTCAGCTCATACTTGAGATTGCCGGTCTCCACGCCGACCACATTACCTACCACGTTAACCGTGCCGTCGTCTTTCTTGACCACCTTGGCGTTCTCCATCTCTTCGATCTTGCCGCCATCGGTCTTGATCTCGACATTTCCGATGATACCGTTTCCCTTTCCATCCCGCTCGCCCGGCATGGCGGTGATAAAGGTACCGCCCGTTTCAACACTCAGGCCAATCTTGCCATTCAAGATAGTCTTGATGCTGCTGCCATTGGTGGCTTTGCCGTCGGCGCCCTCTGCCTTGCCGCCCAGCGCAGTTGTCGTGCCTCCCTTCACAGTAACTTGGTTACTATCACCATTATAGAAACTCGCATTGCCGCCGGTGGCCTTGCCCGAGCCCGACTTGGCATTGCCGCCGATGAGCGTCGTCTCGCCGGCGGACACGATGCCGCCCTTCTCTCCCCAGAGGGCATCGCCTCCGGTAACAACGCCGCTTTTCGACTCTGCATTGCCGCCGATCGCCGTCAGCTTACCGCCCTTCTGGACCTCATAGCCGCAGCCAACGCCTGTCCCCAAGAAGCGGAGAGCAGCACCACCCCAGGCACTTTTCTTCACAGTCTTATGATCGCCGCCAATGGCAATGACCTCGCTGCCCTCTCCAACAACGAGCTTTCCCTTCACGAAGAGGCTAATGCCTGTGCCGCCACCTGTACTTGTATCCTCTCCAGGGTGCAGCTGGCCGCCGCCCTTTGCAGTGAGCTTCGAATTTTTGATGTTAACCTCATCGTTGGCAGATATGCCTGAGCCGCCGCCGAAACCGCTGGTGGCCGTAACCGTTGCATTCACCAGATCCAGCTTTCCATTAGTACATATGCCAATGGATCCGCCCTGAGTGCCCGAGCCGCCGGTGGCAGACAGAGAGGAGCCCTCCTTGCCCTGGATCGTCAGCTTGCCTTTATCAGATGCTATTCCTCTCGTCCCTAAACCGCCGCTGTTGCCGCCGGTCAGCTCATTCTTGCCCTCCAGCTCCAGCGTCACATCGCCACTACCGGAAACGGTCATAGCGTCCTGGGCCGACTTCCCTGCATCCACCTTCAGGTTACGGAGGATGACCGTCAGAGGATTGGTAGAATTATTGATGATCTTCACCACATTGCGGGCGGCTTCCTGAACCTTTTCGGTGAGGGAGGTGGGGGCGTTGGTAGCCTCGTAGGTCTTCTCCTCAGCGGGCCTTTTATCCCCGGTCTCCTGCTCCGCAGCAGGCTTGGCGGCTGGCTTTGCGGCCTCCTGCTGGGCTTCGGGGTCATACTGGTCGTACTCGATCACCTGATCGGAGGTCTTTTCGCTCTTTTCGTCCTGCTCCGGCTCCTGAGAGTCGGCGGGCTTCTCCTCAGTCTCCTTCTCCTGGGCCTGCTTCTCCTCGTCCTCCGGGGCCAGCAGCTCCTGAGAGGTGGGCGCATCGCCCTCGTCCTCGCCCTCGGCGGCAGAGTTCTGGGTCTTCCCCTCGCCCTCGGTCTCGCCGGACTTTTCAACCTCGGAGGCGTTTTCGCCGGACTTTTCAAC
>ERZ773248.374-NODE-374-length-60757-cov-29.536967_pt1 | contig 60757 bp, 59 predicted proteins | sample MGYA00580518_ERZ773248 | MGnify/ENA primary metagenome ERZ773248 (study PRJEB29015, sample SAMEA2737762) | human gut metagenome | biome: human gut; feature: human-associated habitat; material: faeces | place: China | collected 2012 ...
GTATATTAACACATTAGGGGCTTCTTTTCTTTGCTCACCGCTTAAGCTCTTTTTACCCCCGCCACAATGGCGGGGTTTTTGCATACAAAAAGCGCTGCGTCCAAAGGGACGCAGCGGCTTTAAGGATAGAACTGAAAAGCAGCTCGATTTATTTTACATTTTGGACTTCCGGGTGCTGCAGACATTGAAACATCATTTCTGCCAGAGAGCGCTTCAGAAGCTGATTGAATTCATCAACAGTGTGGTCGCTCAATGGCTTGCTTGCTGCCGGATAAGATTTTTTATTAGTGCCGAAAATCAGCTCATCCAGGCTGCATTTAAGATGTTGGGAGATACGGATGGCAATTGCCAGGCTTACGCCGGTCTTACCGTTTTCCAGATTGCTCATGTGGGTTTGGGAAATATTAATCGCTTTTGCCAGGCTTTGCTGAGACACCTGTGATTTGGTGCGCATTTGTTTGATATTGTTGCCGATAAGCTTGTAGTCAGGATTTACAGTTAAGCTTGCCATAATAACACCTCCAGCTGTTGTTTAACAATAGCATATTTTATCTTCATCGGTATGAACGCGAGCCGTTGCTTCGTCCTTCAAGTATATTATGACAGATTTATACCTGAATGTCCCTACACCAAATGGCGATTTCGGGTAGGATAGGGCAGTATTTTTATAAAAAAAAGACGAATTTTATTTACAAAATTTACTCTTTGAATATCTTTATATTGTTAACTAATAATAAAAAATAGTAAACCAAATTTTGGCTGAATAAGGAGCCGAGTCAGCGGCATAAAGATAAGTTAGACTATGTCATCAGCTAAAGTTGCAAATGACAGCGCAACGTGTTATATTAAGGCTAGATTATATGAAAATGAGGTGTATTATGCTTACTGCTGCTGATTTTGATCAACTGGGCTTTTGGGAGGATGCTACTCCGGAAGAAAATATTACGGTGTACGGTATGGATTTTGGCACGGATTATATTATGCTGACGGATGATTTGGGCAAAACACCGCTGGATGCCAAAAAGTTTATCGTTGTTGCTGCTTATGATGATGCTGACTGCTTTTTGTGGGGTGTAGAGCTGAAAAACTTTGCGGCACTCAAGGAGCTGTGCGCTCAATATGCACCCGGAAGTGCGGAGCTTTTTCAGGCGCTGAAGGAATATAAGCTACCGAAGAAAAAATAAAACAGTGCAATACGGCAGGCTTGTTCTGCCAAAGAAAAAACTGCTGTCCTGCGTCTGTGACGCTAGGCAGCAGTTTTTAGCTTGCAGTAATTTATTCCATGGCGAAAACAGTATCAACGCTGGCTTTAATCGTAATTTCCTGCGCAGAGATGCTTGTTTCGGGGGCAACAGCTCTGTCGGATGCAGCCATCAGCTTCATGTTGCCATAGGAGCGCCCCATGCCGCCGCTGTAGGTGCTGATGTTGGCGCTCAGCAGCTTGCCGAGCGTGCGTCCGCCGGCATTGGCAACCACGGCAGCCTGCTGGCGTGCGTTTTCAACAGCCTGAGCCAGCAGTTTGTTGCGGTAAAGCTCTCTGCTGCTGACGCTGAAGGAAATATTATTTATTGTATCAACGCCGGCAGCACTGATTTTATCAATTACCGGACCAAGCTTGCTGATATCCTTGAGCTTGATGTGTACACTGTTGCTGGCGGTATAACCGGTGATTTTACCCTTGATATCGGTATCTGGATAAAGAGTATAGCTTGTTGTTGTAATATCATTACCCAGAATATTGCAGCCAAGCAGATTACGCTTAACACTATCCATTTTGGCGGCAGATGCGCTTGTTGCTTCGGCAGCGGTACGGCCCTTGCCATTGACATCAAAGCTGATTACGGCAGTATCCGGTGCCACCTCAATGCTTGCGTTGGCGCTGACGCTGATGCTCGGTGTATCAGGCTGTGCTGCCATAGCATTTGTACTGCCGATAAGCAGCAGGCAGACGGTAAGCAGGGCACAAAGCATTTGTTTAATCTTAGTCATATTTCTAACCTCCTGACTCTGATTTAATCAGCTTAATTATAGCATATAAATACAATTTTAACCTGAAAGACACAGAAAAAACACGAACCGGCAGGAGCATGACATTAATAAATAAAATGAAGCAGTTGCTTAACTTACTTACTTTTAACACTTACTGCCGTCAAAGCATTTTCTTAATGGTACAAATGTGCTATAATAAAAAACGCAATAAGAAGCAGGAGGTGCGCTTTATTTATGAAGAAAAAAGAGCGTGACAGGCTGCAGGTAGAATATATCTGTCCTGATTGCGGAAAACATTTGGCTTGGGCGCTGCCTACCGCTGCAATACAATGTCCGTGCGGACAGTGGGTGGATAATAACAATCGTTTAAAAGATAAGAGCGAGGTTTATCTGCCTTTAGACAGTGAGCAGACTGTACTTTTTTAATGGGGGTAAGAAACATGGCAACAATTTGGCAACAGGCTGAAGAATTAAAAGATGAAATGGTCGAACGCCGCAGAGATTTGCATAGACATCCGGAAACAGGCTGGACGGAATTCCGTACGGCAAGCATGATTATCGGTGAGTTGAAAAATCTTGGCTATGATGTTAAATTCGGCGATGACGTTATTGACGAAAAATCTATGATGGGCGTGCCGAGCGAGGCAGAGCTGGCTGATTATATGCAAAGAGCAATCAGCGAAGGTGCGGATCCGGAGCTGGTAAAGAAGATGGCAGGCGGCAAGACCGGTATCGTGGCAACTCTTAAAACAGATAAACCCGGTAAAACAGTTGCCTTCCGCTTTGATATGGACTGCAACGATGTAGAAGAGGAGCGCAGCGAGGAGCATCGCCCAGCTAAGGAAGGCTTTGCTTCCGAACATAAAAAGGCTATGCATGCCTGCGGTCATGACGGTCACGTAACCATCGGCCTGTCGGCAGCAAAGCTGCTTGCCGCCAATAAAGCACGTTTGGCAGGCACCATAAAATTGATTTTCCAACCTGCGGAGGAAGGTGTACGCGGTGCCTTCGCTATGATGAACGCCGGTGTAGTTGATGATGTCGATTATCTGTTCGGCGGTCATATCGGCTTCAAGGCTACTACAAACAACTGCCTGGTAACGATGACTGACGGTTTTCTGGCAACTACGAAGCTGGATGCGGAATTTACCGGTGTGTCTGCCCACGCAGGCGCTGCTCCGGAGCAGGGCAAGAATGCTTTGTTGGCAGCAGCACAGGCTGCAATTTCCCTGAATACCATTCCCCGTAACAGCAAGGGCTCCAGCCGTATCAACGTAGGCGTACTCAACGCCGGCACCGGACGCAATGTTGTGCCTGATATCGCTGCTATTAAGCTGGAAACACGCGGTGCTACTACCGAAATTGATGAATACATGGTTACCGAGGCTAAGCGCATTCTTAATGCCTGCGCCGCTATGTATGACGTTAAGGTAAAAATCACCATGGCCGGGGCTGCACCTGCCTGCTTTGCAGACAAGGAGCTGGGCCATGAGGTAGCAGAGCTGATTGAGGAAAAATGTCATTATGACGAGGTTGTTGAATATGTGGACATGGGCGGCAGCGAGGACTGCGGTTACTTCATGGAGCGCGTACAGCAGCACGGCGGCCGTGCTCTGTATATGATGTACGGTACCAAAATCGCCGCAGGTCATCACAACAGTCACTTCGATTTCAATGAGGATTGCCTGTGGAAGGCTGCTGCTACCGTTACGGAAATCGCTGTACATTTCAGCAACAAGTAAATAATTAATCAAAACTGCCATGATTTTGCCATAATCTTATGCTATACTTATAAGCATAAACAAAAGCAATATCTTGGAGGTATATATTATGAAATCACTTAAAAAAATCGCTTTAGTATTTTCCTGCATGGCGCTGTTGGGTGCCGGCAGTGCTTTCGCCGCTGACGCGGCTCAATCCTCTCCCCTGGATGAGGTACAGGCAAATCCTGAGGTAATGCGCGCACCGGGAACCTATGTTACCCGTGGTGAAATCGTTGCTGTAGAGGATGGTATGTATGTTATTAAAGGCGAGGGCAGCAGAAATATGGTTGCAGCTATTGTTGACCGTGATACCTACGTTGTGGAGGGTGCCAGCGGTAAGCTGCGTCTGCCCTATGCTTTAAAGGAAGGCCAGAAGGTTACTGCTTATTATTCCGCAACCATGACACGCAGCATGCCGCCGCAAAGCCATGCTCTGGCGATTGTGATTGAAGACAGCGAAGAGCCTGCAAGCTTTTTTGAGGTAGCACAGGCAAGTCTTGCTAAGGATGGAAGCTATGTAACCGTACTCAACACCAATAATGATGTTATTGCAACGATTGATGCAGCTGCCTGCGCAGACTTCGCTAAGATTAAAAAAGGCGATAAGCTGCTTGTTTGGAGCAGCATGATGACTATGAGCTTGCCAGCTCAGACTCATCCTGAGAAGGTAGTCGTACTTCCGTAAGGACGCGCAATAAAGCACAATAATAAATAACAAAAATATGAATTTGATTTGTAAAGAGGGTTAGTTAAAAAATGAAGATTTTTATGGATACTGCTAATGTAGAGGAGATTGCCAAATTTGTCGATTGGGGTGTTGTGTATGGTGTTACAACCAACCCGAGCCTGATTGCCAAAAGCGGCCGTACCCAAGCTGAGGTTATCCCGGAAATTGCCAAGCTGGTTGCCGGTCCTGTCAGCGCTGAGGTTATCAGCACCGAATGTGACGGCATGGTAGAGGAAGCACGCAAGCTTGTAAAGATTGCGGATAACATCGTTATTAAAATTCCCTGCATCCCGGAAGGCCTGAAGGCAGTAAAAATTCTGAGCGCGGAAGGTATTAAAACCAATGTAACTCTGGTATTCAGCATGGCCCAGGCTTTGCTAGCCGCACGCGCAGGTGCCAGCTATGTCAGCCCGTTTATCGGACGCTTGGACGATATCGGTGAAAACGGTGTACAGCTGGTAGAAAACATTGTTAAAGCTTTTAAGCTTTATGGCATTACTACCGAAGTAATTGCTGCAAGCATCCGTAATCTGGAACACGTGGAAAAGGTTATGCTGACAGGATGCCAGATTGCAACTATTCCGACTAAGGTGTTGGAGCAGATGATTGTCCATCCGCTGACAGATAAAGGGCTGGCGCAGTTTATGGCTGATTATAAAAACAGCCTGAAATAAAAATCTTAGAATATTGTTACTGAGTCCGCAGCTTTAATTATAGTGAATAATTTTGGCTGCGGATAGTTTTTCGTGAGTTTGAGGGAGGGGTTTGATGAACTTAAAAAAAGCTTTGCAGGCTTTTCTTGTTACTGTATCCTGTGGCGTGCTGAACATAGCAGGCGCACAGCAAAGACCGGTATTTATTCCGGAGAATTATGTTGCCGAGCAGGCGCAGGCGGATTTTGTCGCCAATGGACCGAAGCTGCTTTTCAGCGACAGTCCGGAAACTGTTTATAATAACGGTATACTGTACCGAGATAAGGTGGAGGGTGATGTACGTTTATTTCTGCATCATGTCAATGGTGTTGCCGGTAAGAAAAAGCTGGCGGTAATGCTGAAGAATACAGACAATCTGCGCCCTGTGACTTACAAGGTAACACGCAGCGGTGTGGCAGGCTTTAACTATGATTATATGCGTGACGGCAAAAACTCTCAAAAGGAATATTTTGATGACAGCAGCCAGAAGCCGCAGGATGGCAAGCTGGGCTTTGGCCGCAGTCATGAGCTGCTCAGCGGTCGCGGAATTATTCTGCCGACAGATAAGCTGTATACGGCAACTATTGACCTGCACTTTGACAAGCCTGTTGAGGTAAGTGTACTGATGTGCGAAACAAAGAGTGATCTGGAGCTGTTTAACGAGGCTGCCGCAATTCAGCCGATGGATGAACATCCGCTGCGCGGTACATTTGAGGCTGCAGACTGGAACTATACGCTGAAAAAGCCTGTCAATGCGCCGGAAAAACCGCTCATGCTGGAGCTGGCAACGTCGCAGGAGGGCTATGCCAAGGGCGTTGATGCTACTACCGGACTGCCTGCGGAAAACTACGGTAATTACGGCGTTATCTATAAGGTAAACTTTACTGTTGCCGGTAAAAAGCCTATCAGCTTTATTTTGAATCCGATCGGCGGACCATTTGCCGGCTATGGCGTACTGGAAAATAAAACTAAGGGTGAGCGTCAGCTGCTGGCATTACCGGAGAGCACGGTGTGCGTAGGCACAAAAATAGAGGAAGCCATTGAGCTTGGAAAGCTGAAAGCAGGAGAATACAGCTTTATCTGGTCTCCTCCCGGAGCCTCTAATCTGCCTGTGCAGTTAATTTGGGAGAAAACCGAATAAATGGTATAGGTTAACTAATACTGTCGGACAAAGTTCTGACAGTACTTTTTTTATATCTTGAATCAAGTGTTAATGAGAAGCATTTTCTATTCTTTGTTATGTTTTTTCTATATGAGTAATTTTAGAATTAAGAATGAATTGATTATCTGCTAGACAACAGCAAAAAAAGTAGAAATTTATTTGTGATTATTTTGTAGATTGGTACTAAAAATACTTGACAATTTTAACGGAGGGTGTATAATTCTAAATGAGAATTATTTTTGATAAAGGATGGTGAAAATGGCTAAAAGAAACACTATTCAAAGACAACTTGTTATCGCGGCTGTACGTTTTTTAGCAGATCACCCTACTGCTGAAGAAGTATATGACCGCATCACTATGGAGTATCCCGATATCAGCAAAGGTACCGTTTACCGCAACCTTAATTCTTTGGTTGAAAGCGGCCTGCTGAGCAAGGTTTCCGTTCCTAGCGGTGCTGATCGTTTTGATCATATTCTCGCAAGACATTATCACATCAAATGCACTGAATGCGGTAAGTTTATGAACGTAGAAAACTTTGATTATATCCCGGATATGGATGAAAAGGTAGCTGCTGTAACTGGCTACAAAATGAATCATCATGATATTGTTTTCAGCGGTATCTGCCCTGAATGCCAAAAGGAAATGGCAGAGCGCCCTGTAAGCGAAGAAGTTTTGGGTGATGACCAAAACTGATTCTAAGGCTATATAAGCTTTAGTTTTGGAAGGCTGTTGCGTCGTTTTCAAGAGGAGGAATTGAAAATGGATTTAAAAGGTAGCAAGACTGAAAAAAATTTGCAGACCGCTTTTGCCGGCGAGTCTCAGGCTCACACTAAGTACCAATATTATGCAAGTGCAGCCAAAAAAGAAGGCTATAACCAAATTGGCGCTATTTTTACCGAAACTGCCGGTAATGAAAAAGAGCATGCTAAATTGTGGTTCAAGGCACTGCATGGTGGCGCTGTTCCCCAGACTATTGAAAATCTGAAGGATGCAGCTGCAGGCGAAAACTATGAGTGGACCGAAATGTATGCCGAATTTGCCAAGGTTGCCAAAGAGGAAGGCTTTGATAAAATTGCATTCCTGTTTGAAGAAGTAGGCAAGATTGAAAAAGAGCATGAAGAAAGATATCGTGCGCTTTTGGCAAACATTGAGAATGACCGTGTTTTCCAACGTGAAGAGAAAAAGGTTTGGATCTGCACTAACTGCGGCAAGATTGTTATTGCTGAAAAGGCTCCGGAAAAATGTCCGGTATGCGACCATCCTCAAGGTTATTTCGAGCTGAAGGTAACCAACTATTAATTTGCTGAAGCAGAATTAATTATAGACGCTTTAAAAGGCTTTAATGGGGATTTCTGCGACAGAACGTAAAACAAAATAGCAGCATAAGAGGCAAACAGCGAGGCAAAAGCCTGCTGTCTGCCTCTTTTTTGCGTAAAGAAAAAAGCTGCCGCATTTGCGGCAGCCGGGCTGCGCCCTTTTCAGTAGAAAAGCAGCTGGGTTTTGTAGACAGCGCTGACGCCGGCGTTCAGGGCAAAAAGACAGCCAAGCGAAAGTGCTATGAGCAGAGCAGCTTCCTTGCTGTTTAACGGCTGTTGCTGGTGCATGGCACGGCTGATAGCCTTGCCGCATAAAACGATCAGCATGCCCAAAAGAAATAAAGAGAAAAATATATTCAGCATTATAATGGCTCCTTTTGTTATAAGCTGTTTACAAGCGGATAAATATTTATAGGATTAGTATACCACACTTTTCGTGAAATATGGTATACTATTATAGATATATTCAGCAAAATATCGCAGATTTAGATTCTGCCATGTTCCAAAAAGAGAAGGGTGATTAGTATGGAAACAAGAGTAGCTGTTATCTCTCTGATTGTAACGCAGCCTGAGGCTGTGGAAGAGCTTAACGCAATTTTGCATACCTACAGCAGTTATATTATCGGCCGCATGGGCCTGCCCTATCGCCAGAAGAATGTTAATATTATCTGCGTTGCCGTTGATGCACCGCAGGATATTATCAGCGCTATGAGCGGTAAACTGGGACTGCTGGCCGGTGTAAATACCAAAACTGTTTATTCCAACGTAATTGCCAAGGAATAGACTGCTGGATACAAACTATCTGACGGGAAAGATATTACTGACCTGTAAGGAGGAGACAAAATGTATAATGCAAAATCAATGAAGGCCGAAGAATTTATCTGTCATGAGGAAATCCTCGACACACTTGCTTATGCTGAGGCCAACAAAAACAACAAGGAGCTGCTGGAGCAGATTATTGCCAAAGCCAAGCTGCGCAAGGGCTTGAGCCATCGTGAGGCTAGCGTACTGCTTGCCTGCGAGGACGAAAAGCTGGTACAGGAAATGTTTGCTCTGGCTGAGCAGATTAAAAAGGACTTTTACGGCAACCGTATAGTGCTGTTTGCTCCGCTGTATTTATCCAACTATTGTATCAATCACTGCGTATATTGTCCTTACCATGCAACTAATAAGCATATCGGACGTAAAAAGCTGACTCAGGACGAGGTGCGTGCTGAGGTTATCGCACTGCAGGATATGGGCCATAAGCGTTTGGCTCTGGAGGCTGGCGAGGACCCGGTAAACAATCCGATTGAGTATATTCTGGACTGCATTAAGACTATCTATTCTATTAAGCATAAAAACGGCGCTATCCGCCGCGTAAACGTAAACATTGCGGCTACTACCGTAGAAAATTACCGTAAGCTGAAGGAAGCGGGCATTGGTACCTATATCCTCTTCCAGGAAACCTATCATAAGGAAAGCTATGAAAACTTGCACCCGCGTGGACCGAAGCACAATTACGCTTACCATACGGAGGCGATGGACAGAGCGATGGAGGGCGGCATTGATGATGTAGGCTTGGGTGTACTGTTCGGTTTGGAGCGTTACCGTTACGAATTGGCCGGCCTTTTGATGCATGCCGAGCATCTGGAGGCAGTACATGGCGTAGGTCCGCATACCATCAGCGTACCGCGTATCAAACGCGCCGATGATATCGACCCGGGCGTTTTTGACAATGGTATTGATGATGCAACCTTCTGCAAGATTATTGCTATTATCCGCATTGCTGTTCCGTATACAGGTATGATTATTTCTACACGTGAAAATCAGGCTGTGCGTGAAAAGGCACTGCATCTTGGTATTTCTCAGATTAGCGGCGGCTCGCGTACTTCCGTAGGCGGTTACACCGAGGATGTGCGCCCTACCGATACCGAGCAGTTTGACGTTTCTGACCAACGTTCTTTGGATGAAGTAATTGAATGGCTGATGGAGCTTGGCTTCCTGCCATCGTTCTGTACTGCCTGCTACCGTGCCGGACGCACAGGCGACAGATTTATGGAGCTGTGTAAGTCCAAGCAGATTCAGAACTGCTGCCATCCTAATGCGCTGCTGACGCTGAAGGAATATCTGGAGGATTATGCTTCTCCGGCAACAAAGGCTTTGGGCGAAAAACTGCTGCAGGCCGAGTTGCCGAATATTCCGCAGGAAAAGGTGCGTGAGGTTTGCCTAGAGCGTCTGCAAAAAATTGCTCAGGGAGAAAGAGATTTCCGTTTCTAAAATAAAAAAGACAAGCCTGCGCTCGCAGGCTTGCGTTGTAAATACTAAAAACCGCTGCAGAGCTTCTGCAGCGGTTTTGTGCTTTATATGTCTTATTCGTTCAGCAGGTGCAGGGATTCAAAGAGCTTGAAGATAAGGCTCATAATAATAGCAACAACGGTTGCCAGCACCATGCCCTGTACGGAAAAGGCACCGAAGGAGAGCTTCGCACCGGAAAGGCCGATAATCATAATAACAGAGGTCATTACGAGGTTGGAGGATTTGCTGTAATCTACCTGACGTTCAACCAGTACGCGGATGCCGCTGGCAGCGATTACGCCGAACAGCAGGATGCAGATGCCGCCCATAACAGGAACGGGGATACTGTGAATCAGCTCGCTGAGCTTACCGCAGAAGGAAAGGATGATTGCCATGACAGCAGCGCCGCCGATAACCCAGGTGCTGTAAACCTTGGTGATTGCCATAACGCCGATGTTTTCACCGTATGTAGTGTTCGGAGTTGCGCCGGCAAAGCCGCTGATAACATTAGAAAGGCCGTCAGCAAACAGGGAACGGGAAAGGCCGGGATCCTTAATCAGGTCGCGGTCAACAATGTTGCCGGTTACTACGAGATGGCCGATATGCTCAGCCAGTACAACGAGTGCGGCCGGAGCTATAATCATAATAGCGTTGATATCGAAAACCGGAGCGTAGAAATGCGGTACCTGAAACCAGGGAGCGTCGATTACCGGCTGGAAGTTGACGATACCCATGATAGCTGCAAAAACATAACCGCAGACAACGCCGAAGAGAATCGGGATGATGCTCATGAAGCCGCGGAAGGCAACAGAGCCGATAACGCCGACCGCCAATGTGAACATAGAAATAGCCACGTTGACCATATTAATGTTATCACCGGTCAAACCTGCCATGTTGGCTGCAACAGGTGCCAGCTCCAGACCGATAACAGCGATGATTGCGCCCATTGCTGCCGGCGGGAAGATGACATCGATCCATTTGGTGCCTACGCAGTGAATAATCAGCGAGAAAAGCATGAACAGCAGACCGAAAACGATAAAGCCGGACTGTGCATGGTTATAGGCAGAGGTGGACATAATCAGCAGTACAGGAGAGATAAAGGCAAAGCTGGAGCCGAGATAGGAAGGAATTTTGCCCTTGGTGATGAAGATGTAGAGCAGGGTACCCAGGCCGTTCATGAACAGGCAGGTGGTAGGGTTGACCTTGAATAAAAAGGGGACCAGCACGGTAGAGCCGAACATGGCGAACAGATGCTGGATACTTAACGGAATATTAAGTAGTAATGGCGGACGTTCTTCAACTTGAATAACTTTGCGTTCCAAAATAAATAACCTCTTTTCTTAAATTTTGCTATGATAATTTTACGTGGATTTTACATTAATTGCAAGGAGTTTTTAGCAAAAGTGTAAAAAACTTTCCATAATCTCGGATTTTCAGATGAAGTGCCGCTCTTGTGTGATGCTTAAGAAGCAAGTATAATAAAGCTGTCATCTTTATTATATATTTTTTGTTGCTATTTCCGAATGAAGGGGGAATAAAAATGTTACAGGTAAATCATGAACGTGTAGCTAAACTTTTACAAGGCTTGGCTTCTTTTACGGACAGTGAAGAGGGCGTTACCCGCCTTGCCTACAGTCCGCTGGATAAAAAGGCTCAGAGCTGGCTGTTGGAGCAGGTGCAGGATTTGCATTTGCAAATCCGCACCGATGCTGTGGGTAATGTGTTCTTGCGTCGCGATGGCAAACAGCAGCTGCTGCCGCCGGTAGCCACAGGCTCGCATCTGGACACTGTTATCCATGGCGGTGCCTATGACGGCATGTGCGGTGTCGTAGGCGCCCTGGAGGCGCTGTACATGCTGCAGGACGAGGAGCTTGGGCGCAGTATTGAGGTTATCATCTTCCGTGCGGAGGAATCGAGTCGCTTCGGCTTTGCAACTATGGGCAGTAAGCTGCTGACAGGCAGCGCAGTGCCGGAGCAGCTGAACAAAGGCGCCAAGAAGGGCGATATCAGCTTTATCGAGGCCTTGCGTGAATGGGGCTGCAATCCTGACGCTTATCGTGATGCCGTAATTGCGCCCGGCAGCTATAAATGCTTTGCGGAGCTGCATATCGAACAGGGCAAGGTTCTGGAGCAGACGCAGCATCAGCTTGGTATCGTACATAATATTGCGGCACCGACACGCTTTAAAATTCATATTAAAGGCGTGGCAGACCACAGCGGCGCAACGCCGATGGGGATGCGCCGTGACGCGCTCGTCAGTGCTGCTAAGCTTATTTTGGCGGTGAACGAGGCTGCGGAAACAGAAAAAGCCAACGGCAGTGTCGGTACCGTTGGCGTGGTGGATGTAGAGCCCGGTTCGATTAACGTTGTACCGGGAGCAGTTACGCTGTGGGTTGATGTACGTGGTGTTGATAAAGCCAGCATTGCGCGCGTGCTGCAAAGCATCCGCGAGCAGGCCGAAAACGTCGCTGTCTGCGACGGCGTCGGCGTGCAGATTGAAATGCTGACAGCAGACAGCCCTGTTGCTTTGGATAAGGCCTTGGCCGCGCAGAGCGAAGCGATATGCACAGAAAAGGGCTTCAGCTTCTTGCATATGAATAGTGGCGCCGGTCATGATGCTATGCATATGACGAAAATCTGCCCCACGACAATGCTTTTTGTTCCCTGTCGAGCAGGCATCAGCCATAACCCGGCAGAGTACGCTTCAACTGAGAATATCTGCCGCGGCATTGAGGTCCTGGCAGAGGTTTTGCGTCGAGAGGCAAATTGACAATAGCGCAAAAACTGCTATAATAATTATAGAGATAGCCGATTGTGGTAGGTCGGCTTTCCTCGCAAATTTGTAGTTTGAAGGAAGCCGCCTAACCGTTAGGCGGTTTTTTTCATGCCTTTATTTAGAGCGATGTGATAAAATCAAAACTACGAGAGTTGCAAAGCCTATCATAAGCTGAAGTGCTTCGAAAACAGTCATAGCATCACCCCACTTTCCAGCAGGAAACCGACGTCGGCTATCTCTGTGCGAAAATTATATCATTTTATGAAATTTAAAGCAAATATATTTTTATACTCCTGTACCGTCAAAGCAGGGGATAAAGTCCTTGCAGGCTGCATCACCCTCCTGCACAAAGCCATCTTCGATAGTGCTTTGCAGCAGATAGCTTTCCAGCTCCTTGTATTCCTCATCCGTAACCTTGCGGTTGATTTCAGGATATTCGTTGGCGCGGCCGCAGGGAACGTATTGGTGCATCAGGCTGAACATTACCTGCCCAGGCTTGAAGTTGGCAGCAACCCAGTCGATAATTCTCTTGGTATTGTCAGGCATTCCGGGCATAATCAGATGACGGATAATAACGCCTTTAGTCATAATACCGTTATCATCAATATGGTAGTCACCGACCTGATTATACATTTCCTTAATAGCTTCGGTTGCGATGCGGAAGTAGTAGGGTGCGTTGCTGTATTTGATAGCAGCCATATCATCACTGTATTTTAAATCCGGCAGATAAATCTGCACCTTGCCTTTAAGGCGGCGCAGTGTATCCTGCGTTTCAAAGCCGCTGGTATTATAAACAACAGGCACCGGCAGAGGCTCGGCCAGACTTTGCAGCACTGCCTCGGTAAAATGGGTGGGCGTAACGAGATTGATATTGTGCGCACCTTGGGCGATAAGCTCGTGATAGATTTCCTTCAGACGTTCAATAGTAATTTCCTTGCCGAAGCCCTTGCAGCTTATGTCATAGTTCTGACAGAAAACACAGTGCAGGTTGCAGCCGGAAAAGAAAACCGTACCGCTGCCTTTAGTGCCGCTGATGACGGGCTCTTCCCACATATGCAGGCCGGCGCGGGCAACAATCGGAGCGAGGCCTACGCCGCAGCTGCCGAAGCAGCCTGTAGTATCAGACATATTTGCAGGGCGGTCTACACCGCAGCGATGCGGACATACATAACAGAGAGTCATATTATTTCCTCCTTTGAAAAGAGCTTGCCGTGCCTTTTCGGTATATGTATAGACAAGAATACTTGGTTCCCCCTTGGGGGAACTGTCGAGCGATAGCGAGACTAAAGGGGGCAACACTCTGATTCATCATACATTTATTTTACCACAATCGCCCGGTATTGACAAAAACAACGCGGCATCTTATAATTTTAGTATTAGGTCATATAACTGACGGAAGTGGGTTACCACAGGGGAGTATGACCGGTAGCACGCCGACCGTCTGGGCAAAGATTTTTTCTTGTGCCAGTGTGTCGGTTTTTTTGTTTGTCTAAGTGACTGGCACTATACAAAAGAGGAGGAGTTATAGTGAAAGAATTAGCATTAAAATATGGCTGCAATCCTAATCAGGGCAGCGCACGTATTTACATGAACAATGGCAGCGAGCTGCCGATTGAGGTGCTGAACGGCCGTCCGGGTTATATCAATTTTCTTGATGCTTTCAACAGCTGGCAGCTGGTAAAAGAACTGAAGGAGGCAACCGGTCTGCCGGCAGCAGCATCCTTTAAGCACGTAAGCCCTGCAGGTGCTGCAGTAGGCCTGCCGCTGAGCGATACTCTGAAAAAGATTTATTATGTAGATGACCTGGAGCTGTCTCCGTTGGCAAATGCTTATGCACGCGCTCGTGGCGCTGACCGTATGAGCTCCTATGGCGACTTTGTTGCTTTGTCCGATGTTTGCGACGTGCAGACTGCTAAAATGCTGGCACGCGAGGTTTCCGACGGTGTTATCGCACCCGGTTATACCGAAGAAGCTCTTACTGTTCTGAAGGGCAAACGCAAAGGCACCTACAACATTATTAAAATTGATGAAAACTACAAGCCGGAGCTGCTGGAGCATAAGCAGGTATTCGGTATTACCTTCGAGCAGGAGCGCAACGAAGCTAAAATTACCGCTGATCTGCTGCAAAACCGTCCGACCGTGAATAAAGAAATTCCGGAAGGCGCAGCACGCGACCTGCTGATTTCCTTAATCGTTTTGAAATACACTCAGTCCAACTCCGTTTGCTATGTAAAAGACGGTCAGGCTATCGGCATCGGCGCCGGCCAGCAATCCCGCGTACACTGCACTCGTCTGGCAGGCGGCAAGGCTGATATCTGGTGGCTGCGCCAGAATCCGAAGGTTTTGGCTCTGCCGTTTAAAGACAGCATCCGTCGTCCCGACCGCGACAACACCATCGACGTTTACATCTCCGATGATTATGAAGATGTACTGGCTGACGGCGTATGGGAAAACTTCTTCACCGAAAAACCTGAACCGCTGACTCGCGAAGAGAAAAAGGCTTGGGTTGCACAGCTGAAGGACGTTGCTCTCGGCAGTGACGCATTCTTCCCGTTCGGAGATAACATTGAGCGTGCGCATCGCAGCGGCGTTCAGTATATTGCACAGGCAGGCGGCTCTATCCGTGATGATAATGTTATCGAAACCTGCGATAAGTACGGTATTGCAATGGCATTCACCGGCCTGCGTCTGTTCCACCACTAAGATAGCTTTATAATGAACTTGCGTCCCACTCGTCTGACGGGTGGGACGTTTTTATGTGCGCTTTTGATCTTGCTTAGAACAACACACTCAAAAAACCTCATTACTTTATTGCAAATTACGTAAATTGCATGTATGATTGAATACAGGCAGTCTTTTACAAAAGCGTAAAGTGAAATGCCTATATCATAATTAAAACTAACTCCATTCCTATGAGGTGATAATATGCTTCTTAAAGAAATGAATTTCCGCGACATTGTGGATAAATACCTTTACATAGACGCTGCCGGCGTGGCGCAAAACCTGGGCAGCATTTTTGAGGTAACAGAAGATGCTACCGGCGTGCTTTGCTATGGTTATATAGATGAACAGGCAGGCATCAGCTTTGAAATATTATGCTGTGCTGTACACGATGCAGCTAAAAAGACGCTGAAGCTGTTGCATGGTAATGATGAGCAATCAGCGAAGATAAGATTATCCGAGCTGATTGAAGCACAGGCAGCTGTGCTTCCGAGCGAAATGCCTCGCCTGAGCGAGTTCCAAAGCAAGGTGGCAATGGTGCAAAAGGTTTATGAGGCAGACGAAGCGACAGAAGCGATGCGTAAGCTTACCTCTTTAGATCCTGCAAGACTTGCAACGCATCCCGATATCGTAACTGTTTATCTGGTGTGCGGCGATGAGGCCGAAGCAGCTTATGTGTTGCTTAAGGAAGTGCGCGAGGTAAATATCATAGGCACGCTGCTTTCCGAGCCTCAAAAGGTTTTCGGTCTGCACAAGGGCGATGAAATAAGCTTTTTCCTGGTGCGTAACGAAAAGGGAATTATGTGCATGAAGGTGTTGGAGAAATAAGCAAAAGAAAGGACATAGATGCTGAGCTAAGCTCGGCAAGGTGATTTTTTGAGTTCTGTAAAAAGAAACAGGTATATAGACGGCAAGTTGCTTCTGGCTTATCCTGACGATTATACTGTTTTAGATATTGAAACTACCGGATTGAGTCCGCAGAATGATTATATAACGGAAATATCTGCTATAAAATACCGCAATAATCGCAGAGTAGATGAATTTTCCAGCTTAGTTAAGCCGGAATTATCTATCCCGTATTATATTACACGGCTCACCGGTATCAATGACGCCATGGTTGCGGATGCTCCGGCAATCGACGAGGTAATTTTGTCATTTATGGATTTTTTGGCTGATGATATTATTGCAGGCTATAATGTAGCCTTTGATTTGAGCTTTATTGCGGAAAATCTGGCAGGCCATTATGCCAAAAGATTAGCCAATGATTATGTTGATGTTATGAAGCTGGCGCAGAATGAATTACCGTTTTTAGGCAGGTATAAGCAGACTGCGGTCGCCGAATATTTTAATATTGCTACAGCAGGTGCGCACAGGGCTCTTGTTGACTGCAATATTTGCAACGGCTGTTACCAAAAGCTGAAGGAGCTGGCGGTGGCGGATTATCATCTGCCGCCTAAGCAAAAAGAGCTTGCAATCGTACCGTCTTTCAGGCGCTTAAGACCGTTGGCAGATAAAAAAATAGTTCTGCTTGGCTCTTTTGACGGTCTTTATCTTAAAAACCTTCAGGAGATACTGACTGCGCTTGGTGCAAGCGTTGCTTATCATGTTACAGCAGCTTCTGATATGGTTATTGTCGGCACGGCGGATGCTTCCGTGTGTGGAGGCGCTGATTTGCAGCGTGCTGTCAGCATGAAAAACGCGGGCAAGAATATCTATATTCTTAAAGAAGATGTGTTTTGCCAATCGTTGCTGGCCAAAGGCTGGCTGCGGGTTGGTGGATTGAATGATTAATTCTATCTTACTTTCTTAAAGGCGCATTTCGTTATTGTATAATGTATAATTGTTGTATATCTATATAATTCAACAGATGATTATTGTATAATACGTATATAAATCCGGAAAGCTTACTGACAGCAGCGAAAGACATGGCAGCTGCCAATGATTTAAGAAAAAAATATCGGTGCGAGCAATGATATGCTATGTTTTTGTTTTATGCAGCAAGCATTGTACCGGATAAATTTTTCATCTGAGGGTGAATAAAATGTTAGATTTAGAAAAAAATTGTCGTGTAGCCGTAGTACAGTGTTCACCTGTAATGTTTGATAAGGATGCAACACTGGCCAAATGTATTAATTTGATTAAGCAGGCAGGTGCCGGCGGAGCACAGCTTATCGTGCTGCCTGAGCTGATTATTCCCTGCTATCCTTACGGCATGACCTTTGGCTTTACCGTAGGCAGCAGACAGGAAGAAGGACGTGCCGATTGGAAGCGGTATTATGATGGTTCCATTGTAGTGCCTGGCGCAGAAACTGATGCGCTCGGAGAAGCGGCACGCGAGGTAAATGCTTATGTAAGCATTGGTATATCGGAGCGTGATGCTGTAAGCGGTACGCTTTATAACAGCAACATCATTTTTGCTCCTGACGGCAGCATTGCTGCCCTGCACCGCAAGCTCAAGCCTACGGGCGCGGAGCGCTTTGTTTGGGGTGATGCGGATAATGCTTATTTTCCTGTGGTTGCTTCGCCGTGGGGACCGCTTGGTAATTTGATTTGTTGGGAGTCTTACATGCCGTTGGCACGTGTGGCTTTATACCAAAAAGGCGTCACGATTTTGATTTCCTGCAATACAAATGATAATCCTGAGTGGCAGGCTACTATTCAGCATATTGCGCTCGAAGGACGCTGCTATTACATTAACTGCGATCAGTTCTTTACTAAAGATATGTATCCTGCTGATTTGCATGCGCAGGATGAAATCGCTAAGCTGCCGGAGCTTGTCTGCCGCGGCGGCAGCTGTGTGATTGATCCTTACGGACATTATGTTACTGAGCCTGTCTGGGATAAGGAAGCAATTATTTATGCGGATTTGGATATGGACAAGGTGCCTGCCAGCCGTATGGAATTTGACGCCTGTGGTCATTATTCACGCCCGGATGTTTTGCAGTTGCATGTTAAAGAGTAAAACTTTGACGTAAAGAATTATAAGAACAAAAAACGCTTACGCCCCACGCATCAACGTGGGATGTAAGCGTTTAATTTTTTTGCGGTTATTCAATCAAACCCTTAGGAGAAATTACCTCGCCGTTGTCAAAAGCAATATAGGTGACCTGAATTTTTACGGTTTCTTTGGTAATATCCAGGTTCATCAGCTTTTGGTCATCCGGCAGCATGGAATTCAGCTTTTTGCTGGTGGTGAGCTCCACTGCCTGTCCGGGGGCAATGCTGCCCTGATAATGCTCCGGATAGGAATAAAGCTGTTCACCCTTATCGTTGAGCACGGTTACATCGTAATACATACGGTTGATAGCAACGTTACTCATGTTTTTGGCCATGATGGTAGCGGTAAGCGTAGCTTTTTCCTCGCTGCCGATTTTGTTGCTGTCCTTGTTCAGCGTCAGGCGCTCGCTGGTTGCCTGCAGCGCTTTGTTCAGGCGGTCCATTACAGGCTTGTTCAGCAGGGCCTGTTTAGCACGTTTGGCAGCATCCAACTGGACGATAAAGTCTGCCAGATTGCTGATCTTCTTAATCTGCCAATCGCCTTTATCATTTTGCTGCATTAACAGCTCGGCAATAAAATCCTTATCCAGCTCATTGTTGTGCAGCACCAGGGTTGCTTTTGCTGTCTCACCCTCATGCTTGCTGAGCTTCAGATCTTTGACAGTAAGGTTTTGGATGGGGATGTGGCGTTCCAGGTTACGCTTCATAGCATCAGGTACGGGATCGGCCGGCTGCTTAGGAGTATTGTAGGGCTTAGCGGCAATTTTGTCCAGAGCCTCTTGCGTCATCAGGTCTACGACCGAAGGCTTCAGCATATGCAGAATGCCGAGTGCGAACGGGTTGGAGAAAACATTATCGTTATTGATTTTGCTTTCTGCCTTGATGATGTCCTCGAAAGCGTTGTCCATAACAGAGGGAACATCAACATATCGTGAAAATTTTGCGCTGTCATGCTGCTGCAGTGCAACGCGCGCTTCGTTCAAGGCATAAGCCGGTGTACGGATAAAATAAAGAAAATAAAAGGCTGCGCCTGCAAGGGCAGCGAGCAGAATAAATACAACAAACCATTTCTTTTTGCTTTGCATGATTTTGACCTTCCTAAACTATATTAAAAGGCAATCGGAAAAATTCTTTGCCTGCATATATTGTAATCATCTTAAGGGCAGATTTCAATATCTACTACTAAAATATTTTATAAATTATTCCCTACTTCTTTCCGGGGGAAATGTTGCGGGAAGTGAGTGTAATTGGTTATAATATAATGATAGACTGATTTTACACGGAGGTATTTACATGAGTGATAAAAATAAAACCTACTGTCTGATAAATTACGGCTGCCAGATGAATGAATCCGATACGGAGCATTATGCAGGACAGTTGCAGGAGCTTGGTTATGCGCCTAATCCTGATTTTCATACCGCAGATATAATTATTGTCAACACCTGCTGCGTGCGCGAAAGTGCGGAAAAGAAAATTGCCGGCAAAATTGGCGAATTAAAGGCTGTAAAGCGTGCCAATCCGGATGTAGTTATCTGTGTTGCAGGCTGTATGGCACAGAAGGACGGCGAAAAGCTGCGTAAAAAGCATCCGCAGGTAGATTTGCTGCTGGGTACTGCTTATGTTAACGATTTTAAACGTCTGCTGCTGGAATTTCTGGCAGAGCGCAAGGCTGCGGTTTATACCGATCTGACTATTCATCAAAGCGAGTTTGAAGGTCATATGGTACGCCAAAGCTCTTTTGCTGCCTGGATTCCAATTATGTATGGCTGCAATAATTTCTGCACCTACTGCATCGTGCCGTATGTACGCGGACGCGAGCGCAGCCGCAGCATCGATAATATTGTTGCCGAGATTGAGGCAGCGGTTAAAGATGGCTACAAGGAATTTACTCTGCTGGGCCAAAACGTAAATTCCTACGGCAAGGATTTTGGCGACAAGGACGCTTTCGCTAAGCTGCTGCGCCGTGTGGATATTATTCCCGGCGTTGAGCGTATTCATTATATGACCAGCCACCCGCGTGATATGAGCGAGGAGGTTATCAAGGCTGTTGCAGAATGTGAGCACATCTGCGAAAACTTCCATATGCCGTTCCAGGCAGGCAGCTCGGAAATTCTGCGCCGTATGAACCGCGGTTATACGAAGGAAAAATATCTGGAGCTGGTTAAGCTGGTACGCAAGTATGTGCCGGACGCAACGATTACTACAGATATTATTGTAGGCTTCCCCGGCGAAACCGAAGAGAATTTTGAGGAAACTCTGGATGTTGTGCGTCAGGTTGGCTTCACCTCTGCCTATACCTTTATTTATTCCAAGCGCAGCGGTACACCTGCAGCCAAAATGGAAAATCAGGTGCCGCTGGCAGTGAAGAAGGAGCGTTTGAACCGTTTGATGGCTCTGCAGAACGAGAACAGCCTGAAGTGCCATGAAAAGCTGGTAGGTCAGACTGTAGAAGTGCTGGCAGAAGGCCCCAGCAAGCAGAAAACCGTCTGGAACGGACGCACACGCACAGGAGTTCTGGTGCTGTGGCCGATTGAAGATAAGCAATACGAGGTTGGACAGAAGGTTAACGTGCAGATTGAAGCTGCGCAGACCTGGCTGGTGAAAGGTAAGGCGGTTGATTAATGGCTGCTGCAAATGTTACGCCCATGGTACAGCAATATATGGCAGTGAAGCAGGAGCATCAGAATGAGCTGCTCTTCTTTCGCTTGGGCGATTTTTATGAAATGTTTTTTGACGATGCTATTACAGCATCGCGTGAGCTGAATTTAACATTGACTAAGCGCTCCAACGGTATGGAGCATATGCCGATGTGCGGTGTGCCTTATCATTCGGTGGACGGCTATATCGCCAAGCTGATAAAAAAAGGCTATCGCATCGCTATCTGCGAGCAGGTGGAGGATCCCAAGCTCGCCAAAGGCATTGTCGAGCGCAAGGTTATTAAAATTATTACGCCGGGAACGGCGCTGAACGAACAGCTTCTGGAGGATAAGCACAATCGCTATCTGGTATTTTTACAGCAGGCGCAGGCAAAGGGAATGTGCTTGGCAGCGGCCGATGTAACTACGGGCGAGTGCGAATGGTTTCTTGACCAGACACCGGAAAGCTTTTTGAATATCACCGAGCAGCTTTACAGACTGCAGCCCGCAGAGCTTGTTGTTCATTTTACTTCTGATGAAATGAGTGAGAAGCTGCAGGAATGGCTGGCTGCAAGATTGCCGGAATGCGTTGTTACGCATTATGACGAGAGTACGCCGGAGGCTGATTATTTTGCGCAGCACTTTGCCGGCAGTGAGGTGCCGGATGAGGTACATAGTACGGTTGAGCTTTTGCTGCGCTATCTGCACGGAACGGTGATGGCCGATTTGAGCCATATTAACCGTTTGGTGCGGATTGAACGCAACAGCTTTATGAACCTTGATGTGACTGCTATCCGTAACCTGGAGCTGGTTCGCAATATGACGGATGGCTCGAAGCGCGGTACGCTGCTGCAGGTGCTTGATTTTACCAATACCTCGATGGGTGCGCGCCGTCTGCGCAGTTGGATTGAAAGCCCGCTGCTTGATGTGGGCCGCATTTATGAGCGTCAGGAGGCGGTAGCCGAGCTTGCTGCAGCCGCAGAGCTGCGCGAAGCAATTGTGGCGCAGCTGAAGGCGGTGGCGGATCTGGAGCGTATTGTCAGCCGTATTGAGGTGGGCAGTGCCAATGCCAGAGATTTGGTGGCATTGCGTAATTCCTTAAGCGTGCTGCCGGGCCTGAAGGGCATCCTGGAAGGCTGCAGCAGCGGACTGCTGCGTAAGCTGTGGAAGGGCCTGTATCTGCACGAGGAGCTGGCTGCAAGATTACAGCAGGCGATTGTCGATGAGCCGCCGTTTTCTGTCCGCGAGGGCGGTATGATTCGCACCGGTTATAATCAGGAGCTGGATGAGCTGCATCTGATTGCTGCCGACAATAAAACCTGGATGCAGAACTTTGAGCAGAAAATCAAAGAAGAAACCGGCATTAAAACCATGAAGGTCGGTTTCAATAAGGTTTTCGGCTATTATATCGAGGTAAGCAAGGGACAGAGCAGCAGCGTGCCTCCGTACTTTGTGCGTAAGCAGACGCTGGTAAACGCGGAGCGCTATATTGTTCCCGAGCTTAAGGAGTTCGAGAATAAGATTCTCGGTGCCAAGGAAAAAATCGAGCAGCTGGAGTATTATCTGTTTGATGAGCTGCGTACACTGATTCGCGGCAAAATCAAGGAGATTCAGGAAACTGCCCGCGCCGTCAGCTACATTGATGTACTGACAGGTTTGGCAGAGGCTGCCTATAAATATAATTATGTAAGACCGGAGCTGAATAATAACGGCGAAATCAAGATTGTTGACGGACGCCATCCCGTAGTAGAGCGCTTGCTGGAAAAGGAGATTTTTGTCCCCAACAATACCAATCTGAATAATACTGACGAGCGCATGATAATTATTACCGGTCCGAATATGGCAGGTAAATCAACCTACATGCGTCAGGTGGCGCTGCTGGTGCTGATGACGCAAATCGGCAGCTTTATTCCTGCGCGTCAGGCGAGCGTTTGCCCGGTAGACAAGATTTTTACGCGCGTCGGTGCCAGTGATGATCTGGCGACAGGCCAGAGCACCTTTATGGTGGAGATGAACGAGGTAGCTCAGATTTTGAAATACGCTACGAAAAACAGTCTGATTATCCTTGACGAGGTGGGCCGCGGTACTAGTACCTTTGACGGCATGAGTATTGCTCACGCAGTTATGGAATATATCCATGACCGCATCAAGGCAAAGACGTTGTTTGCTACGCATTATCATCAGCTGATTGCTTTGGAAAATGTGCTGAGCGGTGTGAAGAATTATTCCGTTGCAGTTAAGGAAAGAGGCAAGGATATTATCTTCCTGCGCCGTATTGTACCGGGCGGTACCGACCGCAGCTACGGCGTACATGTTGCACGCCTCGCCGGTCTGCCGAAGAAGGTGCTGGAGCGTTCGGAAGAGCTGCTGAAGGAATATGATAATGACAACGGCCACGTGCAGCAGCCTGCAGCTGCCGCAGCGCCGGATAATATGATGGGCTCGCTGTTTGGCAGTTCTATTGCCAATGAGCTCTTAAAGCTCGATGTTATGAGTATGACACCGATTGAGGCGATGAGCGCCTTGTATAAATTGCAGGATGAAGCAAGAAAGGAGCTGGGTAAATAATGGCAGAAGAGCATGCCGTCCGTTTGTTGGATACGAATACCGCCAACCAGATTGCTGCCGGCGAGGTTGTTGAAAAGCCTGCGTCCGTAGTAAAGGAATTGGTTGAGAACGCACTGGATGCCGGTGCGGATAAAATTGAAGTAACGATTTTTGCCGGCGGTACGGAATATATCAGAGTAACTGATAATGGCTGCGGCATGAGTGAGGCTGATGCCAAAATGGCTGTGCTGCGCCATGCCACAAGCAAGCTTACGAAGGCTGAGGATTTGCTGAGTCTGAATACCTTGGGCTTTCGCGGTGAAGCCTTGCCCAGTATCGCTTCTGTTTCTAACTTTACGCTGCTTACCCGTCCAGAGAGCGAGGAATTCGCTACTTCTGTGCATATCGACGGCGGTGAAAACACGGAGGTTACGGCAAGCGGCGGCAGTACAGGTACTACCGTAATTGTAGAGAATCTGTTCTTCAACGTGCCTGCACGCCGTAAATTCCTGAAAACCGTGAGCACCGAGGGACGTTATATCAGCGAGCTGTTGACAAGGCTGGCGCTCTCGCGTCCTGATGTGCGTTTTAAGCTGGTGAACAATGATAAAGAGGTGCTCAGTACTCCCGGTGACGGAGATTTAGAGCATGCTATCAGAGCACTGTACGGCAAGAATGTTGCTGAAAACCTTTTGGAGGTATCGCTGAACGATCCTAAGGTAAGAATTAGCGGCTTTATCGGCAAGCCTACGCTGTTGAAGGGAACACGCCAGTGGCAGACGTTCTTCGTTAACGGCCGCTGCATCGGCAGCAAGATGCTTTCCAAGGCTATGGACCATGCATACCAGTCGCAGATTCCCAAAAGCGGCTTTCCCTTTGCTGTCATCAATTTAAAGGTTGATACAGCCAGTGTTGATGTTAACGTGCATCCGCAGAAGAGCGAAATCAAATTCAGTGATGATAGTCTTATTTACAAGGCTATGTATAAGGCGCTGACCGATGCGCTGACGAAGCCGATGAGCGCCAAAAAGACGCAGGTAACGCTGCTGCCGGATTCGGAGCTGAATGTGTTTGTGAAGCCACAATCTATTTCAACTCCGGTTACACCTGCACCCCAGCCTAAGCCGGCGTATCAGGCGCCGCAGCCTGTGTTCAAGAGCGGTGCAGAGCCGATTTTTAAAACGCCGGAGCGCAAGGAAGATGCGCAGCTTGCAACTGCTTCCGAAAGTTTACTGGTGCCTGAACAGCTTGTGCCTGCTGTAAAAAAAGAGCAGGGAGAGCAGCAGACAATGTGGCAGCCGTTTGATGATTTCACTCAAACCGCCGCAACAGTTTCTTACAGCAAGGGATATCAGGAGCCTGTGCTGGAGGTGCATGAGGCGCGCAGCGAATTTGCTAAGCCGCAGCCGGCGGAGGCTGCACCTGCGGCTGACAGGGAAACTATTGCTTTTACCGATACCGACAGCGGTATGGATACTATCTGGCCGATTGGTCAGGTTGATAAAACATTTATTATTGCCCAAAGCGAAACAACGCTTTATCTTATTGATCAGCATGCTGCCCATGAGCGCATTCTTTATGACAAGCTTGTGGCTTCGCATGAGCAGATTCCGTCGCAGCAGCTTTTGATGCCGTTGTATGTGGATATGGCTGCCGATGATATTGCGTTGATTGAGGAGCACAGGGATGAATTTCTGGCTTTGGGTGTGGATGCTGCCAGCGCCGGCGAAAGCTTGCTGCGCGTGAGCAGTTTGCCGGCGGATATCAAGGCAGATTCTGCTGAGGATTTTATCAACGCTATCAGCAAAATGCTGCGGGAAATGCGTAATGTCAACGGCAGTGATTTGCGGCAGGAGGTGCTGCACATGACTGCCTGCAAGGCAGCGATTAAGGCAGGACAGCTGCTGAATATGCGGCAGATGCGTCAGCTGATTATTGATTTGTGCAATACTACGCATCCCTTTACCTGCCCACACGGCAGACCTTGCATGATTGAAATTGACAGCAATCAGCTGTATAAAATGTTTAAAAGGACGGGCTTTTAATGCTTACAGGCAAAATTGGCGTAACAACGGCCAGAAATGCTACAGGCAGCGCCGCTGCAGCTCAGGCTAGGGCCTGGGCGGAGCAGCTGGGCGCACTTTATGTGGAGCGTCCGCACAATATGGGCGTAGACGAGCTTATGGCGCAACATGACTTGGCGGCGCTGGTTGTGGGCGAAAAGGACGGTCCGCGTATTCACAGTGCCGCAGGCAGCTTTGCCTATCATCCTGGTATGGCGGTGCTGCGTCTGCAGCAGCTGAAACGTAGCGCGACGGAGCATTTGCTGACGGCGTTGGACCTGCGTCCGGGGAAAAGAGTGCTGGATGCTACGCTGGGCCTGGCGGCGGATGCCGCCATCAGCTCCTATGCTGTCGGTGAGGATGGAACGGTTGTGGGGTTGGAGGCTTCACCGCTGCTGTATTTTGCCGTGAGCTATGGCCTTAAAAATTATGTTGCCGAGGATGCTGACCTGACGGCGGCATTGCGCCGGATTCAGCCGGTGCAGGCGCTGGCGGAGGATTATCTGACGCAGTGTGCACCGGACAGCTTTGACGTTGTTTATTTCGATCCGATGTTCCGCCATCCTGTCAACGGTGCCAAGGGCATGGAAGCATTGCGTCCGCTTTCCTACGAGGAAGCGCTGTCGGCAGAAACGCTGCAGCTGGCATTGCGTGTAGCACCGCGCGTGGTTATCAAAGAGCGCAGCGAATATATTCTGCGCGAGTATGGTTGCGAGGAATTTATCGGCGGAAAATACAGCAGGATTAAGTACGGAATAATAAAAAGGTGATTTATGTTGCAAAAACCCAAGGTAGTTGTTATTTTAGGAGCGACAGCAACCGGAAAAAGTCATTGCGCTATTGAGATTGCCAAGCAGTTTCAGGGCGAAATAATTTCCGGTGATTCAATGCTGGTTTATAAAAATATGAATATCGGTACTGCCAAGCCAACTGCTGAGGAACTGGCTGCCGTACCGCATCATCTGGTGGATATTCTGCCGCCGGACGCATCCTTCAGCGTTGTGGATTTTAAGGAGCGTGCGTCTGCGCTGATTACGGAAATCAATGCGCGCGGACATCTGCCGATAATTGCCGGCGGTACAGGTTTGTACATCAAAGCGCTGCTCGAGGATTATGCCTTTAACAATGCGGATGAGGACAGCGATCTGCGCCGCAGGCTGGAGGCCGAGGCACAGGAAAAAGGCGCGTTGGCGCTGCATGCGCGTCTGCAGGAGCTGGCGCCGCATGAGGCGGAGCGCATTCATCCCAATAATGTGCGCCGCGTTATCCGTGCGCTGGAATCTGCTATGCAGGGCGAGGCCGTCAACCAGTACGGGGCGCAGGAAAGTCCTTATGATGACGTAGTTATCGGTTTGGAGATGGAGCGTCAGGCGCTGTACGAGCGCATCAACAGGCGTGTGGATTTGATGCTGGAGGCCGGTCTGGAGCAGGAGGTGCGCAGTCTGCTGGAGCAGGGCGTAGCGCCCGAGTGCCAGTCGATGCAGAGCATCGGCTACAGACAGATGGTATGGTATCTTAACGGCAGTATGGATTACGCGGCTGCCGTAGACAAGCTGAAGCAGGCAACGCGTAACTTTGCCAAGCGGCAGATTACCTGGTATAAAAAAATGCCGTATATTCACTGGCTGCATTTGGATGAAGAGCCTGATTATAAGCAGGCAGTGGCAGAAATTTCCGAAATACTTGTAGAAAGTGGTATTTCGGTGTAAAATATAAGTATAAAGAGGAGTGTAGGTTTTTAGGAATCTGTGCTTCCGGAGATAACGAAAATGAGTAGGAGGGGCTTTTAATGATTACTTCAGTAAAACCCGCAATGAATTTGCAAGACAGCTTTTTAAACCATGTTCGCAAGGAAAACCTGGGTGTCATCATCTATCTGATGAACGGTTTCCAAATCCGTGGCTTAGTAAGAGGTTTTGACAACTTTACTGTTATTATTGAAAACGAAGGCAAACAGCAGCTTGTTTACAAGCATGCTATTTCCACTATTTCTCCGGCAACTAATATTACTATTATGCAGCCTGAGAAAAAAGAATATTAATAAAGTTATGATTATAAAGAAAAACGGCGCATAAGCGTTGTTTTTCTTTTTCTGAAAGAGATTGCATCCGGCAAAATTTACAAGCGGCGAATTTGCGGTATGGAGGCAGGTTTTTATGTTTGACTATCTGGCCTTGTTTCAGGAATATCTGACGGTAGAGCTGGGACTGGCAAAAAATACACAGCTGGCGTATATGCGTGATTTGCGCCTGCTGATGAAAAGCCTGCAGCTGAAGGCAGATGAGGAGCTGCTGCAGGTTTCGCGACAGCAGCTGATTGCCTATCTTGTGCGGTTGAAGCAGGAGGGCCGCGCTGCCTCGACGGTGGCACGCAAGCTGGCTTCGATTAAGGCGTTTTACCGTTTTCTTACGGCAGAGCGTTATATCCGACGCAATCCTGCCGAGGTGCTGGAGGCGGCGAGCAGAGGACTGCATTTGCCGAAGGTGCTGAGCGTTCAGGAGGTCGAAAGGCTTTTGGATGAGCCTAATTTGGGAACCTTGGACGGTTATCGCGACAAGACAATGCTGGAGCTTTTATATGCTACCGGCATGCGTGTGTCTGAGCTGGTAAATGTGCCGGTGAAAAATGTTGATATGAAGATGCAGTATGTCATTGTTATGGGCAAGGGCTCCAAGGAGCGTATGTTGCCGTTAGGCCGTACTGCGCTGCATTATCTGGAGCATTATTTGTCTGTGGTACGCCCGCAGCTTCTGCATGGCAAGCCTGATACGGCTGCAGAGCTTTTTGTAACCGGTTGGGGCGGGCCGATGACAAGGGAGCGTTTTTACGAAATTATTGTGGCATACGGCAAGAGCGCAGGCATCAGCAAGCGCGTTACACCGCATATGCTGCGTCATTCCTTTGCGACGCATCTTTTAAATAACGGCACCGACCTGCGCATAGTGCAGGAGCTTTTGGGACATGCAGATATTTCCACCACGCAGATATATACGCATCTTGATGTGGAGCGTTTGCGCGAGGTGTACGATAAAACGCACCCACGGGCTTAGAAAGGAGAACACCTATGACAAAAGCGAGCAAGAAAAAATCCTCCGGCAGTAAATATGCTGTGCTGATTTTAACAGCGGTTATTGCGATTGTTGCCATTGGCTGCGGACTTTTTTATGCCACCAGCAACAGCAAGAAGGATGTTTTGGACAAGAAGGGTGACGAGCCGCAGACGGTAAGTCTGCTGGATGAATCTATAGAAGCACAACGATTGTTGGATAATATTTTGCTGCAGAAAAATAATTGGCAGCTGATTGAAAATGATCATGGCAAAAAGGATGTTGAGGTTGAAGAATCCGGTGCCAAAGTGCAGATTAACCAGCGTGAGCTGGCAGTTGGCGTACCTTCCGGTACAAGCCTTGCCGGTGCCTGCGACTGGCTGCAGACAAAGGCTGAGCAGGCCGGACTGGTTTATATCAGCGGCAAGCCTGCCAAATATAAAAAATGGGATGCCTATAAGGCTGAAATTGGTATTAAGGTTAAGGCCGGTGCAGGCAGCAAGAGCTTTGTAACGGATACTGTGATTTTCTTCCATAACATTAACCTGACCAAGCAGGATAAGGATGTTAAGGATTTACCGGAGCAAAAGGCAGAAGAGGAGCAGCAGGGGATCGTCAGGCAATTCAGAGGAAAAGTAGCCATCGTTATTGATGACTGCGGTTATGATATGGCGCCGGTGCGCAAGCTGCTGAATACCGGGCTGCCGTTCAGCTATGCGATATTGCCGTATAAGCAGTACAGCAGCGATGTTCTGGAGATGGTGAAGGCTAAGGGGCGTGTGCCGATGCTGCACTTGCCGATGGAGCCTATTGACCGCAGTGCTATGAGCGAGGGCGCTGCTACTATCCGTACGGATTTGTCTGCGGCGGAGAAGCTGTCCCTGACGCGGCGTGCGCTTAACAGTCTGCCGGGAGTGATGGGTGTAAATAATCACCAGGGCTCGAAGGCGACTGCAGATAAGGATACTATGAGAGTTGTTTTGCAGGAGCTGCGTCGTCAGAAGCTCTTCTTTGTGGACAGCCGTACAAATTCTGCGTCGGTAGCACGCAATATGGCGCAGCAGCTGGATGTTTCTACTGCTCGCAATGATATCTTTTTGGATAACAGCTCTGACGTGCAGGCGATTCGTCAGCAGATATATAAGGCTTTCGCTATGGCGGAAAAGAATGGCAGCGTTATTGCTATCTGTCATGCCAGACCGAATACTGCCAAATGTTGGGAGATGTATGCGGCGGAGTTTAAGCGGACGGGGATAACCTTTGTGCCGGTGACGGAACTGCTGTATTAAATTTAGATTTGGAGTTAGATTCGGCTTCTTTCATAACTGAAAGAAGTTGGCAAGAAAGGTTTGCGCCTGATAACTGCGCAACTAACATATCGTTCCGCTCAGAAAAAATTTTCCCGTGCCCACAGGGCACAACGCAAATTTCGTGTGGAACCAGAACGAAGCGTCGCAAAAACTCGCGCAAAGCTTAGAGTTTTTGCAATATGAGTGCGGTGTAGCGCTCAAACAGTTGCGTCGTTTAGCGGTTCGTGTCAGACCAATCAGCCTCGCTCTTCGAGCTTGCTTCTTGGGACACTATCGCATGGCGCGCATGAGCCAATCAGCTTCGTCCAGCGGACTTGCTTCTTGGATGCGCCCGCATATGGTTCCGGACACTCATTTGCTAAAATTTTTATTCGCTGCACGATATATTTAGTTGCTTGCTCTGGTGTGTTGTTCAAGAGTTGTAATTATTAAGAAAAAGTTTTCTGCTGTTTGCAAAACTCTAATTTACATAAACTGAATCGAGGTAAGAAAATGTCTAATTATGTAGAAGAAACAATCGGTAAATATGAAAAGTATATCAATCCCGCTCAGGCAAAGCTGTTCCGCTTCATGGGCCTGGCAAGCATTGAAGGCCATGCTGAGGGCTGGACTATTACCGACAGCGAAGGTCAGGAGTTTATTGACTGCCTGGGCGGTTACGGTATGTTTGCTTTAGGCCATCGTCATCCGAAGGTTGTTGAGGCTGTGGAAAAAGAGCTGCATGCTATGCCGATGTGCGGCAAGGTGCTGTTCAACCGTCCGATGGCTGATTTGGCGGAGGCATTGGCCGAGATTACTCCCGGTGAGCTGCAGTACAGCTTTTTTGTCAATAGCGGTACCGAATCCGTTGAAGGCTGTCTGAAGGTAGCACGTCTGGCAACAAAACGCAAAAAGTTCGTTGCTGCAAAGAATGCTTTTCACGGCAAAACTTTTGGCAGCTTAACTGCTACCGGCCGTGATATGTATCGCGAGCCGTTTAAACCGCTGCTGGATGGCTTTACTCATGTAGAATACGGAGACGCCGCAGCTGTTGATGCTGCTGTTGATGAAGATACCGCTGCCGTTATTCTGGAGCCTGTTCAGGGCGAGGGCGGCATTATTGTTCCGCCTGCAGGTTACCTGCGTGAGGTGAAGGAAATTTGCGAGAAGAAGGGTGCTCTGCTGATTGCCGACGAGGTACAGACCGGTATCGGCCGTACCGGCGAATGGTTCGGCGTTAATCATGACGGTGTTACTCCCGACCTGATGGCATGCGCTAAGGCTTTGGGCGGCGGTGTAATGCCCATAGGTGCGATTATCGGTACTCCGCGTGCCTGGGCCGGTCTTATTGAAGCACCGTTCCTGCACACCTCTACCTTTGGCGGTAACCAGCTGGCCTGCGCTGCCGGTGTAGCAGCCATCAAGGCTATCAAGGAAGAGGATATGCTGCGTCGCGGACGTGAGGCAGGCGCTTATCTGAAGGCTGGTCTGGAGGCTATCGCTGCGGAATATCCTTCCGTTATCAAGGAAGTACGCGGTCGAGGTATGATGATCGGTATTGAGCTGACCAAAGAGGGTGCCGGCGGTATGCTGATGAGCCTGATGATTAACCAGCACATTATTGTTGCTTATACCTTGAACAATCCTAAGGTTATCCGTATGGAGCCGCCGCTGATTATGCCTAAAGAGGTTATCGACCATGTTCTGGAGGCCTTCAGAGGTGCTGTTAAGGAAACTGCGGATGTTATTGAAGATTTATAAGAGGAGATAAGATTATGCCTTATGTAGAGAGCAAAACCACCATCAAGGGCGATGGTGCAAAAATTTATGATATTATCAAGGATATGGCTGCTTACCCTAATTTTATGCATGACCTGGTAAGCGTAGAAATTTTGGAGCGCGGTGAGAATTATACTGTTTCTCATTGGGTAAGTAATGTTGACGGACGCAAAATCGTCTGGACCGAGCGCGATACATTCTATCCTGAGGAGCTGAAAATTACCTATGCTCAGACCGAGGGTGATTTAAAGAAAATGGAAGGCTCCTGGCTGATTACACCGCAGGCTGACGGCTGCGAGGTAACGCTGGCAGTTGATTTTGAGTTCGGTATTCCGATGATTGCCGGCCTCCTGAATCCTATTCTTAAGAAAAAAGTTCGTGAAAACAGTGAAAATATGTTAAACTCTATCAAGGCCCAAATTGAAAAATAAGTAATTACTTGTTATAATAGATATGTTGAAAATGTATTCTATTAATGCCTGTACCTGTTTACAGTGCAGGTCTTTTATGAGGAGGAAATTACTTAGATGAAAACAGCGTTTTTAATGGCGTTAATGACAGCGCTGCTGATGCTCCTGGGCGACTTCTTCGGTGGTCTGCGCGGCATGACCGTAATGCTTTTTGTAGGCGTGGCAATGAACTTCTTTGCTTATTGGAACAGCGATAAGATGGTTCTGGCACACTATGATGCACAACAGGTTGACCGCAACAGTGCGCCGGAGCTGTACGGAATAGTAGAAAAGCTGGCTAAAAAAGCCAATATTCCTATGCCGAAGGTTTATATTATCAATAGTCCGGTGCCTAACGCTTTTGCTACCGGCAGAAATCCGGAGCATGCTGCCGTTGCGGTAAATACTGCGCTGGCAGATATGCTGACCAAGGAAGAGTTGGCCGGTGTTTTGGGTCATGAGCTGAGTCACATTATGCATCGTGATATTTTGGTAAGTACTATTGCCGCTTCTATGGCAGGTGCTATTTCCACGATTGCCCAATGGGGTATGTTCTTTGGCGGCGGACGTGATGAGGATGGCGAAAGCCGTAATCCTATCGCTTCTATTCTGGTTATGATTTTGGCGCCTCTAGCAGCTATGCTGATTCAGATGGCAGTATCCCGTTCCCGCGAATATATGGCAGATAAATCCGGCGGTGAGCTTTGCGGCAATCCAAATGCTCTGGCTGATGCCCTGCTGAAGATTGAAGCCTATGCGGAGCGTCGTGTAATGCCCGGTGCTACCGAAGCAACTGCGCATATGTTTATTATCAACCCCTTTGCCGGTGTTGATGCCAAGCAGCTTTTCAGTACTCACCCCGCAACTGAGGAAAGAGTTCAGCTGCTGCGTGAGCAGGCAAGAAAAATGGGTATCCGTTAATAATTCAACTATACCTCTAAGTCACATCGGTGACTGGGTTAGTATAAAAAATTTAATTACACTTTAAGGAGAGATTTACAAATGGAACAAACACTCGTACTCGTAAAACCTGATGGAGTTAAGAAAAATCTGATCGGCGATATCATCGCTCGTTTCGAACACAAAGGCCTGCAAGTTGCAGCTCTGAAACTGGTTAAAGTTACCGAAGCTCAAGCTAAATTCCACTATGCTGAGCATGAAGGCAAACCCTTCTTCGGCGAACTGGTTGACTTCATTACCTCCGCTCCGCTGGTTTGCGCTGTAATCCGCGGCGAAAACGCTATCAAAGCTGTTCGTCAACTGAACGGTGCTACCAACCCGATCGAAGCAGTTCCCGGTTCTATCCGCGGCGACTTCGCTCTGAGCATCGGTGAAAACATTGTTCACGGTTCCGACAGCCCGGAAGCTGCTGAACGCGAAATCAACAACTTCTTCGCTCCGGAAGAAATTTACTAATTAACTTTAGCCTTTCGGCGGCCATGAGCTGACTGAGAGGGGGTACACTCTCACGGAAAGGATGGTGCAGAAATGAAGAAAGCTGCTGTTTATACCAGAACCGGTGACAAAGGAACTACAGGTTTGTACACCGGAGAACGCGTTCCCAAGCAAAGCCTGCGTGTAGAAGCCTATGGTACTGTGGATGAAATTTCCTCGGCATTAGGTTTGGCACGTGCTCAGGTTACGCGTGAGGATGTGCGTGAAACCATTTTCAATGTACAAAAGCTGCTCATGTCTGTGATGGCTGACATTGCCAGCCTCAACCTGCCCGAACCTTACATCAAAGAAGAACACGTTAAGCTGTTTGAAGATATAATCGACAAGTTTGATTCTCTGCTGCAGCCGCTGGGCCATTTTATTATCCCCGGCGATACTGTAGGTGCTGCCGCACTGGACATCGCACGCACTACTACCCGTCGTGCCGAGCGTTGCCTGCTGCGTCTGGCTGAAAACGAACCGGTTAACCCCAATGTTCTGGTTTGCCTGAACCGTTTGTCTGATTTGTGCTTTATTCTGGCACGTGTAGAATGCGAAGTAAAATAAGCATTGCTGATTAAGGAATAGAAGCTTCTGCCTGTGGCCCTTGGCCGCAGACGGAGGCTTTTTGCTTTGCATGCAGTGATTTGTCACACTATTCCCTGCCGTTAAGAAGAATACGTGTATACAATCGTGTGAAGTATTGTACACTATATATTGATGTGATACAATACTATACATGGGCTTCGGGAAAAAGCCTTAAATTGTAAACGTGTTTTAAATTTTTACTGGGGGGAATTTTTTTATGTTGGAGATTTTGAATTCTATTGATGGCTTCATTTGGGGCCCGCCTTTGATGATGCTGCTTATGGGCACAGGCATTTTAATGAGCGTCCGTCTTGGTCTGCTTCAGGTTATGAAGCTGCCTAAAGCCTTGCAGCTGATTTTTACCGCCCGCAGCAAGGGCGAAGGTGATGTAAGCAGCTTTCAGGCTTTGTGCACTGCTTTGGCCGCAACTGTCGGCACCGGTAATATCGTTGGCGTAGCAACGGCAATTAAGCTCGGTGGTCCTGGTGCTCTGCTGTGGATGTGGCTCGCTGCTTTCTTCGGTATGGCAACCAAATATTCCGAAGGCGTGCTGGCTGTTAAGTATCGTACCTATGATGAAAACGGTAACGCTTCCGGCGGTCCGATGTACTATATCGAACAGGGCTTGGGCAAAAAATTTAAGCCTTTGGCTGTAATGTTCTCTATCTTCGGTGTTATGACTGCCTGCTTGGGCAGCGGTACCTTTACTCAGGTAAATGCAATCACCTCTATTGTTAATGTATCCTTTGGCGTTTCCGAATACGTTGTAGCAGCAATCCTGACTGTTCTTGTTGCTGTTGTTATTATCGGCGGTCTGCAATCCATTGCTAACGTAGCAAGCAAGATTGTTCCTTTCATGGCTGCTGTTTATGTTATCGTAACCGTTTCTGTGCTGGTATTTTATGCTGATGCTCTTCCGGCAGCAATTAAGCTGGTTATCGACGGTGCCTTCAACGGTACTGCGGCAGCAGGCGGCTTTGCCGGTGCCGGAATTATGCTGGCAATGCGCAGCGGTATCGCCCGCGGTATTTATTCCAACGAATCCGGCTTGGGCTCTGCTCCTATCGTAGCAGCTGCAGCGAAAACCAAATGGCCTGCAGAACAGGGCCTTGTTTCTATGACCGGTACCTTTATCGATACCATCATTATCTGCACCATGACCGGCCTGTCCATCATCGTCAGCGGTGCCTGGACCGGCGACCTGAACGGTGCTGCTCTGACTGAGGCTGCTTTTGCTTCTGCTTTCCCGGCTGTTGCCAAGTATGTCCTGACCGGCGGCCTGGTACTCTTCGCCTTCACCACTATTATCGGCTGGAGCTATTACGGCGAGCGTTGCGCAGAATATCTCTTCGGCGTAAAATGCATCATGCCTTACCGTATCGGTTACATCATTCTGGTAGGTCTGGGCGTATTCCTGAAGCTGGAAATGATTTGGATTATTGCCGATATCGTTAACGGTCTGATGGCTATTCCTAACCTGATTGCTTTGCTGGGCCTGAGCGGGGTAGTTGTTGCAGAAACCAAGCTGTACTTCGAGCATTGGGAAAAGGTTCACAGCCGTCGCAAACAGCTTGCTGAGATTCGTGAAGATCTGGCAACTGAAAATAATTAATTAGTATTTACGAAAGCCATTGCGGAAATATGCAATGGCTTTTTTTCATTAAGTTTTTGTGTCATCTGTATTTTTATGTCTTTAGTGTGTTATAATATACATATCAAGATAATAGGAGAATAAAATGGTTTATGGTTTGTTAGCTTTGCTGGTGGTTCTGCTGGACCAGGCAACAAAGTATTATGTGGTAACACATTTTGCGTTAGGGGAGAGCGTACCGGTGATTAATAATGTATTTCACTGGACGTTTATACTGAATCGTGGTGCCGCCTTCGGCATGCTGGAGGGCAGCCGTTGGCTGTTCGTAATGATTGCGGTTGCTGTAATCGGCGGTGTCTGGCTTATGCGCCGTGAGATTGCCAAAAGCGGCGTAATGGCCTGCTGGGGAACAGCGCTTTTTGCCGGCGGTGCTTTGGGTAATCTGATTGACCGCACTACACGCGGTGTGGTAATTGACTTTTTTGATTTTCGTATCTGGCCGATATTTAATGTGGCCGATATAGCAATTTGTGTGGGAGTAGGTTTGATTATATGGAGCATATTGAAAACGGAGCTGCTGAGCAGCAACGATTGATTATAACTGAACAAGAGGCCGGACAGCGTGCCGATGTAGGCTTGGCGGCAATGCTGGAGCTTACACGCTCGAATATGCAGAAGCTGCTGGAGGAGGGCCGTGCTGTGCGCGGCAGCAAGGTGCTGAAATCCAACTACAAGCTGCGTCTGGGTGACGAAATTGATGTTACTCTGCCTGAGCCGCAGCCTCTGGATGTACAGCCGGAAAATATTCCTCTGGATATTATTTATGAGGATGAGGATGTTGTTGTTGTCAACAAAGCGCGCGGGATGGTAGTCCACCCGGCGGCCGGCAATTTAAACGGAACGCTGGTCAATGCGCTTTTGTATCACTGCAAAAACTTATCCGGTATCAACGGCGTTATCCGCCCGGGTATCGTGCACCGTCTGGATAAGGATACCAGCGGTATTATGATTTGTGCCAAGAATGATGCGGCGCATCTTTCTCTGTCGCAGCAGATACAGGCTAAAACCGCCCAGCGTACCTATCTTGCTGTAGTACGCGGCAACATAAAGACAGACAGCGGCGTGATTGAAACGCTTATCGCCCGTGATAAAAACGACCGTAAGAAAATGGCGGTTGTCAAAGAAGGCGGACGTGATGCTGTTACCGAATACGAGGTGCTGGAGCGCTTCGGCAAATATACTATTGTGCGCTGCCGCCTGCGAACGGGACGCACGCATCAGATTCGCGTACATATGGAGTATCTGGGCTATCCTTTGGTTGGTGACCCAAAATATTCTCCGATGAAAACTCCCTTCAGCATTCAGGGACAGGCTCTGCATTCGCAGACACTGGAATTTACCCACCCGCGTACGGGAGAACGCTTGAGCTTTGAAGCTCCGCTGCCGGAGGATATGCATAAGATTGTTACCCGCCTGCGCCTGGGACAGTTTAATTAGCAGAGTTCTGCCTTAGGGCAGTCTTGATAGCAGGTTAAAAAGCCTGAATAAAAATAAGAGGTGAGCCAAATGAGCAATTTTGTTAAAAAGAATGTTATTATGGATGCAGAGGCTATGCGTCGTGCAATTGTCCGTATTTCTCATGAAATTATCGAAAGAAATAAAGGCGTAGACAATGTTGTTATTGTCGGTATCCGTACCCGCGGTGTACCTATTGCGGAACGTCTGGCAGCAGCAATTAAAGATATAGAGAATGTTGAGCTGCCGGTAGGAATGCTGGATATCACTCTTTATCGTGATGACCTGTCTACTCTTGCATATAATCCTATTGTACACGGTACAGAAATTGACCTGGATCTGAACGGCAAAACCGTAATTCTGGTTGATGATGTGCTGTACACCGGCCGTACCATCCGTGCCGCTCTTGATGCTGTTATGGATATGGGCCGTCCGAAGGCTATTCAGCTGGCAGTGCTTATCGACCGCGGACATCGCGAGCTGCCGATTCGTGCTGACTTTGCCGGCAAAAATGTTCCTACCTCCCACAAGGAAGCTATCAACGTATACCTGGCAGAGGAAGACGGCATTGATGAAGTAGCAATCGGTGATATCGAAGAATAATCGACCGTAGCTTGTTAATGGAACAGGAGGAGATTCTATGCAGCAGGCTGAAATGTTGCGCAATGAGGCTTTGGGCGCAACTTTGGTAAAAAAATTGAAGTTGCGTGGCTTTGATGCTTATTACTGTGCTGATAAGCAGGCAGCGCTTAAGCAGGCTTTGGCGCTGATTCCGCAGGATGATGTTGTTTCCTGGGGCGGTTCTGTAACGATTGATGAAATAGGCCTTTTGAGCGCAGTAAAGGAGCGCAATAAGGTTATCGACAGAGCTGCGGCAGCAACTCCGGAAGAAAAAACAGAATTGATGCGTCAGGCGCTTTTATGTGATACATATTTAATGAGCAGCAATGCCATCAGCAGCGACGGTCAGCTGGTAAATATTGACGGCAACGGCAACCGTTGCGCCGCTTTGATTTTCGGACCGAAGCAGGTGCTGGTTATTGCCGGTATGAACAAGGTTACAGGCTCCTTGGAGGCTGCCATGGACAGAGCGCGCAATGTAGCTGCGCCGATAAATGCCAAAAGGTTTGCCGGACTGCAGACACCTTGTTATAAAGCTGGCCTTTGCGGTGACTGCCTTTCTGCGGACTGCATCTGCTCGCAGATTGTTATAACGCGTACCAGTCGTAATAAGGGACGCATTAAAATCATTTTAGTTGGCGAAAGCTTAGGATTCTGATTTTAGGGGAGTTGTTTAGCGTTGGTGTTAGCAGCTCCCTTTTGCTTAAGAAAGCAGGTGAAAAAATGGCTCGTACTATTATTCTGTTGTTGGATTCCTTCGGTATCGGTTATGCCCATGATGCCGAAGCTTATGGTGATAAGGGTGCAGATACCTTGGGCCATATCTGCGATTGGCTGGCGAAAAATCCGCGGCACGCAGGCGAAGCGCCGATGCCGTTGCATTTGCCGCATCTGGCTGAGCGCGGACTGCAGGCAGCTGCCGAGCTGAGCCGCGGCGAAGCGTTGCCGGCAGGCTTAGGCGCCGAGCATACAATCGGTGCTTATACCTATGCGCAGGAGGTCAGCCGCGGTAAGGATACACTGAGCGGACATTGGGAAATCAGCGGTGTGCCGGTTAAATTTGACTGGGGCTATTTCCCGGATGTGCCGAAATGCTTTCCGCAGGAGCTGGTGGATGCAATTATCAGCCAAGGCAATTTGCCGGGAGTGCTGGGCGAATGCCATGCCAGTGGTACCGAAATCATCAAGGAGATGGGCGAGGAGCATGTAAGAAGCGGCAAGCCGATTATTTATACCTCCGCCGACAGCGTGTTGCAGATAGCAGCGCACGAGGAAGCCTTTGGCCTGGAGCGCTTGTATGATTTGTGCAAGCTAGCTTTTAAGCTGGTGCAGCCGTATAATATTGCCCGGGTAATAGCGCGTCCGTTCGTCGGCACCTGTGCTGCGGATTTTACCCGCACAACCAACCGTCACGATTACGCAGTACCGGCACCACAGCCGACATTGCTTGATAAAATGGTTGCAGCCGGCGGCAGCGTTTACGCCGTAGGCAAGATTGCCGATATTTTTGCGCATCGCGGTATTACGAAGCATTATGCGGCAGGCGGACTGGATAAGCTGGTAGATGCAACGAAGCAGGCTGTAGCCGATGCTATGGATAATACCATTGTCTTTACTAATTTTGTTGACTTTGATTCCTCCTACGGACATCGCCGTGACATTCAGGGCTATGGTGAGGCACTGGAATATTTCGACAGCAGATTGCCGGAAATTACCGCTCTGCTGCATCCGGACGATTTGCTGCTGATGACGGCGGACCACGGCAATGACCCCAGCTGGAGCGGCACGGACCATACGCGCGAAAAAATTCCCGTACTCTTTTCGGGAGCAGGCATTGAATGCAAGCAGCTTAAGCCTATGCAGACCTTTGCCGATATAGGACAGACGATTGCCGATTATATGAAAATAGAACCAACCCTTACTGGAACTAAAGCGGACTTGTTTTGAAAGAGGTGGACAATATGAGCAAACATTACGCAGCACCTGAGGAGATTTTATACCATGTAGGTTTTTCGGCACAGCAACTGCAGGGCGCAACTGTTGCCGTGCTTCCCGGTGACCCCGGACGTGTGGAGCCTTTGGCGAAGGCCTTGGGCAGTGATGCAAGCTTTATTGCCAGCCATCGCGAATACACCAGCTGGCTGACTAAAATCAGCGATACTCCGGTACTTGTCTGCTCTACGGGAATGGGCGGTCCTTCCGTAGCAATTTGTCTGGAAGAGCTGGCGTGTATGGGTATCAAAAAGCTCATCCGCTTCGGTACGACGGGAACGATTCAGGAAAAGGTTAATCTGGGTGATATTATTGTTGATAAGGCAGCTGTTCGCCTTGACGGCACCTCGCAGCACTATGCGCCGTTGGAGTTCCCGGCTGTTGCCAGCTTTGAGGTGACAACCGCACTGGTACTGGCAGCCAAGAATGCCGGTGCGCTCTATCATTTGGGCATTGCGGCCTCCAGCGACACCTTCTGGCCGGGACAGGAGCGTTACGACAGCTTCACCGGCTATGTACCGCGCCGCTTCCGTGGGACGATGCAGGAATGGCAGGCGCTGGGCGTGCTGAACTATGAAATGGAAACCTCTGCTTTGTTCGTGACCTCGCAGGCGTTAGGCTTAGAGGCCGGTGCTGTCTGCGGCGTGGTAGTTAAGCGCACGCAGAGCGAAAGCGTAGCACCGCCTGATGTTTATCAACGAGCCTTCGGCTATATGGTGCAGGTGACACGCGGAGCTGTTGAGCTGTTGTTGGCAGCGGATGCCGATTAATTGGTAGGTGATACTTATGAAAAAAATTAGATGGCTGCTGCAAATATGCTTTTTAGTGGTATTTGCCTCCTTGTTTACAGCCTTAATGCCGCAGACGGCGCGGGCAGATTTTGCGGAGCGTCCTGTTGGCTTTGTGGTTATCGACCAGGACGGCGATGTGGACGGCGCTGTTTATAAGGAGTGGCGTCAGATGGTCAAGCTGGCTTATCGCTTCCCATATTATCAGATTATAGATGGCGGCGAGCCTCAGATGCTGGTGAGCCGGGCAGTGCGTGACGGCGTAAAGCTGGATGCTGCTTCTTTGTCCGCTTTGGCGGAAAAGAGCAAAACAGATGTGCTGGTTGTTGCCCGTATTTATGAAATGGATGAAAGCCTTGTCAGCGGTTGGGGATTTCGCTTTGACCACGATACCTATGTGCGTGTGGTAGCGGATGCAGACCTTTTCGTATATAAAAAGGATGGCAATAAGCTGCTGAAGAAGCGTGTGCGTGAAAGCGGACTGCGCGATATGGGCAATTATGACAAGCCGGCAGAAACAATTAAATGGCAGCTTTCCAAGCTGGTAAATACTATGGAAAATAAGCCGATTATCGGCAGTTAAACAGAAAATATGAAAAAAGAGTTAGCTTGTTAACCTTAGTTTAAGGCAGCAGGTAGTAAAATAATACTGCAGGCGGTATAATAGAATAGTTGCCTGAAGCGTAAATTGAGGTGAAAATATGCATATATTAGTTACAGGGGGGGCCGGTTATATCGGCTCGCATACAGTTATAGAGCTGCTTAACGCCGGACATAGCGTTGCAGTCGTAGATAATCTTGTCAATTCCAGCAGGTTGGCAATGCAGCGTGTAGAAAAAATTACCGGCCGGCAGATTCCTTTTTATGAAACGGATATCAGGGACCGCGAGGGCTTGCGGAAAATTTTTGCTGAGCACAGCTTTGACTGCTGCATTCATTTCGCCGGCTTGAAGGCAGTAGGAGAATCGGTGCAGAAGCCGCTGGAGTATTATGACAATAATATTTCCGGTACCTTGGTTTTGCTGGAGGAAATGCGTAACGCAGGCTGCAAGAACATTATCTTCAGCTCCTCGGCAACGGTTTACGGTAATCCTGCTGTAATGCCGATTACCGAAAGCTGTCCCAAGGGACATTGCACCAATCCTTACGGTAATACCAAGTCGATGCTGGAGGAAATCCTGCGAGACCTGCATGTGGCTGATAATGAATGGAACGTAGTGTTGCTGCGTTATTTTAACCCTATCGGTGCGCACAGCTCCGGTTTGATAGGTGAAAATCCCAACGGCGTTCCCAATAACCTGATGCCGTACATTACGCAGGTTGCTGCCGGCAAATTAAAGGAGCTGCATGTTTTCGGCAATGATTATCCAACTCCGGACGGTACAGGTGTGCGTGATTACATTCACGTTGTGGATTTGGCGAAGGGACATGTCAAAGCATTAAAGGCAATAGATGACAAATGTGGCATAGAGGTGTATAATCTTGGTACAGGCATTGGCTATTCGGTGCTGGACCTGGTGAAAGCATTCGAAAAGGCCAACGGAATAAAAATACCTTATGTAATCGACCAACGCCGTGCAGGTGATGTTGCAGCCTGCTATTCGGACCCTTCGAAGGCGTGGGAAAAGCTGGGCTGGAAGGCAGAGCTGGGAATTGAGGACATGTGCCGCGATTCCTGGAACTGGCAGAAAAACAACCCTAACGGTTTTGAAGCGTAAGGCATAAAGAAAAATTGGAGAAAACGAGGAAAAATATTTATGTGTGGTATTGTTGGATTTTGTGGAGATAAGCAGGCAGCGCCTATTTTGTTGGATGGCCTGTCTAAGCTGGAATATCGTGGCTATGATTCTGCCGGTTTAGCAGTGCGTGACGGCAGTGCGCCGGTGCAGATTGTTAAGGCTAAGGGCCGTTTGAAGGAGCTTTACGCCAAGACTAACGGCGGTCAAAGCCTCGTTGGTACCTGTGGTATCGGTCATACCAGATGGGCAACCCATGGTGAGCCTTCCGAAACTAATGCGCATCCGCATGCAAGTGCTGATGGCAATGTAGTTGCCGTACACAACGGTATTATCGAAAACTATCAGGAGCTGAAGGAAAAGCTGCTGCATAACGGTTACACCTTCTATTCTCAGACTGATACCGAGGTTGCCGTTAAGCTGATTGACTACTACTATAAAAAATACGAGCATACTCCTACCGATGCTCTGAGCCATGCTATGATCCGTATGCGCGGCTCCTATGCTTTGGCAGTAATGTTCAAGGAATATCCTGGTGAAATTTATGTTGCCCGCAAGGACAGCCCGATGATCATCGGCGTACAGGACGGCGAATGCTATGTTGCCAGCGACGTGCCTGCTATTTTGAAATACACCCGTAAGGTTTATTACATCGGCAATCTGGAAATGGCTCGTCTGGCTAACGGCGAGGTTACCTTCTACAACGTTGATGAAGAAGTAATCGAAAAACCGCTGACCGAAATTAAATGGGATGCCGAAGCTGCCGAAAAAGCAGGCTTTGAGCATTTCATGATGAAGGAAATTCACGAGCAGCCCAAGGCAGTTCGCGATACCCTGAATTCCGTACTGGTTGACGGCAAGCTGGATATGAGCGCTGTCGGTCTCAGCGATGAGGATATCAAAAAGATTGACCAGATTTGCATCGTTGCCTGCGGCAGTGCGTATCATGTAGGCGTGGCAGCGCAATATGTAATTGAGGATTTGGCACAGATTCCGGTTCGCACCGAGCTGGCTTCCGAGTTCAGATACCGCAAGCCTCTGCTGAGCAAGAACGAGCTGGTTATTATTGTCAGCCAGTCCGGTGAGACTGCCGACAGCTTGGCAGCTCTGCGTCTGGCTAAAGAAAAGGGCATCAAAACTCTTGGCATCGTTAACGTAGTAGGCAGCTCTATTGCCCGTGAAGCTGATAATGTTTTCTATACTCTGGCAGGACCGGAAATTGCCGTTGCAACTACCAAGGCTTACAGCACTCAGCTGATTGCTGCTTACTGCCTGGCAATTCAGTTTGCTATTGTTCGTGGCACTATTGATGAAGCTAAATATCTGGAGCTGATTCAGGAAATGGCACAGCTGCCGGATAAAATCCAAAAGATTATCGAGGATAAGGAACGCATCCAATGGTTTGCCGCTAAGCAGGTTAACGCTAAGGATATCTTCTTTATCGGCCGTGGTCTTGATTACGCTGTCAGCCTGGAAGGCAGCCTGAAGATGAAGGAAATTTCCTACATTCATAGTGAGGCTTATGCTGCCGGTGAATTGAAGCATGGTACTATCAGCCTGATTGAGGACGGTACTCTGGTTATCGGTGTGCTGACTCAAAGCGAGCTTTACGAAAAGACTGTCAGCAACATGGTAGAGTGCCGCAGCCGTGGCGCTTACCTGATGGGCCTGACTACCTATGGTAACTATAATATTGAGGATACCGCTGATTTCACAGTGTATATTCCTAAGACCGACGAGCATTTCATGACCAGCCTGGCAGTTATTCCGCTGCAGCTTATGGGTTATTACGTGAGTGTTTCTAAGGGCTTGGATGTAGATAAACCTAGGAACTTGGCTAAGAGCGTTACCGTAGAATAGTAAGAGCGGGTATAACGCACCGTATGCATCGCAAACCATCCTCCACGTACTAAAAGTACGCGTTCGTCAGGTTCGCATCGCCTCCGGTACATTCTCCCCGCTCTTATAAGATAGCGTAATATAAACGTCGTATACTTCGTACTTACAAGGAACAGAATAATGTAACGCACTATAAAAAACCACAGCTTACATTTTATGTAGGCTGTGGTAATTTTTTTGTTGTTAATAATGAGCGGCGTTTTTATCAATCAGTGTAAAGCCTGCCTTGGTAAGCTTTGCACGGATTTCGTTGATTTGTTCCGCATCACGGGTTTCCAGTTCTAAGCGCAGGAAGCAACCTGTGATATCCATATCGGCATCACTGCGGTTGTGCTGTACGCCTACAACGTTAGCGCCACAGCTGCTTACGATTTCGCTCACTTCACGCAGCTGGCCGGGACGATCCTGCAAAGCGATAACGAGGTCTGCCCTTCTGCCGCTGGTAACCTGACCGCGGGTGATTACGCGCGAAAGAATATTAACGTCAATGTTACCGCCGGATACAACGCAAACGGTTTTCTTGCCCTTAATCGGCAGCTTGTCGAACAGTGCTGCTGCTACCGGAGTTGCGCCTGCACCTTCGGCAATTAGTTTTTGCTTTTCTATTAAGGTTAAAATTGCTGTAGCAATTTCATCTTCACTTACGGTGACGATATCGTCAACATATTTGCTGATGAGCTCATAGGTGTTTTCACCCGGAGTTTTTACAGCAATGCCGTCGGCAAAGGTGCTGACGTGATCTAATGTTTCGTATTTATGGTCGTGGAAAGCTTTGTACATGCTGGCTGCGCCTGCTGCCTGCACACCGTAAACCTTAACCTCCGGACGCAGGCTTTTGATAGCGAAGGCTACGCCGCTGATAAGGCCGCCGCCGCCAATCGGTACGATTACTGCTTCAACATCCGGCAGTTGGTCTAAAATTTCCAGACCGATGCTGCCCTGACCAGCAATAACAAGCTCGTCGTCATAAGGATGGATAAAGGTCATGCCTGTTTCTTCCTGCAGCTGTACGGCGCGGTCATGTGCTTCATCGTAGGCACCGGGAACAAGCTCCACCTGCGCACCCAGGCGCTTGGTGTTTTCTACCTTCATAATCGGTGCGCCGTCCGGCATGCAGATGACGCTTTTGATGCCCATGCTGGTTGCAGCCAAGGCTACGCCCTGAGCGTGGTTGCCGGCGCTGCAGGCGATTACGCCCTTGCTTGCTTCCTCAGGTGTAAGCTGGCTGATTTTGTAATAGGCACCGCGTACCTTGAAGCTGCCTGTTACCTGCAGGTTTTCTGTTTTCAGATACAAGTTGTTGCCTTCGCTTAAATGCGGAGCAGCTATTAAATCTGTTTTACGTGCTACGCTTTTGAGGATGAAGGCTGCATGATAAATTTTGTCTAATGAGAGCATTTGGTTACCTTATTTTCTTTCCCTTAATTATTATAGTATAAAATACTATATCAAGTATAAATTGATTGGCGCATTGCGTCAAGTGATTATGTACATTTCCTGCCGTGATAGTGTATAATAATATAATGAATAATTTTCAAAGGAGTGCATACAATGCAGTGGATAGAAGTTAATGTATCGGTAACGCATGAAGCAGTTGAGGCTGTAGCAGATATGCTTACGAGTATCGGTTCTAAAGGAGTTGCGATTGAGGATCCGCAGCTGATTAATGATTTGAGAAACAGTGGTACCTGGGAGTTGTGCGATATTCCGGAGCAGGAGAATACCGAGGTTGTTACCGTCAGCGCTTATTATGCTGATGATGAGAAGCTGGAAAAACGCCTGGCGGAGATTGACGAGCAGCTGGCGCTGATTGAGGAGCGCATCGGCAAATACCGTTTCGGTAATACTCGCTTCCGCAAGGTGAGCGAGCAGGATTGGGCTAACGAATGGAAGCAGTATTTCCATGTTACTCATGTGGGCAAGAGCCTTGTTATTAAGCCGAGCTGGGAGGAGTATGCTCCTAAGGAAGGCGAGCATGTTATTGAAATCGATCCGGGTATGGCTTTCGGCACAGGCACGCATCACACTACCAATATGATGATGGAGCGCTTGGAGAAGGTTATTACGCCTGATTCTACAGTGTTTGACGTTGGTACCGGCAGCGGTATTCTGGCGATTGCTGCGGCAATGCTGGGCGCTAAGTCTGTAAAGGCTGTTGATATTGACGGTGTGGCAGTGCGCGTGGCGAAGGAGAATGTTGCGGATAACGGCCTGAGCGAGCAGATTGAGGTGCGCGAGGGCGATTTGCTGCATGGTACCGAGGGCAAGGCTGATGTAATTATCGCTAATATTATTGCCGATATTGTTATTATGCTGCTGCAGGATATTCCGCAGAAGCTGAATGACAACGGTGTGCTGTTGGCGAGCGGTATTATTGAGGAGCGTATGCCGGATGTGGAGGCTGCAGCGCAGGCGCAGGGACTTTATGTTGACGCGGTTGACCATCGCGGCGGCTGGGTTGTTATGCAGATGAAGAAGAAAAAGTAAGGGGAAACCTATATGCATCGTTTTTTTGTACCGCAATTATATAACGAAACAATGACTATTGAGGGCGTGGATGCACGTCATATCAGTAAGGTGCTGCGCATGCAGCCGGGTGCGCAGCTGCAGATTGTTAGTGACGACGGCGTGAGCGCGCTGGCGGAAATCAGTGCGATTGACAGTGAGTGCGTTACTGTGCATTGCCTGGAGAAGCTGGCGGAAAGCCATGAGCCGGCTGTGCGCCTGATTCTGGCGCAGGGCCTGGCGAAGGGTGAGAAGATGGAGTTCATCATCCAGAAGGCTGTGGAGATGGGCGCTTACAGCGTGGTACCTGTTGCTATGGAGCATTCCGTGGTGCGCCTTGACGGTGCGAAGGCTGCCAAGAAGGTGGAGCGCTGGCAGAAGATTGCCGAATCCGCGGCGAAGCAGAGCAAGCGCGATATTATTCCCGAGGTGCAGCCTGTGCAGACGATGGCACAAATGCTGGCGGCGAATGACTGCGCTACGAAGATTATCGCTTACGAGTGCGAGGATAAAAAGAGCCTGAAGGCGGCACTGAAGGAGGCGCAGGCGAAGGGCGCGCTGACAGATTTGCTGCTGATTATCGGTCCTGAGGGCGGCATCAGCGAAGCGGAGCTGGAGGCGGCACGTGCCGCAGGCGCTGTGCCCGTATCGCTGGGCAGACGCATTCTGCGTGCGGAAACGGCAGGACTTGTCGCTATTTCAGCTATTTTTTATGAAACCGGAGATTTAGGAGATTAAACATAGATGAGAAAAATTGCATTTTATACGCTGGGCTGTAAGGTCAACCAGGCTGATACTGCCAGCATGGAGGGGATTTTCCGTGCGTCGGGCTATGAGGTTGTGCCTTTCGGTGAACCGGCGGACGTTTATTTAGTTAATACCTGCGTTGTTACCAATACCGGTCAGCGCAAATCGCGCCAGATTATCAACCGCGCTGTGCGTCACAATCCGCTGTCCTTGGTGGTTGTTACCGGCTGCTATCCGCAGACTGCGCCGGAGGAGGTGCGTGCTATCGAAGGTGTTGATGTAATCATCGGCAATCAGGAGCGCGGCCGCATTGTAGAGCTGGTCGAAGAAGCGCTGGAGCACAAGCGTACGGAGATTCTGGACAATGTGCAGCAGATGACTGTGGATACTAAGTTCGAAGAACTGGGCGTTGGCACGGAAACCGATAAAACCCGCGCCTTCCTCAAAATTCAGGAGGGCTGCAACCAATACTGCACCTACTGCATTATTCCCTTTGCCCGCGGTCCGCTGCGCAGCCGCAGCCTGGAAAGCATCCGCGAGGAGGTTGGCAAGCTGGTTGCCGCAGGCTACAAGGAGGTTGTGCTCATCGGCATTCACCTTGGCTGCTACGGCAAGGAGCTGGCGAAGGAAGGCAAGCACGTTACTTTGTATGATGCGGTAAAGGCAGCGCTGAGCGTTGAGGGTGTGCAGCGTGTGCGCCTCGGTTCTTTGGAATCCGTGGAGGTGGAACCGCGCCTGCTGCAGCTGATGGCAGAGGAACCACGCCTGCAGCGTCACCTGCATCTGCCGCTGCAAAGCGGCTGCGACAAGATTTTGCGCGCTATGCACCGTCCTTATGACACAAAACGCTTTACGGAGCTGGTGAACGAAATCCGCGCGCAGGTACCTGATGTGGCAATTACTACGGACGTTATCGTGGGCTTCCCCGGCGAAACCGAGGAGGACTTTGCGACTACTTTGGAATTTGCCAAGAAATGCGGCTTTGCCAAAATGCACATCTTCCCTTATTCCAAGCGCAAGGGTACGCCTGCTGCCGAAATGCCGGATCAGGTGGATGAGGCAGTGAAGAGCGAGCGTGCGGCGCGTCTGGCGAAGGTGGACGAGGAGCTGCATCAGCAAATGCTGCAGAGCACTGTCGGCAAGGTGGAGGAGGTGCTGTTTGAGCAGCCGGTGGACGATGAGCATATGGAGGGCCTGTGCGGTCCGTATCTGCGCGTTGTCGTTCCGGGAACTGCGGAGCTGGCGAATACCATTGTCAAGGTAAAAATTACCGGCATCAAAGAGGATTTTTTGCTGGGCGAATTGAATTAATTTGTGAAAAAATTATTTCTTTAGCAGGATAAAAGAAATAAATACAGAATATAACTAGATACGATAAATGAGAGGAGGGACATGAAATGGCTGAGGATTGTATTTTTTGCAAAATCATTAAGGGCGATATCCCTTCTACCAAAGTGTACGAAGATGATAAAATGATTGCTATCAATGACGTTGCTCCGGCTGCTCCGGTTCATGTGCTGCTGATGCCTAAGGACCACACAGCTAACATCACTACTGCGGACCCCGAGTTGGTTGCATACATGCTGGGCAAGGTTAAAATGATCGCTGAAAAGACCGGAATTGCCGAAAAAGGCTTCCGCGTTGTTATCAACACCGGCGATGAAGGCGGTCAGACAGTAAAACATTTACATATTCACGTAATTGGCGGCAAAGCTTTGGGTTGGCCCCCATGCTAAACCTTGACAATGCTTGTCTTTTCTTGTATAATTAATCAGTAAGTGTTTTTAGCTGGCAACGGCTGAAACTTAATTTGCATATACACTTCCCTAAGTGTGTGGAGGGAGGGAGAACAGATGGCAGAAATTAAAGTTGGCAAGAATGAAACTTTAGACAGCGCACTGCGCAGATTTAAAAGAGCAACCCAAAAGGCAGGCATTCTTTCTGAGGTAAGAAAACGCGAGCACTATGAAAAGCCGAGCGTTGCACGTAAGAAAAAATCCGAAGCAGCCAGAAAACGTAAAACCAGATAATTGGAGGCGGGCTGTATGTCTATAAAAGACCAATTGACTGCTGATATGAAGCAGGCCATGAAGGACAGGGAAGCAGGTAAACTGCGTTTGTCTGTTATCCGCATGGTGCGTGCTAATATTAAAAATGTTGAAATCAATGACAAAAAGGAACTTACAGATGATGAGGTTCTGGCTGTCTTGATGAAAGAGGTCAAAATGCGTCAGGATTCTGTTGAGGAATTCCAAAAAGCAGGTCGTGACGAATTGGTTGCCCAAGCTAAGGAAGAAATTGCTATACTGAAAAAATATCTTCCGGAAGCTCTCAGCGATGACGAGCTGAAGGCTATCGTGGCAGAAGTTATTGCTGCTGTTGGCGCTACAAGTCCCAAGGATATGGGCAAGGTAATGCCGGCAGTTATGGCAAAAACCAAAGGCCGTGCAGATGGCAAACGTATTAACGTTATGGTTCGTGAATTGCTCAAATAACAACTGATAACCGTGCTAAGAGAAATCTTGGCGCGGTTATTTTACTTTATAGCGATTAGCGGACCGAAGGACTGCCTGCTTTCTTCGTACAGGAGGGCAGGCGGCTTTTTTATTGCAGCGGCAAGATCTTTTGCGAAAAGATATTCAGCAGGTAAATTTTATTTCAAGGCGAATATAAATATATTATTATCATTTTTACAGCTCAAAGGAGGCCGTTTTTATGGCATCTGGCTTCAGCTTTTTACGCACACAATTTCCCGGTCTGGAAAAAACAGGCGAGTTCGCGGAGCGCTATCTGTACAGTGATTCCAACTCCTGCCTTTTTAAGCTGGGCCTGCTGTGCGAAGATATCGTTAATAAAATGTTTGACTTTGACAATATAGCAATGCCTTATCAGATGAAGGATACACTGGTAAACAAAATTCGCCTGCTGGAAAACGAAGAGTATATCACAGAGGATTTGGCACGCATTATGCATCGCCTGCGCTTGGGCGGTAACGAAGCGCGCCATGAGGGTACGGATTCGCTGCAGAAGGCCAAGCTTCTGCTGCCGCAGGCGTACAGCCTTTGCGAATGGTTTATGCAGGTGTATGGCGATTACAGCTATCAGCATCAGGAATATCATTTGCCGACGGAGCAGGCAGAGGCAGCCTTTGTTGAAACTGCCAAGGATAAGGCGGAGGAAGCGCGCCTGCGTAAGCAGGATAACGAGAAGGCGCAGCAGGCTGTGCCTGTTCCGCAGCAGGAGCGCAGAAAAGCGAATCTGCAGGCTGCCAACAGACGACCGAAGACGGAAGCGGAAACACGCTGCCTGATTGACGAGCAGCTGCGTCAGGTAGGCTGGGAGGCGGACACTACTGTTTTGCGTTACAGCAAGGGCTGCCGTCCTGCTAAGGGACGCAATCTGGCGATTGCTGAATGGCCTACGGACAAGGTTCCGGGCAATGAGGAAAAGGGCTACGCCGATTACGCGCTCTTTATCGGCGAGAAGCTTGTGGGCTTTATCGAGGCGAAAAAGTGGGACACGGATATTTCCAGCGTCATCAGCTACCAATGCAAGGATTACGCGCGTGCTATCAGAAAATGTGACGCGGAATATTTGCTCGGTCAGTGGCAGGATTTTAAGGTGCCCTTTGTTTTTGCTGCCAACGGCAGGCCGTATGTGCAGCAGCTGCAGACAAAATCCGGCATCTGGTTTGCGGATTTGCGCCAAAGCGGCAATATACCGCGGGCTATGGCAGGCTGGCCTTCTCCCTTAGGATTAAAAGAAATGCTGCAGGAAAATACTGCGGAGGGCAACGCTGCTCTCGATGCTTTACCGTATGACTTTTTGCAGGATGAAAACGGTCTGCATCTGCGCGATTATCAGCTGAAGGCTGTGCAGGCGGTGGATGAGGCAGTGCGCTGCGGCAAGCGGACGGCGCTGCTGGCGATGGCCACAGGCACCGGCAAAACACGCACGGTTTTGGGCATGATTTACCGCTTTTTGAAGGCGAAGCGCTTTAAGCGTATTTTGTTCCTTGTTGACCGCAATGCCTTGGGCGTGCAGGCGCAGGATGTCTTTAAAGAGGTGAAGCTGGAAAGTCTGCAGACGCTGGACCAGATTTACAATATCAAGGAGCTTACCGATAAGCTGATTGATGCGGAAACCGCCGTACACGTTGCTACCGTACAGGGTATGATGAAGCGCGTTATGTACGCCGAAAGCGAGGACCGCATTCCCGCAGTCAGCGATTACGATTTAATCATCATCGACGAGGCGCACCGCGGTTATATCCTGGATAAGGAAATGGCGGAGGCGGAGCAGCTTTACCGCGACCAGCGCGATTACCAGAGTAAGTACCGCTATGTGCTAGATTATTTTAACGCGGTAAAAATTGCGCTCACCGCAACGCCTGCCCTGCAGACGACGGAAATTTTCGGCGAGCCTGTTTATACCTATAGTTATCGCGAGGCTGTGCTGGACGGTTACCTGATTGACCATGACGCACCGCATCAGCTGAAAACGAAGCTCAGCGAGCAGGGAATTACAATAAACAAGGGCGATACTATTAAATATATCAATAAAAAGACGGGCAAAATCGACACTGCCTATCTGGACGATGATGTGAAGCTTGATGTGGACCAGTTCAACCGCAAGGTTATCGTGCCCGAATTCAACAGGGCGGTGCTGGCGGAGATTGCAAAAAATCTTTATCCCGACGCGCCGGAAACCTACGGCAAAACGCTGATTTACGCTGCTACCGATACGCATGCCGATATGATTGTGAGCATGCTGCAGGAGCTTTATGCCAAGGATAATCTGGACAGCGACGCGATTATGAAGATTACCGGCAGCGTGGCCAACGGTGACCAGAAAAAGATTCAGGAGAAAATCAAACGCTTTAAGAACGAACGCTTCCCGAGCATTGTGGTGACGGTGGATTTGCTGACTACCGGTATCGACGTACCGGAGATTACCACGCTGGTGTTTATGCGCTGCGTGAAATCGCGTATCCTGTTTGAGCAGATGCTGGGACGCGCAACGCGCCGCTGCGATAAAATCGGCAAGGATCATTTTGAGATTTATGACCCAGTGGGCGTATATGACAGCCTGCAGCCGGTGGTGACCATGCCTGCCGTTGCCAATCCGCAGATTTCCGTGAAGGATTTGCTGAAGCAGCTGACGGAAACGGAAGAACCGGAGGCTATTACCGATATTGCCAAGCAGGTGGCCTTAAAGCTGCACCGCAAGGTGAACAGGCTGGACGAACAGACGAAGAAGGAGTTTGTGCTGGCGACGGGCAAGGATGCGGCAGCCTTTGCCGGCGAGCTGCAGAAGGCGGATGCCGCAAAGGCCAAGGAGCTTTTGCTGCAGCACCAAGAGGCGCTGGAGCAGCTGGAAAAATACCGGGCCGGCGGCGATATGGGCGGCATGATTTATGACGGCAAGGATGAGCTTACCAGCCATACGCGCGGCTACGGTGCGCAAAAGACCAAGCCCGGCGATTACCTGAACGATTTTGCGGCGTACTTAAAGAGCCACGCCAACGAAATTGCTGCCCTGCATATCATCTGCACCCGTCCGAAGGATTTGACGAAGGCGCAGCTGAAGGAGCTGCTGCTGACGCTCGATGCCAACGGCTTTACGGCGCTGCAGCTGAACGATGCCTATTCGGAATACACGAACAGCACGATGGTGGCAGGCATTATCAGCCTCATCAGGCGCTATATGCTGGGAACGGAGCTGGTGAGCAAAAATTCGCAGCTGAGCCGTGCCTTTGACAAGCTGAACAAAAACCACAAATTTACGCCTGCCCAGCAGAAGTGGCTGGATATTATCCGCAGCTATATGCAGCAGCAGGATATTTTGAGCGTGGAGGCCTTTAAGGAGGACAAACGATTGCAGCGCTTGGGCGGTTATGCGCGCGCACAAAAAATATTCGCCGACGATTTGGATAATATCGTGAGCGAATTCAATGGTTATTTATATGAAGATGGAGGCAAGACTGCGTGAATACACAGGAGATTGTAGCAAAGCTCTGGAATTTGTGTAACGTGCTGCGTGATGACGGCATTACTTATCATCAGTACGTTACGGAGCTGACATATATTTTATTTTTGAAAATGGCCAAGGAAACCGGCAGCGAGGAAAATATCCCGGAGGGCTATCGCTGGGATGATTTGCTGGCGCGCAAGGGCCTGGAGCTGAAGGGCTTTTATAAGAATTTGCTGGATTATTTGGGCGAGCGGTGCACGGGACGCATTCAGGAGATTTACAAGGGCGCGGCGACGAACATCGACGAGCCGAAGAACCTGGAAAAGATTATCAGGACGATTGACGAGCTGGACTGGTTCAGCGCGAAGGAGGAGGGACTGGGTAATCTTTACGAGGGACTGCTGGAGAAAAACGCTAACGAAAAGAAGAGCGGCGCCGGGCAGTACTTCACTCCGCGTGTGCTGATTGACGTGATGACGCGCCTGGTGGCACCCAAGGCCGGCGAGCGCTGTAACGATCCTGCCTGCGGTACCTTCGGTTTTATGATTGCGGCAAGCAATTTTGTGCGTGAGCAGACGAACGATTTCTTTGATTTGGATGAGGAAACGGCGGAGTTTGAATATACGCAGGCCTTCACCGGCTGCGAGCTGGTTCATGATACGCACCGCTTGGCGCTGATGAACGCGATGCTGCATGACATCCAGAGCAAAATTATTTTGGGTGATACGCTTTCCAACGTGGGCAAGGAGATGCAGGGCTATGATGTGGTGCTGACAAATCCGCCCTTCGGTACGAAAAAAGGCGGCGAGCGTGCAACGCGCGACGACTTTACCTATCCCACGAGCAACAAGCAGCTGAACTTCCTGCAGCATATCTATCGTAGCCTGAAGGCTGACGGCAAGGCGCGCGCTGCCGTAGTGCTGCCGGACAATGTGCTTTTTGCCGACGGTGACGGCGAAAGGATTCGTATCGACTTGATGGATAAGTGCAATCTGCACACTATTCTGCGCCTGCCGACGGGTATTTTTTACGCTCAGGGTGTCAAGACCAACGTACTTTTCTTTACGCGCGAAAAAACGGATAAGGACAGCACCAAGGCCGTGTGGTTTTATGATTTGCGCACTAATATGCCGTCCTTCGGCAAGACGAACCCGCTGAAGGCGAGCGACTTTGCTGGCTTTGAGGCTGCCTACACGGCAGAGGACAGAAGCAAGGTGGCGGACGAGCGCTGGCAGTGCTTTACGCGTGAGGAAATTGCGCAAAAGGGCAACAGTCTGGACCTTGGCCTGATTAAGGATGATAGCGTGCTCGATTACGAGGATTTGCCGGACCCGGCGGAAAGCGCAGCAGAGGCTTCGGAAAAGCTGGCGGAGGCCGTGGATTTGCTGCAGAGTGTGGCGCAGGAGCTGAGGAGCTTGCAAAGATAAGAATAGAGTGAAGGATGAAGGAAGAAAGGGAAGAGCCTCTCCTTGGGGAGAGGTGGCATCGCGTAGCGATGACGGAGAGGGGTTCACTATAAGAAAGCATAAAGACAGCAGACCCCTCTCAGTCGCCCTGCGGGCGCCAGCTCCCCCCGAGGGGAGTCTTTCACTACATTCTGCACAATCCAAAACTTGCAAAGCTATGAATTGTGTGGTATATTAGACATAGAAAAAGACAACCGCCCACAAGGTGGGTTGCCTAGGAAAAAAAGTTTTTAGAAAGCCACTTCTTAACCCGCAAAGTGTAGGAGTGGTTTTCTTTTTATTGAGCACAAATTCAAAACTTGCAAAGCTATGAATTGTGTGGTATATTAGACATAGAAAAAGACAACCGCCCACAGAGGTGGGTTGCCAAGTTGGTTAAGAAAAATCCGCTCCGAACTCGCCAAAGTCAGGGGGCGGTTTTTCTATGTCCGTAACTTTTTTACTTTTTGTTCTTAAAAATGAACGTAAGTAATGCTACGATAAAAATTCCAAAGGACATTAAATCCTGAAAGCTGAAATATACCATAGACATCACCTCCATTCGTAGAGAATGAAGGCAATCCCACCCCGTGAACCGGTTGTCAAAAACATTTTATCATAAATTATAGATTAAAACAATAGAATGTTTGCTTATAAAGGAGAGCTGGCAATGCCAAAGAAAAAGACAGCATTGACAATAGAAGAACGCTTGCAGCAGGCGCTGGTGCCTGCGGAGGAACAGCCTTATGAGGTGCCGGAGAATTGGGTGTGGGTAAGGCTTATTGGTAATGTTAATTCATGCTTAGATGGATATAGAAAACCGATAAATTCAAGTGAACGTGCAAAAAGAGTAGGCAAAGTTCCTTATTATGGGGCAACAGGTCAAGTTGGTTGGATAGATGATTATCTAACTAATGAACATTTGGTTTTGCTTGGCGAAGATGGTGCTCCGTTTCTGGATTTATTGAAAGATAAGGCATATATAATATTTGGCGAAGCCTGGGTAAATAACCATGCACATATTTTAAAATCATATTTTGGAGAAATCGGTAACGTCTTTTTGATGCATTATCTAAATATGGTAGATTACAAAGACTATGTTAAAGGAACAACTAGATTAAAACTTACTCAGGGAAGTATGCAGTTAATGCCTTTCCCTCTCCCTCCGTTCTCCGAACAGTAACGCATAGTTGAGCGCATCGAAGAGCTTTTTGCCAAGCTCGACGAAGCTAAGGAAAGACTGCAGGAGGTTGCCGACAGCTTTGCCGTGCGCAAGGCAGCAATTCTGCATAAGGCATTTACGGGCGAGCTGACAAAGCAGTGGCGTTTGGAAAACGGCGTGAGCGATGAAAGTTGGGAAGATAAACTTTTAGGTGATGTTTGCACAGTTAATCCTAAGAAGATTGATGCAAAAAATTTAGATGATAACTTAGAAGTGTCGTTCGTTCCTATGGCTGCCGTTTCTGATGTATTGGGTGAAATAGTCAACCATGAAGTAAAAAACTTACAGGATATTCGCACAGGTTTTACGAATTTTTCTAAGGGTGACGTAATCTTCGCTAAGATTACACCTTGTATGGAAAATGGCAAATCTGCTATTGTTGGACCATTAGTAAATGATATAGGCTATGGTAGCACTGAATTTTATGTGTTGAGATGCAAGGAAGAACTCAATAATAAATATTTGTACCATATGGTTAGAAATACGACATTTAGAGCAGAGGCTAAAGCTGTTATGACAGGAGTCGTTGGTCAGCAGAGAGTTCCTAAAACTTTTTTACAGGAATATCAATTATTGCTTCCTACCCTCTCAGAACAGCACGAAATCGTGCGCCTCATCGACGACCTGCTGGCGCGCGAGCGCGCAGCACAGCAGGCTGCGGAGCAGGCGCTGGCAAGCATCGACCTGATGAAGAAATCCATCCTAGCGCGTTCCTTCCGCGGTGAGCTGGGCACGAACAAAGCGAGCGAAGCGAGCGCGCTGGAGCTGCTGCGTCAGGTGCTGTCATAGCAGGATAACAACTGTTTTTCCTATAAATCATCATACTCCGCCAAGCAATGCTCCCAACCGCTTGCCTGGCAGTTCATGAGGTTGGAATCATCATACTGACCTTATGAACAAAAAAGGCTGGAGTTTGAGCGTTCGCTCAAATTCCAGCCTTAAAACTTGCTAAGCCATATAATCTGTGGTATATTAGATATAGAAAAGACAACCGCCTAAGCGGTTCGTGCCAATCCAATCGGCTACGCCTCTTGGGGCACTATCGCATGGCGTGCATGAGCCAATCAGCATCGTCCTACGGACTCGCTTCTTGGATGCACCCGCAACAAGGTGGGTTGCCGATTAGGTTAAGAAAAATCCGCTCCGTACTCGGGAAAGTCGTGGGGCGGTTTTTCTATGTCCGTAACTTTTTTACTTTTTGTTCTTAAAAATGAACGTAAGTAATGCTACGATAAAAATTCCAAAGGACATTAAATCCTGAAAGCTGAAATATACCATAGACATCACCTCCATTCGTATAGAATGAAGGCAACACCACCCCATGAACCGGTTGTCAAAAACATTTTATCATAAAATTTCAACTAAAGCAATAAAATGTTTGCTTATAAAGAGATTCATTAAAAAATTTAAGACCTTGGCGTCAGTAAAAACTGACATCAAGGTCTTTTTGTTACGCTTTGCGTCTGAGCATATCAGCAATACGCTTTTGGTTTTCCATCGCTGTCAACGCCCTTTCGTACAGCAGCATTTGCAGCTTACTTTTGACAGGCTGCAAATTTGGCGAGCCTTCGATAGTGTAAACAACATTATCGTCCTTATCGGTGTACAGGCTTTTGAGCAGCGCATACTGCGTGCCATCGTTATTATACAAATAAATCTGCGTCATGCTGATTGCTGTTTTCAGCTCCGGCTTGGTGGCCTGCAGCTTAGGCAGCATTTCCTTATTGTAGCGCAGCTCGGCAGACAGCAGCAAAAAAAGCTTGTCGCCCTGGCGCAATGCCTGCAAATTATCCTTATCAAGATATAAATCGCCAGCGCTGGTGCTGGTTATTTTTTCCATGTTAGCGTTTTTATCAGTACCTGCACCAGCGAAGGCTGTGCAAGTGCAGGCAAGCGCAAAAATCAGCGTCAGTAAAATAAGTAATTTTTTCATCATTAAGTCCCGCCTTTGTTTATAGTAGGTGAAACTTGAATTTTGTCAAGTGTTTTTTTATTTTATTTTTGATTTTTAAATTCTCAATTATTGACTTATTTTAATACTAGTAGTATCATGATATTAAACTTCAAGTATAGAAATAAAAATGAAAATGAAATATGAGGTATTAATATGACAAAGAAAATTGAAACTGAACAAAGATATTTACAAAATCCCTTCAAAAATGAAGTCATTGTACAAACAGTAAAAGGCACTAGAACAATATTTGCTAGTCCTACCAAAGAAAACAGATTTGCAATGATTAGCAGAGAAACTGGCGAAGATAATGGAGATATAACTTTTGGTAAACGTATTAACGTTGATAAAACACAATTTTTAAAGTTATATGCAGATGGTGCTAAAATGTTTTTAGGACTAAAATCGGCAGGAGTAAAAGTTTTTATGATTGTTTATGATGTGTTAATATCAAATGACAACTATCAGGCTGATAATATTATTCTAAGCTATGAAATGCTAGATAAGGATATTCAAAAAAAGATAAGTAAAGCAACATTTTACAGAGGCATTCAAGAATTAAAAGCATCAAATTTTTTAGCACCAGCAATTACAAAAGGTGTTTATTGGATAAACGCAAATTATGTATTTCGTGGTGATAGATTAACTTTAGTAAATCAATATGTATTAGATAACAATAACAATAAAAATATAAAAAAATAGAAAAAAATGATTAAATTATTAAGTGTTTAAAAAAGTAAAGGGACGTAAACTTAAACCCTTTACTTTTTTATTTTTTTATGCAATAAAAAATCAAGGCGAAAGAGGAACTTAAAAAAATAAAAAATCTTCTTTCGCCGTTAATAATTTTAGCATAAAAAAACCGCAATAAAAAATCTTTAAAAGCTATTTTGAAGGCTCTTGAGGAACTGATTTATGGTATAATATAAATATAACAAATTAGTAAGGAGAAAATATAAAATGATTAGTAAAGCTGAACAAAATCGTAGACGTAAAGCAATTGAATATAGTATAGCTTCTTGTGAGTTAGAAGGTTGTATTATAAGTGATGAATATAGAGAATTATCCGAGAAATATATTAAAGGTGAGATAACATTAGAAGAAATGGGAAAGATAATTCGTAGAAATCTTCCAGAATAAAAAATTAAAGAGTTTTGTTTATAAAGAAATAAGAAAAATTCTAAAAGAGATGCCTTGAAAAAAAACTCGTCTATCTTAAATTTTCTTCTCCAATTTGTTGGAGAAGCTCACTTATGCGTTTTTATAAAAAACGCCGTTCGTCCTACGGAGTTTATAAAGAAAAGAGGTGCTTTAATGGCTACTTATCATTTCACATTAAAAAGTGGTAAAACAATGAGAGCAGCTGCACATTGTGATTATATTTATAGGCAAGGAAAATATAAAGATATATCTCATGGTGATGAAGAAAAAGACCTTGTTGTAACTGGTCATTATCTGCCAAATTGGGCAGATAAAAAACCTAGAAATTTTTTTGCAATGGCAGATAAATGCGAAAGAAAAAATGGCGTTAGTTATAAAGAATTTGAATTTGCTCTGCCAAATGAATTGACAATAAAACAAAATCTTGAAATAGTAGAACAATTTTTAGATAAATACATGAAAAATAAATGTTATTGTTATGCTATTCATGATAAAAAAAATTCTAGCATCGAGAATAAAAGAAATATACATTGTCATATTATGTTTTCTGAAAGAGTTATTGATAAAACAAGAAGAAGCCCAGAACAATTTTTTAAAAGATATAATAGCAAAAATCCAGAAAAAGGCGGAGCTAAAAAAGATAGAACTTTTACAGATTACAAAACAAGAAGCGAAAATTTAAAAGAAGCTAGAAAATTTTTTGAAGAAATTACAAATTTAACTTTAAAAAAATATGGATTTAAAGAACGCGTATCATGTGAAACTTTAAAAGAACAACAAAAAAAAGAAAAAGATAATATAATAAAATACTTTGAACTAGATAGAAAGCCAGAAACACACATAAATTATATTATTTTAAGAAAAAATAAAAATATAAAAAATAATATAGTTGAACGAAGAAAATTAATAAAAAATAGAGCAATAAAATTAATGCAAAAATATTTTATGGATTTAAATAAAAACCATGAAAAAAATAATGAAAAAACACAAGAAAAAGAAATAAAAAATAATCAAGAAATAAAAATAAATAATACCGAAAACACTATTAATAATAAGCCTAGAAAACAAAAAATATTTATGAAATTTAATAATAAAAATAATGGAAAAAATAATATTAGAAACAGATAATTAAAGGGGGTATATATACGATGCCTGATGAAGAAAAAAATAAAACAAATTTAGAACTAAAAGAAAAAATAAATAAAATAAATTTTAAATTAAAAAATTTAGAAAAAGAAATATATATTCAAAGTAAAAAAGAAAAATTACAAGCAGAAAAAACATTATTAAGACATTTAAAAAAATGCATTAGTCCATTACTTGTGGTTGGGTCGACCTAGTCCAATTTTTGTGCTCGAT